>ERZ832317.5086-NODE-5086-length-12120-cov-5.327559_pt1 | contig 12120 bp, 8 predicted proteins | sample MGYA00519695_ERZ832317 | MGnify/ENA primary metagenome ERZ832317 (study PRJEB31850, sample SAMEA3708726) | human gut metagenome | biome: human gut; feature: human-associated habitat; material: faeces | place: China | collected 2014 ...
CTCTCTCTCTCTCTCTCTCTCTCTCTCTCTCTCTCTCTCTCTCTCTCTCTCTCTCAGCGCGTAATTAGCCTATTTTATAGTATAAAAGAAAAACGTTCCAGAGCCGTTTCATCTCGGCTCCGGAACATTTTTTATTTTTTGAATTCGCTCGCCGAACCCGAGAAAGGAAACCGGTATGGCGGTTTTTCCAGAGAGATAGGATAAAGGCAGGTTAAGGAAAGCAGCAGCGTGTCATTTTTCCTTGAATTTGCAGCAGTTGTGAAAGAGCATTTTCCGATATTTGTGAGTAGTTTTTCCCCAAAATAAAGAGATTTTTCCTTCGTTGCACCAAAAAAACCTTTATGTTAAAGTAATTATAAATTTGATATAGTTGATTTATCTTCGTAAGTTACATTTAAAAATACGGGCGATCCACATGCTCTCTCTCTCTCTCTCTCTCTCTCTCTCTCTCGGCGTATAATTACCCGATTTTATACAATAAAAAGAAAACGTTCTGAAGCCGGTTCATTCCGGTTTCAGAACGTTTTTTGTTTTTTTAATCCGCTCATTGAATGGATGGGGGGGCACTAGCATTATGGTTTCTTTTTTTGAAGGTGAAGAAGTGGGGAGTTTTGTGCCCTTTGCCGGGGATACCCTCAAAAAGCAGGCGGAGTCGCTTTGGCACATGGCGGAAGATTTGGATGACTCATTCGACGAGGTCATCCGTTGTCTTTTGTCCATTTCCGGGCGCATCGCGGTCACGGGCATGGGGAAGAGCGGGCATGTAGCCCGTAAAGTGGCCGCGACCCTCGCTTCCACTGGCTCGCCCGCCTATTTCATCCATCCCGCTGAGGCCAGCCACGGGGATCTGGGCATGGTGTCGCGGCATGACGCCGTCATCGCCTTTTCCAATTCCGGTGAAACGGCCGAACTGAGCGATATCATTTTGTTCGCGTCGCGGCATGGAGTCCCGATTACGGGTGTGACGAAGCGGGGCGATAGTTTTTTGGCCCGTCACGCCGATCATGTCCTTTTACTCCCCAATGAGCCGGAAGCGTGCCCTATCGGATGCGCTCCCACTACGTCGACGACGCTTCAAATGGCGCTCGGAGATGCCATTGCCCTTTCCCTGCTCAAGGCAAGGGGCTTCGGCGCGGAGGATTTCCACCGTTTCCACCCCGGCGGGCGGCTTGGCAGGAAGCTCATGACCGTACGCGAGATCATGCACGTTGGGGAGGCTCTCCCCTTAGCGTCCCTCGACAGTCCGATGACGGAAATCCTCTGCATCATGACAGGCAAAGGGTTCGGCTGTGTCGGCATTATGGAGAAAGGCATCCTTGTCGGCATCATTACCGACGGGGATCTGAGGCGGCATATGGACGGCGGGCTGTTGGGGCTGACCGCCGAACGGGTCATGAGCCGGAATCCGATCACGGTCGATGAACATTGCCTTGCCGCCAAGGCGCTGGGGATCATGCAGTCCAGCAAAATCACGAGTTTGTATGTCGTACGGAGCGGAGAGCCCGTCGGCATTTTGAATGTTCATGACTGCCTGCGGGCGGGGGTTAATTGATGCGATTGCAACATGTTCTTTTCCTTTTGGCTCTCAGCCTTACGTTACCCGGTTGCGCCATGCGCGAGCCGCTTACGCCTGCGGTGTCTGAACCTGAAGCCGTTCCTCTGGCTGTATCTTTCACTGAGCAGGTGGCCACTTTTCCGGAGGGGGCGACACAATATTTTGCCGAGAGTCCGTTCGGTCCGGTCACGATTGAGGCGGGAGCGTTCTATATTTCTGGTTTGGGCAACAAATGTCGTTCGGCCCGCGTTACGGGTGGAAGCGCAAGTAAAAGATTCGCGGTATGCCGAGAGGAAAACGGCACATGGCGTTTCATTCCCACTATTTTTGAGAGTATGCCGTGATGAATACCGACACGATTCCAGCATCATCGGTGTCGTCAGCACTGACTGTTCAAGGAAGAGTGATTTACGCCCTCGTTCTGCGTGAAGTGCACACATTGTACGGTAATACAAGACTTGGCTACCTTTGGGCGATCATCCAGACAGCATTTAATATCGCGGTGTTTTGGCTTTTTCGTGAGTTTCTCGGAGCGCACTCCCGCCACGGCATGGGAATCGGCGTGTTTTTACTGTGCGGGTTCATCCCATGGCACATGGTCAGCGACACATTGTCCCGTTGCATGAGCGCCGTGCGAGCCAATCAGGCTTTGTTAACTTTCCCTCAGGTGACGGAACTAGATCTAATGATCGCGCGGGTTGTTGTTGTCTGGGGAACACAGATCATTTGCGCAGTCGTTATCTTAATTATGGTCGTTTCGATAGGACAGGTCGCCGAACTGCGCAATCCCGGCACGCTTGCAGCGACACTGTTATTTGCTCCTCTGCTGGGCATAGGCATGGGGTTAGTTTTCGCGTCGTTAGCTCGCCTTTGGCCCACACTGGAAAGACTCATTCCTATCGTGATGCGTTTTTTGTTCTTTGCGTCCGGCGTTTTTTTTCAGGTTTCCGAACTGCCTGCAAGATTTTCGGATATTTTGCTGTTGAATCCTGTCTCCCAAATTATCGAATGGCAACGCTATGGCTTTTCGGCTTCGTCCGCAGCGCCCATGCACAGTATAGCCTATATAGTCGTATGGTGCCTAGGCTCACTCTGTCTTGGTCTATTGCTGGAGCGCTACGTGCGCGGGAGGGAACTCAAGTGATTGAGCTTTCCCGCATATGCAAGTCCTACAGCCTGCCACGCGGAAACCGTAAAGATGTACTGCGCGATGCTAGTATCATATTCCGGCCTGGCGTTAATATGGGGATTCTCGGCCTGAACGGCCAAGGTAAGTCCACGCTCATTCGGATTATCAGCGGTTCGGAACTCCCTGACAGCGGAACCATAAAGCGCAAGGGGCGGGTCTCTTGGCCTATAGGCTTTACCGGAGGTTTTAACGGCAGTCTGACCGGGCGAGAGAACCTACGTTTTACCTGTCGTATCTACGGGGCTGACATTCGAGAAGTTACGAATTTTGTGGAAACTTTTACGGAACTGGGACCATACATGGATATGCCGGTGAAAACGTATTCCTCCGGTATGCGTTCGAAACTGGCCTTCGGCCTGAGCATGGCTATAGGTTTCGATTTCTACCTTATTGATGAAGCATGGTCTGTGGGAGACGCTTCCTTTCAGGCCAAGGCCGAAAAAGTATTCAAGGAACGTAAAGCGCGTTCAACGCTGATAGTTGTGTCACATAGCGTGGCAACCATCCGTAAGAACTGCGACAGCGCGGCAGTGCTGCACGACGGTATCTTGACCTTGTATGACAAGCTGGATGACGCTCTGCGCATCTATATGGGGATTTGCCATGCCAGACAGTAAGATAGGTATGCCCACGACTCCACTCAAAACAGAAACAAGGGGTGTTCCTCCCTCCGCTCAGACAAAACAGGAAGCTGAGGTGAAAACCGTGCTTCCCGTTGTGCCTGAGAAACCGATCTCAGAGACAAAGCCGACGCCTCAGGCTCAAAAGACGCCGCAAGTTGACGCTAAAACAAGCAAGACAGTACATTCTGTTCAGTCTGAAGTGAAGAATGGAGGTATTGAATCAGCAGAGAAGAATCCCGGGTCTTCCGGCAGGAGCGACACTCCGCAGGATACATCGTCGAATCTTCCCCAAGCGGAGCCTTCGGGGAGAAACACACTACAGCCTCTTCCACGTCTAGAACTCATAGTGCATCCCGTATCTACAGCTCTGGACAAGATGAGAGCATGTCTTTCTCCGACTATAAAGTTGTTATTAGCCGCCGTGTTGTTGCCTTCGCTGCTATCCCTGCTCTATTTCGGCCTGTTGGCTTCTCCCATGTACATTGCAGAAGCGCGGTTTGCCGTCCGCGGTGCGGACTCTAGTAGTACGACAGGTGGCCTTGCCGCCATGTTTCTGCCCTCTGGTGCGTCCGTGGGCGCGGATGCGCATATCGTAGCGGAATACATTCAATCTCCAGATATTATGGAAGCTATTGACGGCGAAATGGGGATTTTTGAGCATTTTTCCTCTCATGATCATGATCCGCTCAGTCGCCTTGCCGCTGGCGCCACGCGGGATGAACGCCTTACCTATTGGAAATGGGCAGTAAAACCGTCCTTTGATCCGGAAACCGGTATCATCGCTCTGAGCGTTAAAGCCTATGATCCGGTCATGGCCAAACGGTTGGCGGAAGCCGTGCTCGCCAAGAGTGAAGCGCTGGTTAATGCCATGAGTCGCCGTGCCAAGGACGACGCCATCACTCTGGCCATGGCCGAAGTAAGCACAGCGGAACAGCGTGTGAGCAAGGCACAGGAAGCCATGCGCGCCTTCCGTGACCGTAGCGGTATGCTCGACCCGGCTAGTACGGCGGGCGGACTGCAAGGTATCGTTAGCCAGTTGGAAAGTGAGGCTGTGAAAGTACGAGCGGAGATTGCGCAAGCTCACACTTTTATGAGTAAAAACGCTCCCGCATTGGTAGGGTTGCGTGCCCGGCTGGAGGCTGTGGAAAAACAGCTTGCCCAAGAAAAACTGCGACTGGCCGGAGAAGCTCGCCCTGGTAGCCTCACTTCCTTTGCCGGAGAGTATGAAGGATTGCAGACGGAAAACGAGTTTGCCCGCCAACAGCTTGTCTCAGCCATGACCTCGCTGGAAGCCGCCAGAGTAAAGGCGGAAGCCAAATCCCGCTATGTGGTAGCCTTTCAGATTCCGGCCCTACCCGATGAATCCTTGTACCCCCTCCCATTCTTGTTTACGGCCTATGTCTTTGTCGGCGCTCTGGTGCTGGTGGGGCTTTGCTCTCTGATTATAGCCGCCGTGCGCGAACACGCAGGGTTCTGAGATAGATGATGAACAGCAAAATATTTTTTTTCTCGATACTTCTTCTGGCTCTGTCCGTTTCCGCTCATGGGGCGGATATTTCCTCGTCTGCTTCTTCATACGGCGGAAGCCTCGGAAAATCCGGCAACCCTAGCCCCAGTGGAAGCGGTGGCATCCAGGGCATGCCTTCGACACGTCCCCCATCCTATTTGCCGGGGGGTTATCAAAGTGAGGGCGCATATCAGCAGGAGTTGCCCTATCAGAGGGAGGAACGTCAGCGCCAGTCTTTGCCAGGATTGCCCGCTTGGGCGCTGGAGCGCTACCGTCCGGATATGGTGCAGGGCTTGGAACCCTTTGGAGCCAATCTTTTCCGGGGCAACTTCGCGTCTACTTACAGCAGTGGACTGAATGAGGACTATGTGATCCTCCCTGGCGACCGGATCACCGTGCGTGTCTGGGGTGCGCGGAGCTACGACGATGTGCTGTTCGTGGATCAGCAGGGCAACATCTTTCTGCCTGAAGTGGGACCGATCCGGGTGGCCGGGTTGACACAGTCCTCTCTTCCTAGCTCGGTACGGGCAAAACTGGCTTCAGTATTCCCGGAAAATGTGGAAATCTACGTAAATTTGCAGAGCGCTCAGCCCGTGGCTGTCTATGTAGCCGGAAATGTGCCTAACCCGGGTCGTTATGCGGGAGGACCGCAGGATTCCGTCATGTCTTATCTGGATAGGGCTGGAGGAATCCTTCCCGAGCAGGGAAGTTACCGGAACATCAAAATTCTGCGTGGCAAACAGGTTATCGGCAAGGTGGACCTCTACGGCTACATGCTGCGAGGGGATCTTTCGTCCGTTCGCCTACAGGACGGTGACACTATCTTGGTGGAACCTTTTGGCGTGTCAGTTGCGGCCTACGGTCTGCTTCGTCAGCCCGCTCGGTATGAGTTCCGGGGAGAGGCTAACGGCAAGGAACTTCTGACTTATGCCCTGCCCATGAATGGCGTTTCCCACGTTAGCGTGGGCGGCATGCGTAACGGAGAACCTTTTAATGTCTATGTGACACTGGCAGACTTTCGCAATCTCCATCTTGAGGACGGAGATCGAGTAGAATTCGTGGCCGACACCCGGGGCAAGACCATCATGGTGGCCGCGTCTGGGGCTATCCATGGGGCGTCACGTTTTCCTGTGCTCAAACAGACGAGGTTAAAAACCCTGTTGGCGTACATTTCCGTGGAGCCTGAGCTTGCGGATATCAAATCCATCTACATCCGCCGCAAGAGCGTGGCCGCAGAGCAGAAGGTGATCCTCAAGGATGCACTGCGGCGTCTGGAGCAGAGCGCGTTGACAGCTACTTCTGCTTCCGTCGACGAGGCTAGCATCCGGGTAAAGGAAGCAGAGTTGATTCAAAACTTCGTGCAGCGAGCTTCAAAGCTGGAGCCGGATGGAGTGCTGGTTGTTTCTCGTAATGGGAAGCTCTCCGACCTGTTGCTGGAGGAAGGTGATGAAGTCATCATTCCCCGTCGGACAGATGTAGTCCATGTCTCTGGTGAAGTACTCATTCCCACGGCTGTGACTTGGGAAAAGGGATTGTCCCTGAAAGATTACCTTAAAGGCGCTGGTGGACTTTCCGACCGTGCGGACAAAAACAACATTCTGTTTGTCGGTCTGAATGGGGAAGTAGCCCACTCCGAGGGACAGTCCATCAAGCCCGGTGACCGCATTCTAGTTATGCCTAAATTTGATTCAAAGAACTTGCAGTTGGTCAAAGATGTTACGCAAGTGCTTTATCAGATGGCCGTGGCCGTCAAGGTTGCCGTGGGGTTGTAGGATATAAGGGAGACATATGAAAATTTCCGTCATAGTACCAATATACAATATGGAAAAATTTATTTCCCGGGCTATTCAATGCCTGAAAATACAGGATGAGCAGAATATTGAATTTCTCCTCATTAATGACGGCTCTAAAGATTCGACGCTTTCCATTATGCGAGAGCTCACTGCTGGAGATACACGTTTTCAGATATTTGATATGGAAAACAAGGGATATGGACATGCCTGTAACTTTGGTATCAAGCAAGCCACAGGAGAATTTTTTGCCATCTTTGAGCCAGATGATAGTATAACCTCAGATTTTTATTCCAGTCTGCATGAGGTCGCGGAACGTTACCAGCAGGCTGATGTTATTAGATATAATGGAATATATTGTAATGAAAATGGATTATTACGTACATTATATCGATGGGAGCAAAATTTTACAGGTAAAATTATTGATAAGTATACTCTGAAAAGGTTTTGGCGTTCTCATCCGTCTGTTTTCAACGGTATATATCGTAAAAGTTTTATACAGCAAAAATTAGTATACTTTTGTGAAACACCAAGTGCATCTTTTCAGGATGCTATGTTTATTGTTTCTTTATTTTATGCAAATCCTTCTATATTTATTTTGGATGATATAAAATATTATTATACAATTCATGAAATGCAATCAGTTAAATTTGTTGATGACAAAATTGATTTTGTCATTGAGTCATGGAAAATAGAAGAAAAATGGCTATATAAAAATGGATTTACGGATCATGGCTTTTTTTTATACAAAGTATTTGCACAGATGAGTAGTCTTATAAAAAAGGTTTCTACTGAAAATAGATATAAACTTATGCAACAATTTAAAAATATAAATAAAGGGAAGATTTATCTCGCAAGTAATATTCCTACGATGACTCAAAAGGTTAAATACGCATTAACATAAAAATCCATTATATATTTGTGTAATGGAAAGAGGTAGTTGCTATGGATATTTTTCAGTTTGTTGACAGAGTGAAACCTGAACCCTGTCTGATGAATGACGAACTGTATTTAGAGAAAAGAAGATGGTTCAGATGGGATCAAATTCAATCTCTTCCTCTAGATGTAGCTTATCTGAAGGCTGTATTCGGTGATCATATCAGTTTATCAGTACATTTTGTTGGGAGGATAGTACTCAAGGCTGGGGTGAGTGCGAAAGGGAAAAGCTTTGTTTGGTGTGCAGAGCAAACAATGATTTCCCGTACCCCTAGTCAGAGTGTTTGTGAAATTGATCTGAGCAAAATGACGCAGGGAAATTTAGAAATTTTTTTGTTGGCCTTAGAAGACAGTGCCGTATTTGACGGAAAACCCACAGCTAGCGCTTTAACCGTCAACCCTGAACATATTCTATATTCTTTCCTGTTCCCCACCTATGACCTGTGTTGCGAAGAACCACTGTATCATAAGCTGTCTGGAGAAGGTTCATACTACTCATTTGAAGATGGAAATGTGCATCTTGAAGAAGACTCTTCAGTGGACTTACTGACCTATTTTAATGCGTTCAGCGCCATAAAATGGAAGAAATATACTAATATTGATAGTCTTTCTCTATACGTGGACTTTGAAGGTGAGGCTTGGGCGGAACTTGTCCATTTGAGTGAAGAAGGCCTCCGCTCTCTTGCCTCATGGAAACTTTTTGCTCCAGAGCGAACTACGTTGGAACTTCCACTAGGGATATACCCAAATACTGGTATTCTCGGCTTGCGTATCCATACAGAACGCCCAAGCATTTTGCACGGTGGAGGTTGGTTGTCTGACGCCCCAGAAACACAGCCTGTACGTTTAGGCATCGGTATCACCACTTACCGACGTGAGAGGGCCGTGAAAGCCGCTGTCGCACGTCTGGGCAAGGCCATTATTGAACACCCTTTGTATCATGACTCCATTACCATCACGGTCGTTGATAACGGGCAAACATTGGTACCTGGTGATGTCCCTGCTGCAACCCTTATTCCAAATAGGAATCTCGGTGGAACGGGTGGCTTTATGCGTAGTCTGCTTCACTACAGGGATGCGGGGGCATTTACACATTGTCTGTTTATGGACGATGACGCCAGTTGCGAAGCTGGTTCATTGTTTCGAGGCATCTCATTCATACGCCATGCAAAGGACATGTCTTTGGCCCTCAGTGGCGCTATGTTGTCAGAAAATATGCAGTTTATTCAATGGGAAAATGGTGCATGGTTCGATAAATGCTGTCATCCCATGCATTGCAATTATGATTTACGGGATTCCAATGTACTTGTTCTGAATGAGAGAGAAGATGCTCCTCAGCCTACATACGGCGCATGGTGGTTCTTCATGTTCCCTGTAAACAGAGTTGAAATGTACTCTTTTCCATTTTTTGTTCGAGGAGACGATATAGAGTTTTCATATACGAACAAGTTTAAGATTGTTCGTATGAACGGCATCGCTGTCTGGCAGGAAGATTTCAAAATTAAAGAATCTCCGATGACACTATACTTAGATATACGTTCTCATGTTTTACACCATCTTGTATTGGAACATATCGATCATGGCCCTGCCCAGATACTGAAAATGGTATGGGCATTTTTTCATCGTTTCAACTGGGCGTACCAGTATGACACGGCCAATGCCATTGCCATGTCGTTTTCCGATATGCTGGAAGGTCCGAAGTATTGGCTGAACAACATGGATACCGGAAAAATCAGGGCAAAAATCAAGGAAAAATATACAATGGAGGTCTCACGCCCCCTGCGTGAGAATTACCGGGACGTACCGGAAGCTCTGGAAAATGTGCGTCTTCCTTTCTGCACCAAGTTTATCCGCAGGGTGTCATTGAACGGACATCTGCTGCCCGGCTGCATGGTACGCAAGGGAATCAACCGCCTGAACAAGTATCGGGTTCCGTTCATCAATCGCGTGTTTTTGCGTGATGAAGTTCTTGTGTGCAATGAAATCAATAAGACGGAAATGGTACTGAAGCGAAATACCGGGTATTTTCTGAAGAATGTGTATTTGCTAACCATCAGCTCTCTACATTTTCTCAGGAACTATAAAAGGTTAAAGGAAGACTATCGCACTTTCCTAAATGGTTTGGGAAAGGATGATTTTTGGCGGAAAACATTTCAGGCATAAGGAAAAATTTTATGAAGCGAGTTGCTTTTCTTGCGTTTCTTGGGGCAAATTATGGAACTATGTTGCAGTCCTTTGCACTGTTTCATGTTATTAAAAATTTAGGATACGAATGTGAGGTTATCGGCGCGGATGAATTTCGTACCCGTCCTATACCTAATCCAGATGAGCTAGGAATTCACTCTAAGGAATACGATAAACAGCGTACGCAACTTACATTTGAAAAATTTATTGCTCATGGGCTTAAATTTAATCGTATTTTAGGAAATATTCCAGCAAATGCAAAACTGACAGTGAATCAGTCTAGTGAAATTAAAAATTTTGATGCCTTTATCTGCGGTAGTGACCAAATATGGGTTCCTGATTTTTTCTGGTTTTGTGCCAAGCGCTATTTACAGTTTGCTCCAGAAGAAAAACGTATTGCTTACGCACCAAGTCTTGGATGGAATAAAATAGACCACCGTGCAGTAAAGAATATTCCACAATGGAGAGATTGGTTGTGCGGTGTTAAATATCTTTCCTGCAGAGAAACGTCTGGTTCAGAAATTGTGAAAAAAATGACTGGACGTCCTGTAACAACGGTACTCGACCCCACTTTTTTACTTCGCCCTGAAGACTGGAACAGACTTCTTCCTTATGGGGTCGTTGCTGATGAGCCTCATAAAATTCTTATGAGCGGCAGACCTTATATGGTAGCCTATCTGCTGGATACCTACGATACGTATAACGACTATGTGCGTCGACTTGCTTCCCGGTTGGGGTTGGATATCGTCTGGCTTACAGGACGTGACAATGTGGGACCTATTCAGAGAAACTGTACGGATACTGACCCTTCTGGTTTTGTGGAGCTCATTCGTCATGCATCCTTTGTTTGTACCGACGGATTCCACGGTACCTGTTTCTCTCTGAATTTCTCTAAGCCTTTTGCTTTGCTTCATAAGGAGAATACGGCGGAAAATGATTCACGCATGCAGGATTTGATGGCACGCTTAGGTGTCAGTGGACGTATCGTGAAGATAGGTGATTCTCCTGATGCGATTGAACCTGTTATGGACTATGTATCCATCCGCAAGCATATTGAAGCAGAACGCGAGCATTCACTGGAGTATCTGAGCAGTGCACTTGAAGGGGCAAGTGAAGGCCGCGGAATGCTGTATAATAAACTAAAGCAAACAGTTGGCAAAGTAATAGGGTTTGTGCAACCTGAACCGGAAGTCCGTTTACCACGCACTATTAATCGTGTGCCGTTGGACGATCCGAACAACTGCACAGGTTGTGGTGCATGTATGAATATATGTCCTACAGATGCTATTCAAATGATGCCCGATAAGAATGGCTTCCTTAGCCCTGTTGTTGACGATGAGAAGTGTGTTCGCTGTAGTAAATGTCTGAACAGTTGCCCCTTACGCAAGCGTCCGCAGCTGTACCTGCGTGAAAAAGCAACTAAGGCTTATGCTGCGTGGGCCACGGATCCTTTCGTCATTTCCCGCAGCGCTTCGGGCGGTATGTTTCCGCTTATGGCAAACTGGATGTTTGAAAATGGCGGAGTGGCTTATGGGGTAGCATGGGACAGCGACTTGAATGCCCGCACGGTATGCGCCACCAATAAGGAAGAGTTGCGCCCCATCTGTGGATCAAAGTATGTACAGGCTGATACCGGCTATATTTTTAAGGGCGTAAAGGAAAAATTGCAGAAAGGGATCCCTGTACTGTTTTCTGGCACATCCTGTCAGGTCGCGGGATTATATGCATATCTTGGCGGGGATCATGAGTTGTTGATTACAGTGGATCTCATTTGTGGTGGTACACCTTCCCCTATGATTCTCCATAAATACTTGGACTGGCGAGAACGTCAGTTTGACTCAAAAATTGTAGCGATGCAGTTTCGTGTCAAGAAAAAGTATGGCTGGGGACTAGGAATGATGTTGAAATTTGCTAATGGAAAAGAGTTGAATTTTCCTATGCAGAGTGATGAATATGGTATATTATATAATAATCACTTTATCCAACGTCCTGCTTGTTATGTATGCAAGTTCCGTGGTGTAGAAAATCGCTGGGCTGATATAACTATTGGTGATTTTTGGGGGATTGGAACCCGTGGAACTGCTTTTAATTATGAGCGAAGCCAAGGCGTTTCCGTTGTTCTTACAAACAGCATCAAGGGTAGAACACTGTTCCAGTCCATATCTACTGATAAAAAGAATATTATCGTTGAGCCTCGCCCACTGGAAGAAGTATACCCCGGTAATGCATGGCTCACGAAAAATTATGGTAAACGCTCTGACTACAATACATTGTATACGATGTTTCGTGAAAAATCTTTTGAAGAGGCATTTTCAGAATATTTTGGTGATGAAAGC
>ERZ832317.5091-NODE-5091-length-12117-cov-4.928287_pt1 | contig 12117 bp, 9 predicted proteins | sample MGYA00519695_ERZ832317 | MGnify/ENA primary metagenome ERZ832317 (study PRJEB31850, sample SAMEA3708726) | human gut metagenome | biome: human gut; feature: human-associated habitat; material: faeces | place: China | collected 2014 ...
CATATCTCGGCTGGAATTTCTTCTTTTTTTGGCTCACCTCATTTTAACACATACAGTTGCCCTGGCAGAAAAACAGAGAAAACCTTGACAAAGTTTCAGCCGTGTGCTATACTACTTTTATATTGTCCTATTCCAAAAAAGTTGTTTGGATGGGAAAAAACACACACAGAATCAAAGGATTCGTGTAAACGGAGGAACGAGATACCATGATCAAATGGAAAAAACTTGCGGCTACGGTTGTAGCTGCTGCGGCTGCTGTTTCCTGTGTTGGATGCGGCAATCAGGCACTTGCTTACCCGCTGACAATTGACGGCGTAAAAATCAAAGCTGGTATTTACATCTACTATTCTTATCAGGCTTATACTGAAGCAACCAGCACCATTCAAAAGCAGAATTCCGACTTGGATACCACAGATGAAGAAGTGGTAAAGGCACAGACCATTGACGGCAAAGATGCAGAAACTTGGATCAAAGACCGTACCATGGAATATTGCAAGGAATTCGTTGCGATTCAGAAAGACTTTGATGCAAAGGGTCTGGAACTGAGTGCTGAACAGACCAATCAGGTGAAAAACTACATCAGCTCTGCTTGGGACAACAGCGGCGAAACTTTTGAAAAGAACGGAATTGCAGAATCTTCCGTTCAGGACATTTTCCTCTCTACTTATAAAGAACAGGAATTGTTCCAGCACTATTATGGTGTAGATGGTGAAAAGGGCGTTACGGAAGACGAACTGAAAGAATATTATGAGGACAATGATGCTCGTGTTCGTTACATCACCTTCGACCTGAAAGACGGCAACGGCGATTTGCTGAAGGATGATGGCAAAAAAGAAATGAAGAGCATGGTAGAAGATTACCTGAGTGTTCTGAAAACGCTGAAGGATGAAGAGGCCATCAACGACAAGATGGACACCATTCAGGAAGAATACAACGCTTATGTAACTTCTATTTCCGAAGAAGCTGCTGCTGCAACTGCAACTTCTGCAACAGATGAAAACGGAAATGAAATTCCAGCAACCACCACTGTAACGACTGCAACAACCACTTCTGCAGAAACAACCACTGTTACAACCGTTGCAGCAGATGCAGAATCGGACTCCGAAGCAGAAACCACTGCGGACACAGAAGAAACCGTAACACGTGCAGCAGCGGATGCAGATCATTCGGATGAAACGACCACAACCGTTTCCGGTGCAACAGGGGAAGAAAGTTCTGACACCACAGAAACCACCACGACCACTGCACCGTATGCAAACGAAAGCATTATCACAAAGGTTTCTACAACGGATGAAAAGGACAAAGGCAACGAAGATTCCATCAACTATACACCGTCTAAGAAAGCCTATGAAGCAATTTTCAACGATGCAAAGACGAATGTTCCATTTATCGTAGAAGATGACGAAGCTTATTACCTGATTGTTCGATTTGACATCACCAAGCGAATGACAGATGATGACCTCTGGACAGAAGACCAGATGAAGGCTGTTGCCTCTAGAAAGTATTGGGATAATTTCACCGATGACAAGAAGGAAATGGCAAACGCTTTGAACATCGACCAGCAGAGTGACCGGGCACTCAAAAAGTATGACCCGTTCAAGTTGGACTTCTCTACAAGTTCTAGTTCTAGTGCTAGCAACTAAGCAGAACCAATCTGATTGTTAAAACCAAAAAGCGTATCCGCTGAACATTCCATTTGCGGATACGCTTTTTCTTTTTCATATTCCAATTTCACATGGACAAGAATCAACATCCCAGTACGATACTTGAAAAACAAAAAACCAGATGCATTGCATCTGGTTTTCATTTGGTTGGGGTGGAAGGATTTGAACCCTCGGAATAACGGAGTCAGAGTCCGCTGCCTTACCACTTGGCGACACCCCAATATTTCATTTTGTCATCTGTTGTTCAGTGACTTATTTATTATATCACACTTTTTTGTGTTTGTCAAGTCTTTTTTTCAAATTTCTCAAAAAAATTTTTTCTGAACTTCTTTCAGATTGTTTTACATCTTACTCATGACGACTTATATAGTATATCACATTCCGCTGTATTTGTCAAGTGCTTTTTCAAAAAAATCCTCGAATTTTGTTTTTTTCTGTATTGTCGCATTGCTGCAGTAAAATTAAAACAACAAGCAGGCGGATTTCATCTTCCTGCCTGCTTGTTACTTAAAAAATTAAATCACCGTTTATTCGTCCAGTGCTTTCCGCAGGGACTTTACAAATTCATACACCTTTTCCGGTGCTTGTTCCTGATACTGTTCAACCATGTTGACAATGGCACTGCCCACAATGACCCCATCACAATACTGGCTCATCTGCTTTGCAGCTTCTGGGCTGGAGATTCCAAACCCAACCATGCACGGAATCTTTGCATACTTATGAATCGGTGTAAAGAACGCAGAGAAATCCGTCTGGAACTTTGTCCGCATACCTGTTACACCATTCGAGGAAACACAATACAGGAATCCGGTTGCATCCTCTGCAATCATCTGAATTCTACCTTCACTTGCCGGTGTTACCAAGCTGATGTTGTGAATGTGATACTTGTCAGCACTGCCCTGAATCTCGTCCTTTTCTTCAAACGGCATATCCGGCACAATGACCCCATCAATGCCAATTTCCTGACAGGTGCGGAAAAATTCCTCTGTTCCATGAGAGAAAATCGTATTCAGATACATCATCAGCAGCAACGGCATATCGGTTTTTTTCCGCAGCCGCTTAACCAGCTCAAAAATACCTGCCAAGGTTGTTCCCCGCTTCAAGGCCTGTTCGCTGGCGTGCTGAATGACAGGGCCTTCTGCAATCGGGTCAGAAAATGGAACGCCCAGTTCAATAATATCTGCACCGGCTTTTTCCATCTGCAATACCAGCTGTTCCGTACGGTCATATCCGCCGTGTCCAGCTGTTACAAATGGAATCAGTGCCTTTTTCCCCTGTTGTTTTAATGCCTGCAAAGTGCGGTCAATTCGATTCTCAGTCATCAATCTTCACTCCTCTGTATTGTGCGATTTGCTGCATATCCTTGTCCCCACGACCGGACAGGCAGATAATCATAATTTGGTCTTTTCTCATAGTCGGTGCAATCTTCATTGCAGCTGCAACTGCGTGTGCCGATTCAATTGCCGGAATGACACCCTCTTTTTTCGACAGGTATTCCAACGCCTGAACAGCTTCTTCGTCTGTAATGGCAACATAGTCTGCCCGTCCGGTTTTATAAAGATTTGCGTGCTCTGGTCCAATGCCCGGATAATCCAGTCCGGCAGAAATCGAAAATACCGGTGCAATCTGTCCTTCATCATTTTGCAGGAAGTAGGACTTCATACCGTGGAAGATTCCCAGCTTGCCCTTTGCAATCGTTGCAGCGTGCAGAGCAGTATCCACACCTTTTCCGGCAGCTTCTGCACCAACCAGCCGAACGCTTTTATTCGGGATGAAATCATAGAACATACCCATTGCATTCGAGCCGCCGCCAACGCAGGCAACCACACAATCCGGCAGCACGCCTTCTTTTTCCTGCAACTGCTGCTTTGCTTCTTCGCCAATAATCTTCTGGAAATCCCGAACCATCATCGGATACGGATGCGGCCCCATTACCGAGCCAATCAAATAATAAGTGGTGTCAATGTTGGTGACCCAATCCCGCATTGCTTCGTTGATAGCATCTTTCAGCGTACCTGTTCCGTTGTCAACGCTGCGAACCTTTGCTCCCAGCAGTTCCATCCGGTAAGCATTCAGCTTCTGCCGTTCCACGTCTTCTTTCCCCATAAAGACTTCGCATTCCAAATCAAACAGGGCACAAGCGGTTGCTGTTGCAACACCATGCTGACCAGCACCGGTTTCCGCAATAATCCGCTTTTTGCCCATCCGCTTTGCCAGCAGAATTTGACCCAATACGTTATTGATTTTGTGTGCACCCGTGTGGTTCAAATCTTCTCGCTTCAGGTAGATTTTGCAGCCGCCCAAGTCCTTTGTCATTCGTTCTGCATAATACAACAGGGATGGACGGTTTGCATAATCCCGACAGAGTGTGCGGTATTCTTCCCAGAAAGTCGGGTCTGCCTTTGCTTCTTCATAGGCGGTTTCCAATTCGTGTACCGCATTCATGACCGTTTCGGGAACATACTGTCCGCCGAATATTCCATATCTTCCTACTTTACCCATAATTCTACGCTCCTCGTATCAATGTCATCAATTGTTTCATTCTTCTCAGTGATTTTACGCCATCCTCTTCAATGCCGCTGGAAAAGTCCACGCCCGTGGGAGAAACCGTTGCAATTGCTTCCAAAACATTTTCCGGCTGCAACCCACCTGCCAGAAAAAACGAACGATTCCAGCTGTGTCGGGCGAGCAGCTCCCAGTCTGCACAAACACCCGTTCCGCCAATGCCTGCACCCGTCTTTCCCTCTAAAATCAGGCAATCTGCCGGATTTGTTCCGGCGGCTTCGAGTTCTTGTAGTGTACCAATGCGGAGGGCTTTCCAGACTGGCAAGCCGGTTTTCTGCTGCAAGGTTTGAATCTGTTCTGCCGATTCATTGCCGTGCAATTGAATCACCTGCAAGTGCAACTGCTCTGCCATACGGCAAATGGTTTCTGATGATTCATTTACGAACACCCCAACCGCTGCAATTGCAGCCGATTTTTCCTGCACCAAGCGTTGTGCCTGCTCCTGAGAAATGCTCCGGCGAAAACCACCGCTTAAAATCATACCCATATAATCCGGCTGACAGAGATTCACGGCTGCAACATCCTCCAGCCGCCGGATTCCACAAAACTTAATCCTCATAAGTTCTCCCGCAGCTGTTGCATGGCAACGGCAACATTTCCGCTCCGCATCAAGGTTTCCCCAATCAATACCGCATCTGCTCCATATTTGCGGACAGCTGCCAAATCTTCATGCGTCTGCATACCGCTTTCCGAAACCAAAATACAATCGTGCGGAACCATTGCTGCCAGTCGTTCCGTGGTCTTTAAATCGACCACAAAATTTTTCAAGTTGCGGTTATTGATGCCGCAGATTTTTGCACCGCAAGCAAGCACCTGCTCCATTTCTTCTTCGTTGTGTGCTTCAAACAGACAATGCAGTCCCAATTCCGTTGCATATTCGTAAAAATGCCGCATGGTTGGAACGTCCAGAATCGCTGCAATCAACAGAATGGCATCTGCTCCCATAACCCGTGCTTCATCAATTTGATAGGTGTCAATGATGAAATCTTTCCGAAGCATTGGAATGGAAACTGCCTCCCGAATCGCCCGAAAATAATCGCTGCTGCCCTGAAAATAATGTTCCTCGGTCAGGCAGGAAATTGCATCTGCTCCGGCACGTTCATAAGCAGCTGCCTGCTCGACCGGATGAAAGTCTGCACAGATAACCGACTTCGAAGGCGATGCTTTCTTGACTTCTGCAATGATGGAAAGCCGTCCACTTTTCAGAGCATCCGGAAATGAATATACTTCCCGTTCCGTCTGCAATGCCAGTTTCCGCATGGTTTCCCGGTCGGTTCTCTGTAACTCCCGTGCAAGCTGTTCTTTCCGCTTTGCAACAATTTCATCTAAAATCATAAGCCTGCTCCTTTCTTATGCCAGAGCATTGGTAAACTGCTTGAGTTCCTCTAACTTTGCCAGTGCTGCACCGCTGTCAATCATCTCTGCTGCCAGTGCAACCCCATCGCCGATACTGCCAACCTGACCAACCACATACAGGGCACAGCCTGCATTCAGCAGAACGATGTTCCGCTTTGCATCCCGAATCGTTCCATCTAAAATGCCTTGTGTAATCAGTGCGTTTTCTTCCGGCGAACCGCCAATGACTTCTTTCTTTTCTGCCATCGGCAAACCGAACTGTTCCGGTGTGATGGTGTATTCAAAAATACCGCCGTCCTTGATTTCTGCAACCTTTGTCGGAGCGGAGATTGAAATTTCATCAAATCCATCTTCTCCGTGTACGACCATTGCATGACGAATGCCCAGACCGCAGAGCACCTTTGCCATGACCGGAATCAAGTCGTCACTATAAACGCCCAGCAAAATATAATCGGTTTCCGCTGGATTGGCAAGCGGCCCTAAAATATTGAATATGGTGCGTGTTTCCATTTCTTTTCTTGATTTGGCAACGTATTTCATCGAACCGTGATAGCTCTGTGCAAACAGGAACGAAATGCCGATTTCGTGAATGCAGTTGGCAGCCTGTTCCGGTGTGGTCTGAATTTTTACACCGAGACGTTCCAACACATCTGCTGCACCGCTCTTACTGGACACGCTGCGGTTGCCGTGCTTGGCAACCTTTGCTCCAGCTGCTGCAATGATAAACGCAGACGTTGTGGAAATGTTGAACGAGTTCGAGCAGTCGCCGCCCGTTCCGACAATATCAATTGCATCCTTGCAATTGGGAACGGTCTTTGCCTTTGCCCGCATACCCTTTGCAAATCCGGTAATTTCTTCAATGGTTTCGCCCTTCATTCGCAGAGCGGTGAGAAATTCTGCAATTTGAATATCAGTTGCCGCATTGCTCATAATCAAATCCATGGCTTCCATGGCTTCGGTTTCGGTCAGATTTTCGCCGTTCAGAACCTTTTCTGCATACGGGAGCAGGGCTTTCTTCGGCTGCTGCGGTGTCTGCTGCTTGGTCGGAATCGAAACGCCCGGCAGCAGGTTCAAGAATCGAATCAGGATTTCCTTTCCGTCTTCTGACAGAATGGATTCCGGATGGAACTGCAAGCCATAAATCGGGAACTTGGTATGTTCCAGTGCCATAATCTGCCCATTTTCATCCCGTGCGGTGATACGCAGGCAAGATGGCAGCGATGCTTCTTCCACAATCAGGGAATGATAGCGACCGCAGGCGATCACTGGCGGCAGCCCTGCAAACAGAACCGACTGATTGTCAATTGCAATGTTGCTTGCTTTGCCGTGCATGAGGTGTTCTGCCTTGACAATCTTTCCGCCGAATGCCTCTGCAATTGCCTGATGTCCTAAGCAAATACCCAGAATCGGCATTTTTCCGGCAAACTTCTGAATCGCTGGAATCGAGATACCAGCATCTTTTGGATAGCCCGGCCCTGGAGAAATCAAGAGTGCATCCGGATGCATGGCTTCGATTTCTTCCAATGTGATTTCATCGTTCCGAACTACCTGAATATCCGGATACAATTCCCCGATATACTGATACAGGTTGTAAGTGAAAGAATCATAATTATCCAAAAACAGAATCATTGTGCTGCCTCCTTAATGGCATTGATGACTGCCAATGCTTTATTTACGGTTTCATAGTATTCATTTTCCGGCACAGAGTCCGCTACAATGCCAGCTCCTGCCTGTACATATGCTTTTTGATTGGTAAAGAGTACTGTCCGGATGGCAATGCAGGTATCCATATTGCCATCGAATCCGAGATAACCAACCGTACCGCCATACAAGCCACGCTTTTTCGGTTCAAACTGGTCAATCAGTTCCATTGCTCGTACTTTTGGAGCACCGGAAAGTGTTCCAGCTGGCAGAATTGCCATCAGTGCATCCAAAGCGGTCAAGTCTTTCCGCAATGTTCCCTCTACATCAGAAACCAAATGCATCACCTTGGATGCCCGTTCCGTCACCATATAGCGAGTTACGGAAACACTGCCAAATTCAGAAACCTTACCGACATCGTTTCTTCCGAGGTCAACGAGCATCGTATGTTCTGCCCGTTCCTTCGGGTCTGCCAGCAAATCGGTTTCATTCTGCATATCTTCTTCTCTGGTCTTGCCCCGTGGCTTTGTTCCGGCAATTGGGCGATTGTGAATCGTGCCATTCTTTACGCTTGCCAGCATTTCCGGAGAAGCTCCGGCAACATCATAAGTTGGTGTGTGGAAATAATAGAGATATGGGGATGGATTGCTGACCCGCAATTTCCGGTAAACATCAAAGCTATCCGGCGGATTCTGGATTTCAAACCGCTGGGAAAGCACAATCTGGAAAATATCGCCGTTCACGATGTGTTCCTTTGCCTGCCGAACGATGTCCATATAGGCATCCTTGCTCGTATTGGAATGTACGATGGCAGTTCCTGTTTTCAAGGTTGGCTTTGGTGTTGGGTTATAAGTGCGAATCTTCTGTGCCAGTTCTTCCGCTCTCCAGAGAGCTGCTGCATACTGGGCATCCAAATTGCCATCTGTGTGCAAGTTTTGAATCACAATCCCGTTGTGTTTCAGGTGGTCATAAGCAACCAGTTCTTCATATAAGAACAAATCGCAGTCTGGCATATGAATGTCATCTTCCGGAACATTCACCAAGGTTTTTTCCATATACCGCACGGTATCATATCCGAAATAGCCAATCAATCCGCCTGTGAAATTCGGTGCATCCGGCAAAACCGGAGCGGAATATTGTGCCATTCGTTCTTTCAGGAACAGAATGGGGTGTTCCACCATGAATGTTTTCTTCTGGTTGTTTTCCAGAATGCAAGCCGTTGTGCTGTGCATCTGAATTTCCTGTTTCGGATTTGCTCCGACAAAGGAATACCGTCCCCACTGTTCGCCGTTGTTCACACTCTCGAAAATAAAGGCATTTTTTGCTCCCTCAGACATTGCCCGATACAAATTGATGGGGGTCTGATTGTCCGCAGAGAAATCATAGAAAACGGGAATGGTATTGTACTGTTTGGCAAGCTGTTTCACTTGTTCCAATGATGGTGTAAGCATATGCTTTCCTCCTTATAAGAAAATGATGAATATTGTTCTATATTGTCAAATGAAAGTCACGATTGTCCTTGATGGAGATGCAGAAAAAACAAAAAACGCCTGACATCCCACTGCTATGGGACGTCAGGCGTAAAATCCTTAACGTGTTGCCACCCAATTTCAGAAACATCATTCTACTTTGCCGGAATGCTGTTTCCCTCTTTCCGAATACGCCGGACTTTCACCGGATATATTCTTGTCCCGATAACGTAGGACATACGGCGACAGTTACTACCAAATATTTTGGATTCCCTGTGCTTCTCACAAATCCATTCACCATACCGCTTCCATATCAGGATCCCACCATCCCTGACTCTCTCTGTTGCCGCTCAGCAGGTTACTTGCCTTTGCTCTAAGAATTTTAAGATGCTTTTATTATAGTCACTTCGTTCGGATTTGTCAAGAGGATTCATAATTTTTTTACATTTTTGTTCGTATGTCATTATGACGCAGACCGCTGCACCATAGATTTCACAAACTTTACAATCTGAATCAAAATCATCGAACTAAAGCTGAAAATGTGAATCCATGCATACTGCAAACCAGTCAGGCTGGCAATGCTGAACAAGCTCTTCAACGGCGGAACTAACAGAACTGCATTGATTAAAATCATGCCGGCAAAGAATGCCATCAAGCCGAATGGGTTGTTAATCATCTGCTTCCGGAACAGCACTGGTTCTTCAGACTTGCAGCTGAAACCATGCCACAGACGGGACATACAGAGTGTTGCAAATGCCATTGTCATGCCCAGATAATTGCCGCCCTCACTTCTTCCGAGCAAATAAGCAAGGAAGGTCATCATTCCAATCATCAAGCCGGAATATCCCGTGGAAATCAAGAATGGTTTTGTCAGAATGGATTCATTTGCAGGACGGGGCTTTTTCCGCATAACGCTTGCCTGATGCGGTTCTAAGCCCAAGCCGATTGCCGGCAAAGAGTCCGTCAAGAGATTGATAAAGAGCAAGTGAATCGCTGCAAACGGCTGCCCCAGTCCAGCAAGAGCACAAGCCAACACGACCAGAATTCCTGCCAAGTTACCGGAGAGCAGGAACAAGATGGCACGCTTGATATTTTCATAGAGGTTTCTACCGTTTTCAATTGCCTTGACAATCGTTGCAAAGTTATCGTCTGTCAGAACCATTGCTGCAGCATCTTTGGAAACTTCCGTTCCGGTAATGCCCATCGCTACGCCGACATCTGCCTGTTTCAGTGCTGGAGCATCGTTTACACCGTCCCCTGTCATGGCAACCATACAATTTCGAGCCTGCCAAGCCCGTACAATCCGGATTTTGTGTTCTGGAGTAACACGGGCATAAACGGACTTATCCTTGACAAAGTCCACCAGCTGTTCATCTGTATAGGCATCCAATGCAGAACCCTCTACGGCTTCGGTTTCCTGCTCCAGAATGCCGATTTCCTTTGCAATTGCCGCAGCAGTTACAACATGGTCACCTGTAATCATAACTGGCTTAATTCCTGCTGCCTTGCAGGCTGCAACTGCCTCCGCTGATTCCGGACGTGGCGGATCCATCATGGCAATCAAGCCCATATATTGCAAGTCTGTTTCGTCTTCCAGCGAGATAGTATCGCCATCGAATGGCTTTCCTGCAAAGCAGAGTAACCGCAGCCCCTGTTTGGAGAGGGCTTCCACTTGCTTGTGAATCTTTTCCTTTTCTTCCGTAGTAATCAGCATCCGTTTTGTCAGAACATCTGCTGCACCCTTTGTGAAGAGAATCTTTCCCTGTGGGGTCTGGTTCAAGGTGGACATCAATTTTCGGTCAGAATCAAACGGAATTTCTGCAAGACGGGGATACTGGCTGCGGAGGTCTTCCGCCTGCATGCCGTTTTTCTGAGAAAAGCGAATCAATGCTGTTTCTGTTGGGTCACCAATTTCGGTTTCTCCCTGACAGGTTGCATCACTACACAGAACAGATGCGATAATCAACCACTTTTCATCATCGTTTTCCAGATTCACATCTTCTTCTGCAATGCTGTGTCCATGGGCAACGATTTTTCGAACGGTCATTTTATTCTGGGTCAGTGTTCCGGTCTTATCTGAGCAAATAACAGAAACAGAGCCCAATCCCTCGACTGCCTGCAATTTTCGCATAATAGCATGTTCTTTTGCCATCTTCTGTGTCCCGAATGAAAGCACGATGGTAACAATCGAACTGAGGGCTTCCGGAATGGCTGCAACTGCCAGAGCAATCGCAAACATCAGAGCATTCATAATGCTGTCGAAGTTCAGAACATCGACACGGAACAATTCCAACAAAAAGACAATCGCACTAATGGCCAAAATTGCAATCGACAGTTTCTGTCCGAACTGGTCAAGCGTCCGCTGCAAAGGCGTTCTGCGTTCCGAAGCGTTCTGCATCAATGCTGCAATCTTTCCGACTTCCGTTTCCATGCCCACATTCGTGACCAGACAGACACCCCGTCCATAGGTGACAAAACCACCGGAATAAACCATATTCTTCCGGTCGCCCAACGGAACTTCCTGCGGAATCTCACAGCATTCTTTTTCTACGTTGGTACTTTCACCTGTCAGTGCACTTTCATTGGTCTGCAACGATGCAGCCTCTAAAATACGAGCATCTGCCGGAACTTGGTCGCCAGCCTCCAGCAAAATGACATCACCAACGACCAATTCTGCTGCTGGGAGCAAAACCGTTGTGCCATCTCGCAGAACTTTTGCATGCGGAGCAGATAGCGATTTCAAATTGTCCAGCGATTTTTCCGCTTTGACCGTCTGCACGGTGCCCAAAATCGCATTCATGGTGATGACAACCAGAATGACAATGGTGCTTTCCAGTTCTCCGGTAATTGCAGAGATAATAGCAGCAATAATCAGGATAATAACCAGAAAATCCTTGAACTGTTCGAGAAAAATCATCCAGACTGGCTTCTTCTTTTTCTGTGCCAGCTGATTTTTACCGAACTGTTCCCGGTTTTGGTTTGCCTGTGCGGTACTCAAACCCTCTCGGCTGGAGTGGTACACTGCATACAGGTCGTTCAGGGGTTGTTGATAGGGGGATTTGTTTGCCATGGGAAAACTTCCTTTCTTCTTTTTTTGGCAGCAAAAAAGGCAAGGCTCTTACTGAATAAATCGACACTTCACCCATTAAGGCTGCCATTTATTCAGTAAAAGTCTTGCCATTTTCCACATATGCCATTCTTGCGAGGCATAGCTTTGAACTTATGAAGCGGATCGCAGAAATCTGCAATCGTATTGACGCCGCATAAACAAGAAACAAATTCTTGTCAGCTACTCCCTTTTACAGATTTTATTATAACGGTTTTTTTGCAGTTTGTCAAGTGAAACTTGAAAAAAATTATTTTTTTAGTCTGCGTTGTCAATAGATGTGACCCATTGGATGAAAAGATGCCAGAGATAAGGT
>ERZ832317.5097-NODE-5097-length-12113-cov-15.925858_pt1 | contig 12113 bp, 12 predicted proteins | sample MGYA00519695_ERZ832317 | MGnify/ENA primary metagenome ERZ832317 (study PRJEB31850, sample SAMEA3708726) | human gut metagenome | biome: human gut; feature: human-associated habitat; material: faeces | place: China | collected 2014 ...
TGCCGCACCTCGCTCGCCGTATCGGCACTTAGAATTATGCGGTATTGCCCTAAATAAGATGGCCGCAAAAGATAAACACAGCCAATCATCAAAATCAGAAAGCCAGAGCGGAACGGTTGTTTTCGGCCATTTGCTCTGGCTTTTTGCTGCCGGGCAGGTGCATTTTTATGCAGGGGATATCTCGTGTTCTATCCCTCGCCCTGGCTCCGCTGGATTTTATTTTGCGGGCGGGCTGTTAGCCACGGTACACTGCTTGCAAACAGTACAAAATTGTGGTAAGCTATTAACAAATATCACAACCATTCAATTCTGCCGGCTTACCCGGCAGCGGGAGGATAGAGCTATGGATGTACGCAACAGCATTGATGGCAGCCTGCAGATCTCCAATGAGGTCGTAGCCAAGATCGCCAAACTGGCCGCACTGGAAATTGATGGCGTGGCCGATGTTTCTTCCGGCAGCATGCAGAGCGTGCGCGGGTTGCTGAGCAAAGCCAGCCTGCAAAAGCCTGTTACGGTGAATTTAAGCGATGGCGTTGCTGTGGTGCAGGTGCATGTAATTGCCAAGTACGGCAGCAAAATTATGCCTGTCTGCGCCAAAGTGCAGGAAAACGTCAAGCAGACCATCCAGAATATGACCGGCATTACGGTTTCCCGTGTGGATGTGATCGTTGCCGGGCTGGAAGAGCCTGCCGCAGACCAGCATAAATAATTGAAAGATAGGAACAGTGACAATGGAACAGAATCTTACCCGCCGCGAAGCACGCGAAAATGCTTTTCTTGCGGCTTTTTCCGCAACCTTCCACCCGGATGATCCGCAGCCGGTGCTGCTGAACCAGCCCGAAAGCCACGAGCATCCGCTGGATGAGTTTTCCCTGCGCATTCTGCGCGATATGGAAGCCCATTCGGAAGAAATTGATGATGTGATCCGTGCAAACCTCAAAGGCTGGACCATTGCCCGCGTTCCGCGTGTCAGCCTGGTAGCCCTGCGTGTGGCCCTGGCTGAAATGATGTACGGCGAAGAAAAAAAGACCAGCGTTGCCATCAACGAAGCCGTTGAACTGGTCAAAAAGTATGGCTCTGACAAGGACTATCAGTTCGTCAACGGCCTGCTTGGCACCGTGGCACGGGCGCAGGATAAGCCCGCCGAAGAATGAGAACGCTGGGCATTGATACAAGCAATTACGCAACCTCTCTGGCCGTGTTTGACACAAACGCCGGAGAGGTTGTTTGCGATTGCAAACGCTTCCTGCCCGTGCGGGAGGGGCAACTGGGCCTGCGCCAGAGTGATGCGCTGTTCCACCATACCGCCGCCCTGCCGGAAATGCTGGCAGAACTGGGCCAAAAGGTGAACCTGACGCAGATCGAAGCTGTCGGCGTATCCGCCAGGCCCCGCCCGGTGGATGGCTCCTATATGCCATGCTTTTTGGCGGGCGTCAGTGCGGCCACAGCGTTCTGCGCGGCCAAAGGCATTCCGCTGGTTCAAACGACCCACCAGCAGGGGCATATCTCCGCGGCCCTTTTTGCGGCCAGCGGGGCAGACCTGTTCGGCAAAGAAGAGCTGGTGTTCCATGTGTCCGGCGGAACCACTGACCTTTTGCACTGCAAGGGGCCGGACAGCATTACCTGCATTGGCACCAGCAGCGACCTGTACGCGGGCCAGGCAGTGGACCGCCTTGGCGTGCGGCTGGGCTATGCGTTCCCGGCGGGCATCTATGTCAGCCAGCTGGCGGCAGCCTGCACCGAGAACATCAAACCCAAAGTCAGCGTGCGCGGCACAACCTGCAGCCTTTCCGGCTTGCAGAACCAGTGCGAAAAGCTGCTGGCAGAGGGCAAAAGCCCGGAATATGTCAGTAAGTACTGCCTGCTCTGCGTGGCAGAAACCCTGCGCCGCATGGCCGCCGCTGCCCTGGAGCGGAACCCCGGTCTGCCCGTGGTGTTTGCAGGCGGCGTGATGAGCAGCGAGATCGTGCGGGATTATATCACAAAACGGATGCAGTACGCCTATTTTGTGCCCGGCAAGTTTGCCAGCGATAATGCCATCGGCGTGTCCATCCTGGCGGCAAGGGAGATCAATACATGGCCGAATACATCAATGTAACCACCCTGAACCTGCTGGCTAAACAGGTGCTGGAGCAGTGCGAACCACTGAATAACCTCATCGTCTGCGGTGAGGTTTCCAACTTTACGCGCCATTACAAAAGCGGCCACTGCTACTTTACCCTGAAAGATGAAAACGCCGCCATCAAGTGTGTGATGTTCCGAGATAAAGCGCGTCTGTTGGGCTTTGCGCCGGGAAACGGCATGCTGGTGCTGGCGTATGGCCGGGCAACGCTGTATGAGCGGGACGGCGCATTCCAGCTGTATTGCGATTATATGCGCCCCTTTGGCGCCGGTGCGGCCCAGATGGCCTTTGATGCGCTGAAGAAAAAGCTTTCTGCCGAAGGCCTGTTTGATGCTGACCACAAACGCCCGCTGCCGCCTATGCCGCAGTGTATCGGGCTGGTCACATCCAAAACCGGTGCGGCATTGCAGGATGTGATCCACATCATCACGCGGCGGTGGCCGATGGTCAAACTGCTGCTGGCCCCCGTCAGTGTGCAGGGACTGGAAGCGGAAAAGAGCATTGTGGATGGCATCCGCCGCCTGGATGCAGACCCGCGCCCGGATATAATTTTAATCACCCGCGGCGGCGGTAGCAAAGAGGATTTGTGGGTGTTCAACAGTGAGCGCATTGCCCGCGCAGCCTATGCCTGTAAAAAGCCAGTCGTTTCTGCGGTCGGGCATGAAATTGATACCACAATTCTGGATTATGTGGCTGACCTGCGTGCTCCTACACCTTCCGCAGCGGCGGAACTCTGCGTGCCGGATCAGGCACAGGTGCGGCACGAAATATTCATTTTACAACAAAATATTCAAAAAAATATACAGTCCCGCCTGGAAATGTGCTATAATAAATTCAACATCATTTCCCCGGCTGCAGCCATGCAGAACGAAAAAACAGGAATTGACGCTCGTGCGCAGCTTTTGCGGCAAGCGACAGCACAGATACAGGCCGTTGCAGCCCAAAAGGCAGCTGCCTGCACCCAGGGGCTGCACACCGCTGCTGCGGTGGCAGCGTCACTGAATCCATATGCAGTCCTTGCACGCGGCTATACCATGGTCGCGGATGCCCGCGGCCGCTGCCTGACAACAGAACATCTGAAGCCGGGGCAGAAGATCACTGTTATCGGCAGCAATGCAGCCGCACAGTGTACGGTGGATGCCGTGGCACCCACTCAGGGGAACCCTGAAAAGGAGCAAACCGATGAGAGCACCTAAAACCTTTGAAGAAGGGCTCCAGCGCCTGCAGGAGCTTTTGGCAAAAATGCAGGATGAAACCACAACGCTGGACCAATCCGTTAAACTGTATGCCGAAGCTGCCCAGCTGATCCAGTACTGCAACACGGCGCTGGACAAGGCAAAATTACAGATCGAAGAGATCGACGCATCGCTGGCACAGCCCGGCGCGGATGAGTGAACCCGCAGGATAAGGAGGCTTTTCCCCATGGAACAGGAACGTTATCAACAGCAGTATAAAGCCTTTGTACAGCAGGCGGAGCAGCGCCTGAACGAACTGTGCGATGTTTATCTGCCGGTAAAAGCCCAAATCAGCCAGGCAGCGCGTTACAGCCTGCTGGGCGGCGGCAAGCGTGTGCGCGCCGTGCTGGTGCTGGCTGCCTGCCAGCTGGCGGGCGGCGATACCGCAGCTGCAGCCGACTATGCTGCGGCGCTGGAAATGCTGCACTGCTATTCCCTGATTCACGATGACATGCCCTGCATGGATAATGATGATTACCGCCGCGGCCGCCTGAGCTGCCATAAGCAATATGGCGAAGCAACCGCCCTGCTGGCGGCGGATGCCCTGGTTACAGCAGCCTTTGAAGCTGTTGCCAACGCGCCGACCCACCCCCAAAGCCGGGTGCAGGCGGCGGCCCACCTGGCCAAAGCAGCCGGGGCACGCGGTATGTTGTATGGCCAGGAACTGGATAAGCATTACGAAACCGTGCACGCCAGCGAAAGCGAGCTGCTGGAACTGCATGCCCACAAGACCGGCGCATTGATTATTGCCGGTGTGGACCTTGGCTGCGATGCCGCTCAGGCGGACGATGCCCTGTGCACTGCCCTGCAGCATTATGCCGCGGAGCTGGGGCTGGTGTTCCAGATCGTGGATGATATTTTGGATGTGACCGCCACGACGGAAGAACTGGGCAAGCCTGTTGGCAGCGATGCCGAAAACGACAAAACGACCTTTATCACCCTGTATGGGCTGGAAGGTGCCCGCAGCCTGGCAAAGCAGCATAATGATGCTGCCCTGGCTGCCCTGGCGGACCTTGGCCCGGAAGCAGACTTTTTGCGCGAGATGGCAGTGGAGCTGCTGACCCGCAGCAAGTAACATATTACAGCAGGGCAGGCGGTGCGGCCCACTGCCCGGCAGCTTTGCCGGGAACCCGCCTGTTTGGCCCGGTGTGAGGAGAAAACTACCATGATGACGCTTTTGCGCGAAGCGCTGAGCTGGAATTATGTGCTGGTAACGGCGGTCATCAGCTCGCTGCTGGCACAGTTCACCAAAGTGATTCTGAACCTGATTATCCTTGGCAAATTTATCCCGGAACGCCTGTGGGGCGCAGGGGGCATGCCCAGTGCACACTCCGCAACGGTATGTGCGCTGTTGGTTGCCACCGGGCGCTACTGCGGCACAGGCTCCACGGAGTTTGCCCTGGCGCTGGTTTTGGCCATTATTGTAATGTATGACGCAATGGGTGTGCGCCGGGAAACGGGCGAGCAGGCCAAGATTCTGAACCGCATGCTGAGCGAATGGATGGATCGTGAATCAGATGCCATGCCCTTTTTGGGAGATAAAAAACTGAAAGAGATGGTGGGTCATACCCCTATCCAGGTTCTTACAGGTGCCATTTTTGGCATTGCTGTTGGCCTTTTGATGCCAATGGTGTAAAAACAGAGCAAACGAGGTATGTGATCATGAAATATCCTTATCTGGATAAAATCCAGAAAAACGGGGATGTAAAAAAACTGCCGCAGCAGGAACTTCCGCTTCTGTGTGAGGATATCCGCAATTTTTTGATTGAAAGTGTTTCCTCTACCGGCGGGCACCTTTCGTCCAACTTGGGCGTGGTGGAACTTACGGTGGCTTTGCACCGTGCGCTGACTCTGCCGCAGGATAAAATTTTGTTCGATGTCGGTCACCAGTGCTATACCCACAAGCTGCTGACCGGCCGCCGGGAGGGCTTCGCCCATCTGCGCCAGGTGGACGGCCTTTCGGGCTTTCCCTCCCCGCAGGAAAGCGACTGTGATACCTTTATTGCGGGGCACGGCAGCACGGCGCTTTCCACCGCCATCGGTGTGGCACGCGCCAAAAAGCTGAAAAAAGAACCCGGCAAGGTCGTTGCCATCATCGGGGATGGCGCGTTCACCGGCGGCATGGTCTATGAGGGCATGAACAACGTCAGCAACCTGAACAACCTGATTGTGGTGCTGAACGATAACAAAATGTCCATCTCCAAAAATGTCGGTCAGATGGCAAATTATCTAACCAAACTACGCACAGACCCAAAGTATTTCCGGGTTAAGGCTCATATGGAAACTGCGCTGGAGCGTATCCCCGCAGTGGGCACTGCTCTGGTAGAGGTGCTGCAGGAAGGGAAAAAGATCATCCGCCGCGGCATCTACCACTCCACCATGTTCGAGGAAATGGGGTTCCAGTACGTTGGCCCGGTGGATGGCCATGATGTTACCGAGCTGACCCGGATCTTTACCAACCTGCAGGAACAGTATTCCCCGGTGTTTTTGCATATTGTCACCCAAAAGGGTAAGGGTCTGAAACCGGCGGAAGAAAACCCCGGCGAGTTCCACAGCGTATCCGCGTTTGATCTGGATCACCTGACAAATCCGGAAATGTCGCCCAAGGATTCTTTCTCCAACCGCTTCGGCAACAAGCTGGCGGCCCTGGGCAGGGAAGTGCCTAACCTGTGCGCCATTACGGCAGCTATGAAATACGGCACTGGCCTGAACTTCTTCTACCGCGCCATTCCGGAACGCTTTTTTGACGTTGGCATGGCGGAAGAGCACGCCGTAACCTTTGCGGCGGGCCTTGCCAGCCAAGGCATGCTGCCGGTTGTGGCTATCTACTCCACCTTCTTCCAGCGCGCTTATGACCAGATGATTCATGATGTGAACCTGATGCATCTGGATGTGCTGTTTGCCGTGGACCGTGCTGGCCTTGTGCCGGGCGATGGCGAGACCCACCAGGGCATTTATGATACCGGCTATTTCAGCCAAATCGGCATCCCGGTGTATTCTCCGTGCAACTATGCGGAACTGGAATACTGGTTGGAAGCACTGGTCAAAACCATGCGCGGCCCCCGCGCCATCCGTTATGCCCGCGGAGAAGAAAAGCCGGCTCTGGCGGCCCTTGGATGCACCGGCAAACCCTATGATATGCTGTGCGGTGCGGACAAGGCCGATACCGTTCTTGTCAGTTATGGCGCTGAAACCGAGGAGATTCTTGCCGCGGCGGAACTGCTGCGCCACCAGGGAATGGCAGCGGACTGCTGTAAGCTGGTGCAGGTTTATCCCTTGCCGGATGGTCTCTGCCGCCAGCTTTCCAACTATAAAACCATCCTGTTTGCAGAGGAATCCGTGGCAACGGGCGGTATTGGCCAGCAGCTTTGCACTGCCCTGCAGGCAGCAGGTTGGCAGGGCCGCTTTATCCTGCGCGGGGTAGATAACACCCATCTGCTGCACGCCACAGTGCCGCAGCTGCGCCGGGACCAGGGCTTGGATGCTCATACTCTGGCCCAGGATGTGTTGACCCGTAACTGAAATAAGTGAACCGAAAGGTTGTTTATCAATGAAAATTCGTCTGGATCAATACCTTTGCCAAAACGGCTATGCCCAAAGCCGGGAGCGCGCCAAAGCACTGATCATGTCCGGTATTGTCTTTGTCAATGAGCAGAAAGTGGACAAAGCCGGTGAAATGATTGCTGAGGACGCCAAAGTGGAAGTGCGCGGCCATGATATCGGTTACGTCAGCCGCGGCGGCCTCAAGCTGGAAAAAGCCATGCAGGTGTTCCCCATGCGGCCGGATGGCAAGGTCTGCATGGATATTGGCGCATCGACAGGCGGCTTTACCGACTGTATGCTCAAAAATGGCGCAGTCAAAGTGTACGCCGTGGATGTGGGCTATGGCCAGCTGGCGTGGAGCCTGCGCACCGATGAGCGCGTGGTCAATATGGAGCGCACAAACATCCGCAATGTTACCCCGGATATGCTGGGGGAAAAAATCGCGTTTTTCAGCGTGGATGTTTCCTTTATCTCGCTCAAACATATCTTCCCAGTGGCGGATACTATCTGTACGCCGGATGCCGTCGGTGTCTGTCTGGTGAAGCCCCAGTTTGAAGCCGGACGCGAAAAAGTAGGTAAAAAAGGCGTTGTGCGGGAACCCGCTACCCATGCCGAGGTGCTACATATGGCGCAGGGTTACGCCATGGCGAACCACTTTACCCCGGCGGGACTGGATTTTTCGCCCATTAAGGGGCCGGAGGGCAACATTGAATTTTTGATGTATGCCCAGCACAGCCAGAATCCGCAGCCGCTGCCCGAAGGCCTGATCGAACAAACGGTTGCCAACGCTCACGCGGCGCTGGATAAAGCCCCCAACCTGCACTGAACCTTAAAAGCTGCGTTCCTGTTACTTTGGGCAATACCGCATAATTCTAAGTGCCGATACGGCGAGCGAGGTGCGGCAGATGCTAAGCCAAAAGCGCAGATAATACTGGATGTCTTATCGAGCATTTTGGCAACGCAGATGCCGTGCCGCAGCCGCCGGAGCGGTGCTTAAGCCGTAAGGCGGGAATTGTGCGGTGTTGCCTTTGAAACCATACCCGGAAAGGGGAAAAGAGCTTGTCCGTTTTTCTTTTTCCAAACAGAATCAAAGATACCGATTTTTCCGTTACCCGTCAGGTGATCGCTTTGCTGGATCAACACGGCATCCATGCCCTGCTGGCGGATGAGCTGGCTGGGGAATTGGTGGATACCAAGGCGGTATTCCTGCCCCAGCAGCAGGCGTTGGCCCAGGCAAAACAGGTTATCACCATTGGCGGGGATGGCACACTGCTGCGCATCGCCCATGACTGCCTTGCCCAAAGCAAGCCGGTCCTGGGTGTCAACCTGGGGCGCATTGGCTTTTTGGCTACCTGCGAGGTGGCAGAGCTGCCGAAAAAGCTGGCCCGCCTGGCTGCGGGGCGGTATACCATTGAGCCGCGCAACCTGCTGCGCGCGGATGCCCCGGCCCATAACTGGCACCAGGTTGCCATGAACGACGTGGTGCTGTTCGGCAATTCCCGCCTGCACCCCATGGATTATACCGTCTACTGCGATGGCGCTTTTGTCAGCCGCTACCGCAGCGATGGGGTGATCATCGCAACACCCACGGGCTCCACGGCTTACTCGCTTTCCGCAGGTGGGCCGGTGCTGGATGCCTGTGCGGCGGTTATGGTGCTTACCCCGGTCTGTGCGCACAGCATCCACGCGGTGCCGTTGGTGTTTTCGGCCAGCCGTACCCTGACGGTGGTGGCGGAAGCAACCAACCGTGACAGCGTGTACGCCAGCGCGGACAGCCATTCCCGCTGTGATTTGCAGCCGGGCGAAAGTTTGACCATTACCACGGCAGTGGAACAGCTGGGGCTGATTACCTTTGACGAAACCGAGCAGTTCCGTGCGATAGAAACAAAATTGATGAGGAGATGACTCTGCAATGAAAAGTGCGCGCCATCAGGCAATTTTGGACCTGATTGAAAAATATCCGATTGACCGGCAGGAGGATCTTCTCGAACATCTGCGCCGTGCCGGTTTTGATGTAACGCAGGCAACGGTATCGCGTGATATCCGGGAACTGCGCCTGGTAAAAACTGCAACGGGGGAGGGCGGCTACCGCTATATGCCGGCAAACGGCAACGGCAAGGTGGCTCATTCACCCAACCGGTTTGAAACCATTTTCCGGGAGTCTGTGCTCAAGGTGGACTATGCTGGGCATATGGTACTGGTCAAATGCTTTTCCGGCATGGCGAATGCCGCCTGTGAAGTTTTTGACGCTCAAACCTGGGAAGGTGTTGTTGGTACACTTTCCGGTGATGATACGTTTTTTATCCTGATGCGCACCGAGGAAAACGCTGCTGAGATCACCCGCCAGCTGCAGCGCTATACGGTACGCCACACTTAAACCGCCGGAGGGGGAGCAGCATCCATGCTTGCGGAGCTGAAAATTGAAAATGTTGCCGTGATTGAAAAAGCCGAAGTACAGTTTACCCCGGGCCTGAATGTGCTGACGGGCGAAACCGGCGCCGGCAAATCTATCATGATCGATTCCATCAATGCCATTCTGGGCAACCGTACCTCGCGTGATCTGGTGCGCAGCGGTGCGCCCAAGGCACGCATTTGGGCCACGTTTGAATCTATCCCGGCCCATGTGCGGGAGCAGGTGGAAAAATGCGGCTATGGTGCCCAGGATGACCTGCTGCTGTACCGTGAGATCAGCGCGGACGGAAAAGGCAGCTGCCGTATTAACGGTATGCCCGCTACCGCCGGCGTGGTGCGGGATATTTCCGCCGGGCTGCTGACCATCCATGGCCAGCACGACAGCACCAGCCTGACCAACCCGGCAACCCATCTGGCCCTGCTGGATCAGTACGCGCAGGATGGGGCAGAGTATGCTGCTTACCATGCGCTGTACCGCGCTCTTGTCACGGCAAAGCGCGCGCTGGATGCGTTGACTTCCAGCGAGGAAGAAAAGCAGCGCCGGATCGCAGAGCTTTCGGAAGAGATTGATACCATTGATGCCGCTGCGCTGACCGCAGGCGAGGAAGAACGTTTGATGGAGCGCCGCAAGGTCATCATGCACGCACAGGGCATTCTGGATGGTCTGACGGCGGCGCACCAGGCGCTTTCCGGTGATGATTCCGGCGAAATGATGGGCGCAGCGGATCTGCTGGGCAGTGTGGTCAATGAGCTGGCCGAAAGCGCTCGCCTGGATGAGAGCCTGGCACCGCTCAGCGAGCGCCTGAGCGATTTGTATTACGGTGCGCGGGAGCTGGCCACCGACCTCGCCGACCGCCTGGACGGTTATGATTTTGACCCGGGGGAGCTGGATCAAATCGAAGAACGGCTGGACCAGATTTACCGCATGAAACAGCGTTACGGTGCCAGTGTGGAAGAACTGCTGACTCGGCGGGATAAGGCGGCCGAAGAATTGGAAGGGTACCAGTCCTCCGGCAAGCGCATTGCAGAGCTGACCCAGCGCAAACAAGAATTGTACCGCCAGACCAAGGCTGCAGCGGAAACGCTGACCCAAGCTCGCCTGAAAGCTTTTACAAGCATGAACCGCCAAATGCGGGAAGCACTGGAATTTTTGAACATGCCCGGCGTGCGTATGGTGCTGCGCCATCAGCGCGGCCCATTAGCTTCCGCAGGACAGGATAACATTGAATTTTTGATTTCTACCAACCCCGGCGAGGAGCCCAAGCCGTTGGCTAAAATCGCTTCCGGCGGCGAGCTTTCTCGTATCATGCTGGCGTTCAAGAGCGCCTTGGCTGATAAAGATGCGATTTCGACTGTTATTTATGATGAGATCGACACCGGTGTTTCGGGCCTTGCCGCCGGGCGTATTGGCCAAAAGCTGAAGCAGACCGCCAGCGGCCATCAGGTGCTGTGCATCACCCATACCCCGCAGATCGCTGCCTTTGCCGATAACCAGCTGCTGATTGAAAAGAAGGTGCGGGACAACCGGACCTTCACTGAGATCCATCCGCTGGATCTGGATGGCCGCGTGCAGGTGTTAGCCCGCATGATCTCCGGCGATAAAGTTACAGACCTCAGCCTTGCCAACGCCCGCGAGCTGATTGAAAAATCGCAGGGGTAAGCACAGGACAATAACGAAAGAAAAACAGAAGAGAAGAATACAGACCTCTGGCCGACAAAACAGGCTGGAGGTTTTATTTTTTTGGCATTTCTTTTATTATCGTTCTAAGGCAACACCGCACAATTCTCGCCTTGCGGCTTAAGCACCGCTCCGGCAGCTGCGGCACGGCATCTGCGTTGCCAAAATGCTCGATAAGACATCCAGTATTATCTGCGCTTTTGGCTTAGCAGCTGCCGCACCTCGCTCGCCGTATCGGCACTTAGAATTATGCGGTATTGCCCTAATTTGGAGCCAAGAAGAAAAAAAGCAAAATGTTTGGGAAGGCCCCTTGACACCATGGGGAAGATATGGTATTCTAACTTCGTTGGTTAGATAGACCTAACCAACGAATATCCCGTACTTTCTGCATAAACATAGCAATGGCGGCGGAAATTTTTAATGACTAAAAGTTAGCACAAACTAATTATACGGTCGAAACAGGAGGGTACACCATGCAGCGTAATTTTGAAACCTCGTTTGTAACGCAGTGTGCTCCTGTTCTGGCGGGACTTAAAGTGGCAAACCTCTTCCGCTGGGTTGAACCCGATGCAAGCGCCATGCATGCCATGGTGGAGCGCTGGGCGGCCGAGCTAAAACCCAAAGGCGTTACGGTTTCTATCATCAAGGAATGCCCCATCACCCACGCCTATCTGGTTTATGTCTACCGCGCAAAGAGCCTGGAAGAAAGCCTGCAGCAGCCGGATGTGCAGCAGTACCTGCTGTGGGAAGGTTACCCCCAGGGCGGCTTGCAGGAGTGCTTGGATCATCTTTCCCGGTGCCTTTGCTGCGAAGCAGAGTTCCCGCACGAGATTGGCGTTTTCCTTGGTTATCCGCTGGAAGATGTCGTTGGCTTTGTGGCAAACAAGGGCAAAAATTATACGTTCTGCGGTTACTGGAAATGCTATGGCGACCCCGCTGCAGCACAAAAGACGTTTGAACGCTTCCGCAAATGCACTGAAGTTTATCTCCGCTGTTTCCAGAGCGGTACACCGATCACCCGGCTCGCAGTAGCCGTTTGATATAATGGGCGCACGCCCATGTTAAGCTAATACCGCACAATTCCCGCCTGACGGCTTAAGCACCGCTCCGGCGGCTGCGGCAC
>ERZ832317.5099-NODE-5099-length-12108-cov-2.624160_pt1 | contig 12108 bp, 9 predicted proteins | sample MGYA00519695_ERZ832317 | MGnify/ENA primary metagenome ERZ832317 (study PRJEB31850, sample SAMEA3708726) | human gut metagenome | biome: human gut; feature: human-associated habitat; material: faeces | place: China | collected 2014 ...
CATTTACAAGGTTTTTTATATTAATATCCCGTAGGCTCACTATAGCTCAATGTGTTTCATGGAAGAATCCATTTTTTCGAGTCTCTGTTCTGGACAAGAGAGTATTCCCCCAACTCGGCTTCAAAAAGCCACCAGTCAGGGCTGATCCGTTTGCCCTTCCGATGCCGGTGGTTTCCGAGGTCCGGGGAGCAGCTATCTGGACGTCAAGAGAGTCCGCCTTGAGACCGGCCCAAAACACCTCAAATCCTCGATAGCGCATGAAGGAATCAAGCCACCGTCCACTCCAAAATTCCTCACGGGAAAGGGTCTGCATATTGAAAGAAATTTTATTGAAACGCTGGCTTACATAGTCTTCTCTTGCGATAAGCAGATTATCTCCGGTCGAATCACCAAAAAGGAGAAAAGGACCTATGGGCATCATAGTGACGCTCATTTCGTCATCAGGCTTTGGAGTATACCTTCATGTTGATATGAAATCAATTTTTGATTTACTTTTATGATGTCTCGCCTAAGCGCGCCCTAGCCAGCTCCAAGAACCTGTCACGCCCCACCGTGGCTTTCTGCCCATCTTCGGCGGGGATGTAGTCGAGAAGAAAAGCGAAACAGCAATTGTCGGAAATGTCCGGGGACTTGATGCCGTCCGACTTCATTTTGTCCTTTGGGGTCATCTGGTACCTACCGCGCTCATCGATGCGATAGGGGAGCCGACTGGCCTGCTCGACGAATTTTTTCAGCGATGGCCCCTTGAACCGCCCGGTAAAAATGGCTTCGCGCATTTTGCAGTGGGCGTAGGCGCGCAGGTTGAAGTAGCGGTTCTTCTCGGCATCACTATGGCAGGGGAGCCCCCAGTGGATGCGCTCCACGGGGATTCCCATTTCTTCCAGCTCCAGAATGACAGTGCGTCCCGCGCCGTCGCCGTCAACGCCGATGGTGAACGCAGGGAGTTCGAGGTATTCATGGCACTCTACAGCTTCGTACATGCGCTCTTCCCGCGGCCCGGATATTCGACCATGCGTTCTGGAGTAACTCAGTGACAAACACGAAATACTATCGCCTTATGCTCGGCAAGGGCAGCCGCCATGCAGAGCAATGTCTTGCAGAACGCTTTGTTGGTGCGGATTATGGCATAGAACGCGACCTGTCTCGCGAACTTCCCGACAGTTGGGCCAGTTCAACGCGATGTTCATTCCTGTCTATCAAGAAGCGCATCCCGAAAAGACCAAAGTTGCCGCCGGACTTGTCTCCATGCCATAGGGTGGATGAACGCGAACGGCTACGTGCGCTGGAGTACGTGCATTTGTTTAATATTCTATAATTGGTAAAAAAACGATACAGAATATGTATAGTATCTTGGACGAGGAGGGGCATCGGAAACGTACAATCTTTAAAAAACTATGATTACAGCGTGTTAAAAACACAAATTCCTTGGCATTGCTCTTGCTTATCTCTGTAGAGGCAAGGCTGGCATTGGCCCGCGCTTTCTCGTGGGGCAACATGTTGCCTAACCGCCTGAGAAAACGTTGTTGCGGCAGGCCCCAATGACCTAATCCAAGGAGATGACACGTGTTTTGCACAGAAAAATTGAAGCTGTACACCGGTGCGAAAATCGTCACCCTGTATGATCCCATGCCGATCGTGGAAGCTGTCTGTGTTATTGGAGAGCGCATACATGCCATAGGCAGTTTGGAAGACATGGAGCGTTACGCGGCTCTCTGCGGCGAATACGAGAAAATCGATCTCGGCGGGGGCGTGTTGTATCCCGGCTTCATCGATACGCATAGCCATCTGTCCATGTATGCGGATACGTTCAGCCAGGTCTATTGCGGCTCCCGACTGGGCACAGTTCCGCGCGTTCTCGACGGGTTGCGTGAAGCCGCCGGGAATACGCCTCAAGATCGTTGGATTGTCGGCTATGCGTATGATGATACGGGCATTGACGAAAAACGTCATCTGACCCGTGAAGACCTGGACGCCGTATCCACGGAACGCCCGATCCTTGTTAAACATCTTTCCGTCCATTTTTGCTACTTGAATTCGCTGGCTATCGAAAAGCTCGGCTACACAGCGGAAACGCGGGTCGCCGGGGGGACGGTCTGTCTTGGGGCCGACGGCAGGCCAAACGGGATTCTGGAAGAAAACGCCTCTTATCAGGCGATTGCCAAACTTCCGGCGACGTCATTTGACGAGACCCGGAAGAACATGCTGCGGGCTGTCCGCGACTACAACGCCCAGGGGTTCACGACCTTTATGGACGGAGGGATCGGGCTTTCCGGTTCCTACAAGACGGACATGGCGGCGTACCTGAGCCTTGCAAGGGACAAGGCGCTTGACGCCCGGGGCTACCTGCAGTTCATGCCTCCGGTATTGAATGCGCTGGAGCCTTACGGCCTGTGGGGTTTTCCTTCCGAGTATCTGAGTTTCGGCGGCGTCAAGTATTTTACGGACGGTTCCATCCAAGGCTACACCGGAGCCTTGCTTGAAGACTACCACTCCCGCCCCGGTTACCGCAGCGAGTTGGTCTGCACGCCTGAAGAGCTCGACAACCTTGTCATGCACTATCATGCCGCGGGCATTCAGATAGCCGTCCACACCAACGGTGATGCCGCCATCGAAGCCACCCTGCAAGCCTATGAGCGGGCGCAGCGGGCCTTGCCCCGCCCTGATTTGCATCACATTTTTGTTCATGCGCAGATGGCCTCGGACGGACAGCTCCGCCGCATGAAGGCCTGCCATGCGCTCCCCACTTTTTTTGTCCGGCATATCGAAGTGTGGGGCGACGGCCACTACGACACCTATCTTGGCCCCAGCCGCGCCAACAGGCTCGATCCCGCCGGTTCCGCCGTCAGGATTGGCCTTCCCTTCGCTCTCCACGTGGACACCCCGGTGCTGCCGGTCACGGCGCTTGATTCCATCCATGCCGCCGTCAACCGCATTTCCCCAAGCGGCCGCCTCATGGGAGCGGATCAACGCATCAGCCCCCGGGAAGCGATCAAGGCCTACACCGCTTATGCCTCCCTGTTCTGCATGGGCGAACACGATCGCGGGCGTATCGAGCCGGGACGGCTGGCCGACTTCGTGCTGCTGTCCGACGACCTTGAAGCCATCGATCCTTTGTCCATCAATCAGGTGAAGGTTCGCATGACGCTCTGCGGCGGACGTATCGTGTATCAGGCTTAGCCCTTCCGCAGACATCCGCAAAGCATCCGGAAAGAACTTCCGCTCATCCTTCAAACGGGTTATGTACCCGCGCCGGAGAATGCCCATGCCTTCAATTGTTCTTGACCGTGAAGAAGAAATGAAAAGCCAAACCGAATCCGTCGTCGCATCCGTCCGGCAGGACGGCGCCTCTGCGGAAAAGGGGCTGGCCGCTTCCGACGAACCGACGTCTCCCGTCGGGAAAAAATGGTTTCTTTTCGGCTTTGGCGTGCTTTACATGCTTTTCCTGTTGGATTTCGCCGCGAGACTGGGGATCACCGCCGTTTTTCCCGCCATGCAGAAGGATCTCGGGCTTTCCGACTCGCAGGTCGGCGTCGCCGGTTCCGCCGTATTGCTAGGCATGACCGTGTTTGTGCTCCCCTTCTCCTTTTTGGCGGACAAGGGCTCGAAAAAGCACGCCGTGAATCTCATGTCCGCCGTTTGGGGCGTGGGCTGCACACTGTGCGGCCTCGTCTCACACCTCTTCCTGATAGTGCTCGGGCGCTTCATGGTCGGCATAGGCAACGCCAGCTACGCGCCCGTTTCCGTATCCATGCTGACCAGTTGGACCCGCCGCTCTAGATGGGGTTCGGTCATCGGGGCCTATAACTCCGCCATGTCCGTGGGGCTGGCTCTCGGCACCACGATCGCCGGGGTTCTGGCACAGCATTACGGCTGGCGTTCCGCGTTCCTTGCCGTCGGGGGCCTGACGCTGCTGTTCACCGCGCTGTCCCTGTTCCTGCCCAACGTCAAGAATCACGTTTCGGCGGCGAGCGCCGACGGCAAACGGGAGCATGTGAAGGTCCGGGAGGCCTTTGCTTTCACGCTCCAGAACAAGACGCTGATATTGCTCGGCATCGGCGTCGGCATCGCCAACATGGGTTATACCAGCATGATTTCCTGGATTCCCATGTTCATGGTCCGCATCATGGGCTGGACGTCCACGGAAGTGGGCGCCTACATGGGGCCGGCCTACCTGATTACCGGCCTTTTGATCACGCCCTTCTCCGGCTGGCTTTCAGACCGCCTCGGCCTGTGGAGCCGCCGCACGCGGGCGTGGCTCGGCGTGCCCTGTTTCCTCATTCTGGCTGCGGTGTTTGCGGCGGGCTTCTACTATCAGATTGCCGCCTGCTGCGCGATCGGAATGTTTCTGTTCATCATCCCCGTGACCGGCGTGCACATCGCCACGCAGGAACTGGTTCCCACCCGCTACAAGGCCACCGCGTACGGGACGTATGTGACCCTGCTTCAAGGATTGGGCTTTTTCGGGCCCATGCTCGCCGGGGCGCTTTCCGATGCGTTCGGGCTTCAGCTGGCGCTTGTCTACATGCAGCTGGTGTTCGTCATCGGCGGCTTGATCATGCTGGTTGCGGGATTCACCTACGTTAAGGATTACAACAGGGCCCGCGCCATGGAAGCCTAACCGTATCTTCGGCATCTTGCTCCATACCCCCTTATGTTCCCTTTGCCGTCCTCCTCTTTGGCGCAAGGGGAACATATACAATGGCAAGAGGTGCTCCGGAGAAGCGCGGCGCGTCCGATACGTATCGGCAAAGGTATAATCGAATAGTGGTGGAGAAGCACAACTCCGTGTGGTGCAATGCAAAAATGACAGCTTTTCCCTCCTGGCGTGCCGTACTCCTCTGGAATGTCTTTATCGCATCTCGTTTCCGTTTCGCTCATCCGGAGTCCGGAACGCTTGTTGCCAAGGCACACTGAATGACATATCGTTTTTGCCTTGAGTAAAACAGGCCCCATCCTTATCTGTTATGAAGGGGAAATCCGTGTTGACCTCACAGCAGATAGCCCATGTTTTGGCGTTGCATCTTGCCGGGCGTTCTCTCTTCATTGAAGAGCTCGCACTGCTCACGGGGAATGTGCTGCCCGCATCCGATGAGCGGTGGCGCGAGCTGGAGCGTCTTGGCTTGGCGGAACGCGTTTCTTCGCCGCACGGAACCGCGTGGAAGGCGGGCGATGAAACCGCTGCATTCATACGCTCCCAGCTCCCGTTGCTGAAGGAGTTTTTTCGGCCCGACGAAAAGGCGTACGCCCTTACCTGTCTCCATGAACAAGCCAGCCTCAGCGACTGTGAAACCGTCCTGAGCCGGATCAGCCAATGCGCCGAACGGGACAGGAACATTCTGCCCTTGCTCGAACTGGCTGTCCTTTTCCTCCTGCGCTGGGGACGGCGCAACGGCAGCACGGCGGGTCTGGACGGCAAGTTCCTGAATCTTGTCTTTGCGGTACAGGGGCTCAGCTTCAATTCCACGGAACTGCTCAAAAAAATACTGCGCCTTTCAGCTCTCGCCTACGGCCTTGCCCGAAAAAACGGTAACAAGCGGTTTTTAGCGCTTCTGATGCTGTCGCGTATGTATCTGCATGTCTTCATCGGAAGCAACACCACGCGCCTTACCCAGAATCTCCAGCAGGCCCTGTGCCGGGTCAGAAGCTATTTTGATGGCGACACGCAGGAAGCGCTTCCTCTGTTTGAGGGGTTGCTTGCCTATCTGTGCGGGGATCTCAAGAAAAACATCGATTGGTTCAACCGTTGCTCCGAAGAAACACCTTGGTATTACAAGAGGTTCTACGATACACTGGCGGTCTGTACGCTCTTTTCCGCAGGGTATCTGCAGCAATTCCACTTTGCGCTTGGCTGCATCGAGTTTCTTCGGCGCACGGCGACGTTGACCGACGATATCCTTTCGGCGACCCTGTATGAAGTCAACACGTGTTTCCTGCTGCTACGCAAGCGGGATAGCGGCAAGGCGCTGGAGTTCATCAATCGGCTTCGCGTTTCCCCGCTATATACGCAGCATACCGTAGTCAACTCGCTGACGACGCGGGCACATGCGTTGTACCACTTTTTGGCGGGCGACATCGAGCGCGCCTATGCCGTCCTGAATGATGAAACCCGCAGGGCGATCACCCGTGACATCAGGCCCGCGACCTTCAAGGATCCGTTAGTCCTCGACATGCTCTATGTGTTTGCGCACAACGGCTATGTACCCATCCCCTACTATGAGCTGGAGCCTACGTTGGGCCACCTGCTCCTAGGGGCTAATGTGCATCTCAAGGGCTCCGCCATGCGCGTTCAGGCACTGTTGCTGCGCGATAGGGGAGAGGGGCCACAGAAGCAGCTTGAGCTGTTGCGCCAAAGTTTCGAGCTTATCCTCACGACGCGGGATATGCATGAACTGACCCTCACCGCGCACGAGCTGGCCAACACCTGCGAACTGTGCGGCAGCATGGAGGAGGCCCGATCGCTCCGCAACATCGTCTGCAAAGCCACCGGGAAGCCTCTTGATGCCTCAACGTCCTACCATCAAGCCTCACTCGCCTGCCTGAACGTGCCTCCGGCTGCGTTTAGCCTGTTTACATGCTCCCTTCCCGATGCCGAATCCGAAGAGAAATACATCATCGAACGGTGCCATAAGGCGCTGAACACCGCGCCGCAGCGTGAAATCTTTGAGGAAAGGCTTCATCTGCTTCTCAGGGCCTCTATTGACGGCTTCCGGGTGGAACGGGCCGCGTTTTTCCGCACGGTCGATGAGGATAATCCGTTGCAGTTTGTCCAGGCCGTCAACCTGTCTGCTCTTGAATTGAAAAGCGAGCACATGCGGCCTTGTATGCAATGGCTTGTGCAGGTCGCGCAGCAACGTTCCGCCACGACGCCGGTGCACTTCCATAAGCAGTACGGCTTTTGTCTCAGCATCGACATCGGAACGGAACCTCCGTGGCTTCTCTATTTGAGCAGCACCTATTCCGTTTTGCCGGCTGACGAATTTTCCCTGTTTGAACTGCGGTGCGCAGCCCGCCTTTTCACTGCGGAACTGCGTTCGGCCCTCTTCGTGCGGCGATTGAAGGAACGTGAAAACGAATTGCAGCAGAATAAACTGCGCAGCATCTTTTTGCAGGAGGACAGGGGCGAGTGTTTGGTGTTGGGGGCCGGGCTGAACACCCTCCTCAATGAAGCTAAGTATGCCGCCGTAACGGATGTCCCCATCCTGCTCTGGGGAGAAACCGGAGTCGGCAAGGAGATCATGGCCCGGCATATCCACCGCCTCAGTGGGCGTCAGGGGCCGTTCATAGCCGTCCACCCCGCGAGCATGGTTGAATCGCTCTTTGAAAGCGAATTTTTCGGACACGAGCGGGGCGCGTTTACCGGAGCGTCTAATCAAAAAATCGGCTTGTTCGAGATGGCGGATCAGGGGACGCTGTTTATCGACGAAATAGGGGAAATGTCGCCGCTCATCCAGACAAAGCTTCTGCGGGTGCTTCAGGAGCAGCGGTTCATGCGTGTCGGCGGAACGGCGGAAATCAAGTCCCGGTTCCGGCTTATCGCCGCGACCAACCGGGATTTATGGAAAGAAGTCCGTGAGAAGCGTTTCCGTCAGGATCTCCTGTACCGCATATCCGTCGTCCCGTTGCTGTTGCCGCCCCTGCGCGAACGAAAGCAGGATATTTTGCCGCTTGTCGACGCTTTCATTCGCCATTCCAGCCAGCGTTACGGTAAAACGATTTTTCCTCTGTCGCCGGAGCAGAAACAGGCGCTAGTGGACTATTCCTGGCCGGGAAACGTGCGCGAATTGAAAAACATCATCGAGCGGGCGGTAATTCTGTGCGAGCAGGGCGCGTCGTTGCATTTTCATTTCGACCAGGCGAACATGGAGCCATTTTTCTCCAGTCAGGCGGGGGACGGCGGCATCCTTGCGGACACGCCGACACTGGAACAGTTGGAAGAACGGTACCTGCGTAAGATCATGGCGATGACGCAAGGGCGCGTACGCGGCGAACACGGAGCAGCGGCCTTGCTGCATATGAAAATCCCGACGCTCTATGCCAAGCTGCGTAAATTCTCCATTCCATGCGGGAAACGCTGAGGCTGAATATGTTTCCGTTTTTAGAGAAGCCCGGAGTGTTTTTCGGATGCTCTTGAGTCATTGGCAGGCATGGCCCGTTTGGCAGGCCTCGCCCTTGAGCCTCTTGAGGGCACATGCCGAGCGGGCGGGATTATGGTGAAGCGTCCGTGAGACCTTTTTCCGTCTGTCATAGGAAAAGCCCACAACCGTGAGGAAGGGGGCTTTATCTTTTTCATGCCGGGGTTTTTAGAATTTTCACTCCACGGCAATGTTTCCCGTATAGCGATAACGTATGGGTACTTTTCGCGGCCTGTCATCGTGGTATCATATATCATGTACCATCCGAAAGTCATTTTCGTGATAGGAGTTGGTGTCACTGCCATAGCATTGCCCCATTGCTGTTTCGGGTTGTGGTATTTGTTCCTTTGTATTCGGTATGATATAAGTGCACAATGGCAAACTCCCGGTGGAGCCAATCCCCGTCGGGGCGCGCACATCCATACGTTTCAGGTCCCGCATGGTTCGGGGCGACGGGTGTTCGCCGCCCCCTTTCATGTGGGGCCCGTCAATTCACAGGGGCAAGCCTGTAGCCGAACTTCGCCTGTCATCGAGAGGGGGCCTTTCCCGGAGCCGGGTCTAGTAGGGCTTCTTGCCAATGGTCCAAGGGGAGAGCATGAAAAAAGGCGGCTCCAAAGAACCGCCTTTGCAAAAAAACAGCCACCCGTTATCGGTAGCTTGCCACTATATTTTTATGTTAATATATATGGTTATCTTATAATGCAGCCGAGTCCCCCTCTCCTTCATCTTTTGAGACAGGGACAAGCCTGTACCCAAGCTCTTTCGCCATGAATACAAGGGGGCTTATGTCTTTAGTTGCCCTTACGATATCCATAAGGGTGTCGGCACCTACTTTTGCACCTTTATCATTGGGGTTCACTTCCCTCATCATGGTGGAGTAAGGTTTGCCGATTTTTACAGCAACAGCTTTGGCTCCGATGGGACTCCGTGATACAGTATCTTGAATAAGTTGATAAAATTCATTCATGACCACTCCTTAAAACTATTTTTGAAATTTGAAGAATGCCCTATGAATTTTATGTGAATATATATTGAATAAAGCAATTGGTCAATTGAGTAACGATTATGCACAAATTGGTTACCGATTTATAGAATGTACGTTAAATTAAGCACAATATAGATCGTATTGAGTTTTTATATCCGCCAAATGGAACAATAAAATCCAATACCTTTAAGCAATACACGTCATATGGCGCTCGTAGGCTCACACAGCCAAGGCGGGAGAAGCGTCAACCTCCGCCACGGCGGCGAAAGCTTCCGAGAACGTGGCCAAGGACAGTGAACAGACCGCGACGGAAGCCGCGAATACGGTAATGGCGAAGCCTCCGTTTCCGCCGCTGCTGCCAGTGTGAGTGAGATGAACGCCGCATCCAGCGCCACGGCTGCCGCCGATTCCGCCAATCACACGTGGTTCCGTCAAGCCTGATGGGCTGACGATTTCACTCACCGCGAAGGACGTGGCAGTTGGGGGGAATCAGAGAAAACTGGCGAACAAGAGAGGGCAGATTGGCGATTATGTAAGTGGCGGTTCTTTTGATTTCAATAATGAAATCCTTAGTTGCAATAAAACCAAGTTACACAACAGATGGAGTCGTAACATACGGCACGGCAGGTTGGTCTAGAATGCTTGATGAAAAGCATGTCGGAGACGGCCCCAACTCCGTCCCCGAGACGCAGGGCTCTATCTCATTCCGGCTGCGGCTGCTGTGGCAACATCTTCGCTGAAGGTGTTGGTCGTCATGGCAATAATCGGGATAGTGGCTGCGTCCGGGTGATCCGGGGCACTGCGGATCGCCGCTGTTTGATATCCGTCCATCATCGGTATTTGGATGTCCATCAGGATGATGTTATAGGTTCCGGGAGGGAGGGTGAGGATTTGAACATGTCCACCGCAATCTGTCCGTTCTCCGCGCAACTGACGGATAACCCTTGTGTCTTGAGGAGTTCCTCCGCGATTTCCCGGTTCAGCTCGTTGTCCTCCGCGAGCAGGACGTTGTATCCATGGTGTCGGACAGTTTTTGAATATCTTCGGCGGGGCCGAGATTCCGTTCGGCAATGACGGCTATGGCCTTTTCCTGGAGGCTATAGCGTTCTGTCTGGAACTCGATCGGTTCTTTGCTCTCTTGTGAGTTCCCTGCAGGAACACCTTGAAAAACGATCGTATATCGAGCAGACGGGAACGGATTTCCTGGGCGGTTATGGTCACTTATCTACGCGCTCTTATGCCCTTTTCAAGTGTCGTTTGAAAAATGTTCCTTTGAAACAATCCTTGTTCAGCCGAGAGGAGTATCCTGTTTACAAGAATTGATAACGTACCTTGGCTATACACTATATTATCCTTTGCTGGTTTCTTGAGGTGAATTCTTCCGAACAGGGCATTCATACTTCGATTGTTTACCCTCTTCGTGGCGAAGACGGAGGAGTGATATTCTCTGTATTCAGTGTCAGAGTCTGAATACTGCGCACGGGATTGGCGATTACTTGATCGTTCGTTTGGCAAGTGCTTTTTTTCTGAAATACCCCTCTCGAAATCATGGGTACCCCGGTATCATGTATTATTTGCGGTTAACTTGTTGCGTCATCAGATCAAAATGCTGAAATCCGGCGTTGCGGATTGCATCGATGATTGCCACAAGTTTACCAACTTCTACCTCTTGATCTGCGCGTACCTGTACGGCTTGTTTTTCATCAATCTTCCGCAGGCTGGCGAGTTCCGTTTCCAGAGATTGTGATGGGACATCTTTTCCATTCAGACGGATCACCCCTTCCGGGGTTACTGTCAGGATAATCTCCGTTTCCGATTGTTGTTTTGCCGATGAAGATGTCGGCAGTTCTACGGAGATGGCCTCCTCAGGAGAAAAATGAAGGGCGAGAGCAAAAAACAGCAATAAGAGGAATACCACATCGACAAGCGGCGTAATGCTCATGCTGTTGCGTGCCCGTTTGCGCCGTTTAATGTCCATGGGATATCCCACAGAAGGCAATGCGGCGAACGTCAACGATTTCTTGAACAGTCTGGATAAGTTCAGACAGACGGTTCTCAAGGAAATGATAGGCGACATGCGCGGGAAGGGCGACCAGTAATCCTGCAGCCGTCGTGATCAGGGCTTCCCATATACCCCCGGCGAGCACGGAAGGATCCACCCGTGATCCGTGTTCCCCTATCGCTTGAAATGTGCTGATCATGCCGGTCACTGTGCCGGTAAGCCCCAGGATGGGTGCGATCGTCGTGATCAACTCCAGGACGCCGAGCCCCCGCTCCAGCTTCCTGACCTGCCTGTTCGCTGTGAGGGATAAGGTTTCTTCGTCGGCTGTCCCCAGTCGTTCGCAGATGGGTGCCAAAAACCAAGGCAGGGGAATGGAGTCTCCCTGTTTGATTTTTCCGAGCGTATGCAGGGCTGTCGTATATTCCAACGTCTTGAACAGGACTATGGCGAGAGCGAGTACGGAACACAGGAGAATGGGCCACATGAGCGGGCCGCCTTTGGCAAAGAAATCGGCAAACGACATGAGAAAATTCATGAGGCATCCCTCAGCGTAAAGTGGATGGGAAGGAGAACAATACAGGTTGCCGGGCGTCCGTTATGGGTCGCGGGGCGGAAAATGGCCTTCCGGACGGCTTCAAGGGCCGCTTCATCGAATCCGTTCCCGCCGCTTTTTTTTATGGACGCACTCATCAAACGCCCCTCCGCGTCAATCATCAATTCCATGAGCACCTGTCCCTCGATACCTTTGCGTTGCGCCAGCCGTGGGTAACGCGGTGCTGGCGGCTGGAGGAATTTCGGCCCGTCCACGGCGTCGAATGACGTGTGCCGAGGGGCGGCTGCTTCCGTTTTTCCTTGTGCCGGCTGTACGGTGTGTTGTGGAGAGGAAGGTGAGGGGGCCTTTGCCGATTGAGCCTGTGGTGCGCGGGAATGCTCTGGCGGTGTTGCTGTTTTTTGGGGGGCTGTTCTCCGTTTTTCAGTTTTGGCCTGGT
>ERZ832317.5103-NODE-5103-length-12103-cov-37.051046_pt1 | contig 12103 bp, 8 predicted proteins | sample MGYA00519695_ERZ832317 | MGnify/ENA primary metagenome ERZ832317 (study PRJEB31850, sample SAMEA3708726) | human gut metagenome | biome: human gut; feature: human-associated habitat; material: faeces | place: China | collected 2014 ...
TGCTCATTAGGTTCTCTTTCACCGTAAGCGGTTTATCAAGTACGCTATCCTGAAACACAACACCAAGCATTCTTTTTGTCTGTGCACCGGCTTTGTCGGTTTCTATTCCGTTTACCTGAACAGTTCCGCTGTCTTTTTTCAGTAATCCGCAGAGAATGGAAATGGTTGTACTTTTCCCTGCACCATTTACTCCAAGAAACGCAAACAATTCTCCTTTTTTTACACGAAAGCTCAAATCATTCACTGCTTTTACTTCGCCAAAGCTTTTATTCAGATGGCTGATTTTAATTATGTCTGATTCCATATGTTCTCCTTTTGTTTCATCTTTCCCTAAATGATGCAGTATATGTTGGATTTACATTTCACAAATATATTGGATCCAATACCTGCATATTTACTGGTACATAATAAAAAATAACTTTCACAAGTGTCTTATCTATACTATTCAGTTCTTCCTCTATATACTTAATCTCCATAACCACATACTCCTTTTCATGACATTAAGTATAGCAGAAATCATGTTATTATGCCACTCATGGCATTTTTCTGATTGGTCATTATGAAAGTGGATAACACTTCTAAAAAGCCAGTATTTCTGGTGTTTTAGAACTATTATCCACATAAGGCAGGACACAGGGATGTATTAATTCTTTTATGTCCTGTATTTAGTGGATAACTCATATATAGATTCCTGCTCTCCATGTTGTTTTCCATAAGATAATCAACCTCAATCATTGAATTCATATTCGGTTGATAATAGCGGAATAAATGCATTTATACAATCTAAAATTGTTGTGGCTGTGTAGTTCTGAAACAAATCGACGATATTTGAAGCTTACACGCTTATTATTTGTCAGGTACTTGATAAAGTCATTCTTCTCAGCTCCAAATCTTGTAAGTGGAAGTCCTACATCAAGGAATACCTTTGCCTCTGCAAGACCTCTTTTTTTAAGTTCCTTAGCAACTGCTGCAAGTGTGAGAAGATAAAAGCTGTCATCTTAGACCTTGGTATCCTTTACTTCCTGCCTTACAGTTCCAACCTTATAGAACTTTCCTTCATACTCAAGTACATCGCCGAAAAGTGCCGGAGTTGTTGTAATCTCCTTAACACCTGTGACAAATACCTGAGTTACGGTTTTCATCATCGACCAGCCGTGGTCAATTCCAATTATAATATCATTCTTAAATTACTGTGTAATATTTTTAAATTTCCGACTCTCTCATCATACTATGTTAAATTGTTAATAAATCTTATAAATGCCTCTCTTCCCTTTTCATCCGTCTTGTATACACCTGCACACTCAAGCACCTGAACGAACACTTTGCCAATCTCTGATTTTATTATCTCATCAATATTGCCGCTGGTTATATCATAATTATCTTTCCAGCTTTCAACCCATTCTGCATGCTTTTCAATTTCGCTGATTAAGCGGACATCTTCATTATTTAACAGAGCGTTTTTTAAAATGCCCATTTCCTTATCAAGTCTTGCTGGAAGTATAGCCATTCCCATAACCTCAATAAGACCAATATTCTCTTTCTTTATATGATGAAGATTTGCTGACGGATGATACACACCCCAAGGACACTCCTTAGTCGTAATATTATTCCTTAATACAAGATCCATCTCGTAATTATCAGCTTTTCTTCTACATATCGGAGTTATCGTATTATGCTGTTCACCTTCGGTATTGCAGTATATGAAAGCTTCTTCATCAGTGTAGCCTCTCCATTTGTCTAATATATAATCGCAGGCATTAACAAGACTTTCTTTATTATTACTGCTAAGCCTTATTACTGACATAGGCCAGTTAAGAATTCCTGCATTAACATCACTGAATCTATCCAGCTTGAATGTATACACATATTCTGCTCTTGCCATAGGAAATTCATATGCACCGCCCTGAAAATGGTCGTGACTTAATATAGAACCTCCTACAATTGGTAAATCCGCATTAGAACCTAATGTATAATGCGGAAACATATCTGTGAATTCAATAAGCTTTTTAAATGTGCTTTTATTAATCTTCATAGGAATATGCTTATCATTAAACACTATGCAATGCTCGTTATAATATACATATGGCGAATACTGCATATAATATTTCTCATTGCTTAATTCAAGTGGTATAACCCTCAGATTCTGTCTTGCAGAATGTGACAGTGTACCGGCATAACCTTCATTTTCCTTACACAAAAGGCACTTTGGATAACCACTTGCCGCCATCTGTCCCTGCTTAATTATATCCCTCGGGTCTTTCTCCGGCTTTGACAGATTAATCGTTATATCTATAGTGCCATATTCTGAATTGTACTTCCATTTCTGGTCTTTCTCAATCCTGTCACACCTTATATAATTACAGGCTTTATTAAGTTCATAGAAATAGTCTGTCGCAAGCTTTGGATTATTATTATAAAGCTCCTTAAAATGCTTTCTTACAACTGAAGGCATTGGTGTGACAGCACCCATTACCTTTGTATCAAACAAATCCCTGTTAAGCTGCGTATCTTCTATAAGTCCATTATCAACTGCTATTTTAAGGCAGTCCGACAGGATATCTGCTATTGGTCTTGTGTTATTCAGCTCCTGCACACCTGAATTCTTAATTATCTCACTATCTTCTGCAAGTCCGTTTTTTTCAAAAATATCCAGCAACCTGTTTACTATAAATATCTTATCATCAGCTTCTATCAGTTCATTCTCTGAAGCATAATTGACAAGCTCTGATATAACCTTGTCTATATCTGGAATATTTTCCGTACCTTCCTTGGCATCACTACTCATTATATTGTCTGATTTCTTCATATCTTCTAAATTTCTCATATTATTCTGACACCTCCGCAATGTCTGATTTGTAATATCATACTTGCACCATCACCGAATATCTTATCCATATTTCTTCTGTATTCATCTACGGCATTATCTTTTACAATTGCAAGTATTGTTCCTGCAAATCCACCTCCGTGAACCCTGCATACTCCATTACTGTATGCACAATCACTGTATGAGCCATTACTATATACACTATTACTATATGCACCATTATCACCTAAGAATATTTCACTCATCATAAGTCCAAGTGAAATGCCCTGATTGGCAGTATCTTTGGTTGAATATATATTTTGAAGATATTTGTAAGATGAATCACCAGACTTTGATACCAGCCTTAAGAATTCATCAATATTTCCAGATATAAGAGCATTTACTTCATTTTCTACTCTCTCATTTTCCTCTATAAAATGAACTGCTCTTAGTATGCTCCTGTCACCGAACTTCTCCTGTAGCTCTTTAAAATTATCAAGTATATCCTTTAATGTAATGCCACGAAGAACCTCCTGTCCGAAGTAACTTGCAACTGCATTCATCTCACAGCGGATATCTGCATAATCATCCGTCAAATCCTTATGTGAACCTTTAGTGTCAGTTATACACAGGCTGTAACCGAATTTTTTTATATCCACAGCAAGCTTATTAACAACTGGATTTTCCTTATTATTAAAATCAATATAGACCATATTTCCAACCGAACATGCCATCTGATCCATAAGTCCACAAGGCTTGCCAAAATACTCATTCTCTGCCATCTGTCCGATAACTGCAATATCTTCTGCTGATACTTTTCCAGCATTATATATATGTGACTGTATTGTTCCTATAAGTGTTTCAAATGCCGCAGATGATGAAAGTCCTGCTCCCATAGGCACATCACTTGTTATAAACGCATCAAATGCTCCTGTCTTGAAACCTTTTTTCTTAAAGCCGGCAATCACACCTTTAACAAGTGCCTTAGTGGTTGAGTATTCTTCCTTGTTAATATCCGTGTCCGATAATGACACTTGTATCATTGGATAATCGTCTGACACAATTCTTATAATTCCGGCATTAACACCACTATGCCCAGATAAACTGCCTTCCTCTGACACACTCTCCTTGGAATTCACTGGTCTTACTACTGCGATAATATCCAGATTAATAGAAGCCGCAAGAACTTTTCCATTCTGGTGGTCTGTGTGGTTACCGCCAATCTCACTTCTTCCCGGTGCACTGAATACAAGCACATCTCCTTCACCATATAACTGTGTGAAGCGGTTCAGAGCATTAATATATCTTTTTCTCTGGTATTCAAGCTGACTTTTATCAATATATAAATCCTTTAATATATTATCAATGTCACCCGAACCAATTACTTCAGTTAATTCAGTAGTATTATATAATTGTGATGTAACCATCATCTTCTACCTCTTCCATAAAATATAATCTCGTTGCAAAGTCTTGAAAAAATCGGATATTTTCATTATATCCAGTTGCACTGAATGCCTGCTTTAACTTAACACCTGAATACATAAGTGTATCTCCATACGCAACATAATCTTCTGTTTCCCCGTCCATTTTCTTAAGCTTTGACAGTATATCCTGTAACATAGAACCCTGCTTAATATGTATTGGCGATACCATATTAACAAGCTCACCGAATTCTTTAATATCATATTGAAGCTTTCTGTTGTAAAAATGGTATTTCTTAGCTTCATCAAGGCCTTTAGCCCTGTAACAAGCATACTGTGTATTAGGTATAACGTGTTTTTGCATAATTAATCCGACAGCTTTCTTCTTATCCGTTGATACTACTGTCCATTCTGCCCTGTTGCCTTTACCATTATTTAATACACTGGAATTACCTGCATTTTCTTCTTCAAAGCTTTCTGTCCTGTAAAATGTACCAGTAAAGAATACATTTCTTAACTTCTTGTACAGTTCAATCTGACATTTCACAGCATTTAATTCCTCTTTATTCATATCACACATATTACATTCATAGCCAAGAAGCCCAAATGCAGCAACTGCAAATCTGCTCTCTAACGGCATATTTCTTAATGTCTGATGATTAGGACTTGCCGATACATGGGCTGAAATACACGATAACGGATAACCATAGCTGTAATTATACTGAATCTGTGCCCTGCAAAGCGCATCTGTATTATCACTTGCCCATATCTGCGGAAAATAGCATAACATTCCCAGATCAAATCTGTTGCCGCCTGCCGCACAGCCCTCAAATAATATGTCAGGAAATCTATTAGTAAGCTCCTTCATACATCTGTACAAGCCGCACACATATCTATGCGATACTTCCTTCTGCCTGTCAGGTGGCAGATTTTTAGAATAATAATCGCTGAATATTCTATTCATATCCCATTTTACATAAGATATATCTGCTGATGAGAACACCTCACTCATCTTCTCAATTATATAGTCCTGAACAGATTCATAGGTTAAATCAAGAATTCTCTGGTTACGTCCCTCTGAATGTTCTACATCTGGTATTTCAATTACCCATTCAGGATGTGCCTCATATAATCTGCTATTCACACTCACCATCTCAGGCTCAACCCATATTCCAAATTTAAGCCCAGATTCTTTTATCTTATCAGCGATGCCAGCTATTCCATTTGGAAGCTTTCTACTATTCGGTGTCCAGTCACCTAATGAACTTGTGTCGTCATTTCTCTCGCCAAACCAGCCATCATCCATAACGAACAGTTCAACACCTGTATCCTTAGCTGCCTTTGCAAGCTTCACAAGCTTTCTTTCATTAATATTAAAGTATGCCGCTTCCCAGCTATTAATAAGAACAGGCCTTTCTTTGTCACGCCAGCTTCCACGCACAATGTGCTTTCTTACAAATTCGTGCATATTATGACTCATCGAATTATACCCCTGGTATGAATAAGTAAGCACAGCCTCCGGAGCTTCAAAGCATTTTCCTGCTTCAATAATATAAGAAAATGTAGCTGGATTAATTCCCGATACAAGCCTTAATTTACCATATGAATTAACCTGTGCCGCTTCATAATGATTGCCGCTGTATATAAGATTAAATCCATAACATTCACCATAATCTTCTGTCGTTGAACTTCTTCCTAGCATAAAAAAAGGGTTAGCTCTGTTCGATGATGTTCCTGTTACAGACTCATTTACATACTTACCGGCACGAATGGGTATTCTGCTTCTATTCATCTCCCTTGCCCACGCACCATTAAAAAAAGACAATTCATAATCACTCTCGTTTAAATCAAACTGCATACTCATTAATCTTTCAAGCCTTACGCTCTCATTTCCTGAATTAACAAGCTTCGCACTTCTCGTTATAATGTCACATTTTTCATATAAATAATAATGAAGCTCAAGTGTAAGATTATAATTCCTGTCCTTAAGATAAATAACGAGCTGTTCAACATCTCCATTATCATCATAAGACCCTGGAAGCGTGTCATATTCTTCCTTGCCCTGTATAATCTCTGCCCTGTCAAACACCATATCCGTTGTACTGCTTCCATTAGGATATGTGACTTCGATAAAAGGCTCTCTTATATCGCCTTTTCCCAATGATGACATTTCAAGGCACACATCTTCCAACGAATAAGACGAATAATCTTTATTGTATACATTAGTATTACCCGGAATAAATGTATGCTTCTCTGTCATCACAGCCTCATTGGCGTGTAACTTTCTTCCATAATACAAATGCTCCAACTGCCCGCTTCCAAGCATGGCAAATACATAAGATGTATTATCAGTATCAAGCACATACATATTATTATTAATCGTTATCATTAATGGCTCTCCTTAATTCTTTCCGTTATCTCTTCCATTTTCTGCTCTGTTAAAATGTACTTTCTGTGGAAGTAAAATACTGCGATAATCAGACCTATTATCGGAATTACTGTCATTGTCATTCTAAGTCCTACTACCGAACCACCAGCCACAGCATCTGTAACCGCATCTGTATTGCTGCTTAACTTGCACACTGAAAGGCATATTGACACAACTAATGCGGCTATGCCTGAAGCAAGCTTTACAACAAATGTCTGCATTGAAAATATAACGCTCTCATCTCTTCGCTTATTCTTAAATTCGCCATAATCAACCGTATTCGCCAGAAATATAGTCGTTAAGACTAATAACATTCCATTTGCCGCAAATATGAAAAATGCTGGAATAAACAAAATAAACACACTCGACATTGATGTGAATATAAGAATAAATAAAACTATATAACCAGCAATAGCCATAACAAAGCTTACATAAAATATCTTTATTGTGTTCAAAAACTTTCTAAGAAGTGGGAACAATACCATCATTGATAATATCTGTATTGCACCACCAAATGTATTAAATAGTGTATAACCGTTGTACCAGTCTGCACCGCCAAAATCATATTTAAAGAAATATATGACAAGATTAGAAGTTATGTACACAGATGTATTAATAAGAACAATTGTTATAACTACTGTAACAGCCTGATCATTCTGGAAAAGTGCCTTGAACATCTGCTTTACTGATACTGTTTCAACATCAACTGTTGATTTTTCCCTAATATTAAGGCAGGTAATAAGTATTGCAGCAAAGAACAGTATTGATATTATAAGTGCAAACCATTTAAAACCTGCATATTCATTGCCCTTTCCAAGCATATATACACACTGCATTGTAATAATTGTAACAAGTGCTGAACCTACACCTGCACAGGAACGTGCCATTGTTGACATATTCTCTCTTTCCTTACCGCCCTCTGTAAAAGCTGGTATCATTGACCAATAAGGAATATCCATCATTGTGTAAGTAACGCCCCACAAAACGTAAGTTACTGCGGCATAAGCAACAAGTCCGCCGCCATCAAGTGTTGGTGGTGCAGAGAACATCAGAAACAATACAACAGCATTAAGCAATGTTCCAATAAACAGCCAGGGTCTGAACTTTCCCCATCTGGTTCTTGTCTTTGCAACAACTACACCCATTATAGGGTCGTTAAATGCGTCAAATACTCGTGCCGCAAGAAGTATAATCCCCATTGCTATCGCACTAACCCCAAGTATATCCTGATAATAATACAGAATATAACTTGCACAAAACATATAAACCATATCTTTGCCAACCGCACCTATGCCATAAGATGCCATTTCTTTCTTATTAAGCCCCATACGCTACCTCTTTTCTTTCTATATGTCTGATTTCTTCATATTTTTTAAGTGTCTGATTACTGCACGCCATATTAAATGTCTGATTTCTTCATATTCACTGCCAGTTTGACAGCCTCATATGCACCATTATATATACCCATCTGCTTATTCTTCTTTATGTTCTCACACATATCTGTAATGTACGTATCATCTTCCATAAACAGCTTTATCATCTGTAAAGTATGAGGTATATCCCTGCACTCAAGTGTTCCGTCACCTATCTCTGCTGAATGAACAGCACCCCACTGTTCGTGTCCGCCAACTCTCTTTATGAATAACTTTGGCACTGGATAGAATGCTAATTCACTTGGTTTTGTAACAAGCACATCTGCACTCCTCATCAAAAGGTTAGTACAATACACTGCCTCGAATATATTCTTGTGATAAAAGCCGTGGATACCTGTTATATTATCAGATGTGTCTTCACTTGAATTATCTGCTGTAATATTCTTAGAATTATCATCTCTATTGTTATCTGTCACTACATCAGAATTGTTTATCTGGCTGGCTGATAATGCCTTAGTGGCAAATGCCTTCGTATCTTTCCAGTTGTCAAAATGCTCAGTTGCCAGTTCTCTCATCTGTGGGATATCTCTTATAAGTTCGTCCCATACATTTTTATAATCACCAACATTAACATATAACACTGCCTTATTCTTCTTAATATAAGGAATAAGGTATTTAATTATATGGGCAAATATCTCTTTCTGTGCACCTGCACCACCAATTGTAAGCAGAAATCTCATAGGCTTTCCGTTCTGTTTTCTTGCTATTCTTGCATTGCAGTCAGCCTCAATATTAGTTACAAGCTCGTGGTCGATATAATGTCCTGTGTATACAAGACTATCTGCTGGCATTTCATTTAACACCTTATTGCCGTCCATTCCATTAAGTATCCTGTAACCTTGATAAGCATAATGAGTCTGGACTGTATGAATACTTCCTTCTGACAAATGCAATGCCATTGGCCAGTTATCCGGTATTGCATTAACAACATTTTTCATACCTGCGTGTACTGCCGCCTGTGCCGGCCATACGTGAGTTGCAATAACCGGAATATCTTTAGGAACATTCTTATATACAGGTGCCATAAGCTCTGCATTCTTCTGGTCTGAAGCGTTATAGGAAAGCTTTCTGAAACCCTCGTAATTCATTGGTTCCCACACCAGTCTGTTAAACAGCCTGCTCTTTTGTGATAACCTTGAACCAAGTGAATACAGGTCGTTCTGTGCCCTTATAACTTTAGTACAGGTTGTATTATCATAAGAATTAAGATCCATCCAGTAAGGAATATATCCAAGTGCATTAGCCGCTGAAGCAATCGCCATTGATATTCTGTAATGTCCAAAACCCATTCTTATATTGCCAACTATAATACCTTTATCAGTTTCAAATTCTTCTTTATTACCGTTAGATACGCTGGCAGGCTTATCTGCAACTCTCACATCATACACGCCAAGCATATCACCTATGTATTTGTTCTTCTTTATTGTCACCTTATAGTCGGCATTGCTGTCATCACCATATTTTCTTGCGTATTTCTTTTTGGAATTAATAGCTTTTCTATATGCCTTTCTATCAATTTCATTGTTAAATATAACCTTTGATTTGTCCTGCATTATATATTTCTCCTTTTTATTATCAATTACCTTCCTTAACTGCCACACCATCTAATAATATTCCTACAATCTCATCAAGTCCCTGTGTATATGTAATTCCTGCTCTCATAAGAATGTCTCTTTGGAAAAATTGTTCTATTGATGCCTCCATCATCATCTTAAACATCAATAAATTAACCGGTCTTATCACTCCTTCCTCAATCCCCTGTTCCAAAAGCTTAATCGTTGTCTCCCAGCCATTCTCCAGACGTTCTTCAACGTGTCTGTATATCTCCGGGAATTTGTCTTTTAACATATATAATTGTCTTAAATCAATATCTTTATAACTCTCAGGCATAACTCCAAGAATACGTCTTATCTTCTCAATTGTTGATAATGTATCATCTTCTATTATCTTTGATTCGCTCTCTTTAATCGTGTCAAACAGATAATCTACCATCTCCATAAACAGAGTGTTCTTATCTTTAAAAATTGTATATATTGTCTTCTTACTCATTGCAAGAATAGAAGCAATATCGTCCATTGTAAATTTAAGGCCTTTTTGATTAAATGCCTGTATCGTTGCCTGTAAAATCTTCTCTTTATTATCCATAATGCTCCTTTTAATGTTGTGTATCAGTGACGCTTATAAAACAAAAAATCAAGGAAACTATTTCTTTTGTTTTAGTTTCCTTGATTGTATCACATTATTTTATTGGGTACAATTGCTATTTTTATATAATTATTTCGAATATTTTTAGTAGTTTCGTACAATTTGTTGTATATTTTGTATTATCTTCTTATTATCGTTATCATATATTTTGTTATACCTGCATTATATACCTGCAACCATACAGAATGTTATTTTTTCAGATTTTTCTGTAATACACCGATTAATTCATCAATAACTATTGGTTTGGTTAAGAATCCATCCATACCGCATTCCAGTGCTTTCTTTTTGTCCTCATCAAATGCATTGGCAGTCATGGCAAGAATGGTAATTCCAGCCAGTGCCGGGTCATTCAGAGCACGTATCTGGCGGGCAGCCTCATATCCATTCATTACCGGCATCTGCACATCCATCAGCACCAGATCATAATCACCCGGCTTCGAATTCTTAATTTTCTTAACTGCCTCTGCTCCATTTACGGCAGTATCAACCTGGCATCCATATCCATTAAGAATCTCCACTGTAATTTCACTGTTTAGTTCATTATCTTCCACAAGCAATATACATCTGCCTCTGAAATCTGAACCTGATGCTAAAGGGCGTGTATCCTCTGTTTCTGCCTGCATCTGTCCAATGGCAATCATCAACGTATCTCTGATATCTGACATGAACATTGGTTTTGCACAGAAAGCAGTTACCCCTGCAGCTCTGGCTTCCACTTCGATATCTGACCATTCATAAGCAGTCAGGATAATGATTGGTGTATCATCACCAAGGCTGCGAATCTGGCGGGTGACTTCAATGCCATTCATATCCGGCAGACGCCAGTCGATGATATAAGCGTGGAATGCCTCTCCCAGTTCCATAGACTGTCGTGCGCGAAGAACAGCTTCCTTTCCGGAAAGTGTCCATTCTGAACGCATTCCAATCCTCACAAGCATTTTTGTCACACTGTCACAGGTATTGAAATCATCATCTACAACCAGTGCCTTAAGGCCTTCCAGTTCTGCAATCTTCTCTGTATGATGCTGCTTAAACTGAATCCGAAATGGCAGACGGACAATAAATTCAGTACCTTTGCCCTGTTCTGTCTGAACCTCTATCGTTCCACCCATCATATCTACAATATTCTTGGTAATGGCCATGCCAAGTCCTGTACCCTGAGTCCTGCTGACTGTGGAAGTACGCTCTCTCTCAAAAGGTGAAAAAATCTTCTTTACAAATTCTGCACTCATACCGATTCCGTTATCCTTTACCCGGATCTCGTACAGTCCACTGTCCTTTACCGTCCCTGGGAACTGCTTCAACCTTACAGAAATAGTTCCTCCTGCAGGAGTAAATTTAACTGCATTAGACAAAAGATTTAAAAGTACCTGATTCAGTCTTGTCTTATCACAATAAACATCCTCATTTGTCACATCCATTGCATCCATATAAAGATCCAGCTGCTTTGCATAAATCTGCCCACTTATGATGGTCTTCAGATCATGAAGTACATCCGACAAACTTACCTCCGTTTCTTCCAGATGAATTTTTCCACTCTCGATACGGCTCATATCCAATATATCATTAATCAGTGAGAGCAGATGATTGCTGGAGGAAAGAATCTTGCCCAGATAATCCCGGACTCTTTTTTTATCATCAATATTACTTACCGCCAGTGTGGTAAAACCGATAATCGCATTCATTGGTGTGCGGATATCGTGAGACATATTGGAAAGGAAAGTACTCTTTGCCCTATTTGCCGTCTCTGCAGCACGTACTGCCTCAGAAAGTGCCTGATTCATTTTCCAGTCAGCAGTACGATCTGACATAA
>ERZ832317.5104-NODE-5104-length-12103-cov-9.820302_pt1 | contig 12103 bp, 10 predicted proteins | sample MGYA00519695_ERZ832317 | MGnify/ENA primary metagenome ERZ832317 (study PRJEB31850, sample SAMEA3708726) | human gut metagenome | biome: human gut; feature: human-associated habitat; material: faeces | place: China | collected 2014 ...
GTCCAAGATGAACGTCGCGAGGCGCACCTGCGGCTACATCGGCACGCAGTTCTGGAACCAGGGCCGCACCCAGGAGATCCGCGACCGCGTCCTGCACCTGTAACTCTATCATTTGATTTGCAATCAGACGTTTTCTTCAAAACAGAAAAGCAGCCCTGCTTGATGCCGCCTTTATGGTGTGCGTCAAGCAGGGCCGTCTTTGAAAATTGTGTGCAGCATCGGTTGCTGGCTCTTTACTGAATATAAGATAATCAATGTTTCCAGCTGCTCGTCCGAGCACAGAAAACACGCTGCTTGCGGAATCCCGCAAACAGCGTGTTTTGCATTGAACGAAAGTGCTTTTGTTATGCGCTAAGTGTCAAGGTGCGAACCGCTTCGACCAGATCGACCGTCTGGCTTCTGGACACGAACGCAACCGGTTCACCGTCCACTTCGGCAATGCAGGTTTCGCCATCGCAGCGATAGAGCGTCAGCGTGAACGCCGGGAAATCCTCGTTATCCAGATGCAGCGTCAGCGAGATTTCCTCCTGCCCGGTGGGTTTCTCGTCCGTGAAGCTGCTCGCCGACAGGGCGCGCAGGGCGTAGCTGAAATTGAAGACATCAAATTCTTCGCCGTTATAGCTCCAAGTCCCTTCCGCATCCTCATCGTCTTCGTTCTCGGGCGGGGTGTAAGTAAACGTGTAGGTTTCGCCCTCCAGCGTCACGTCAATGGAGGTCACAGTGTCAAAATCCGCCGTAAAGAGCTTCTGCTGCCGCAGCGTGTCATAGGACACGGCCGTCAGTGCATCAAACTCCGACTGCGTGATTTGATACACGATCTGCGACTCACCGACACGCGCGTAGCACGTCACGTCAGGAAGCACGTCTTCTTCGTTCGCAATCGCTTCTTCATACGCCGCCAGCTCCTCCGGGTTCTGCGACAGGTGCAGCACCAGCGTGCCGGCATCCGTTTCGGTTCCATCTTCATCCGAGCTGCTGTAGTCGAGCGTGATGGTCAGCGCGGGTTCGTCCAGCCCGAACGTCTGCAATTCTTCATTCGTGACGTTGTAGCTGACATAGTCTGTCAGGTCAAGGCCCGTCAGCGCTGTCAGCCATGCGTTGACGTTGTCGGTATCGAGCGGCTGGCCGTCTGCGAAGTACACATCGTCCGCGCAGATGCTCGTGCCGTCCTCGTCATAGCTGATGGTGTAGTTTTCCGTGCCCGTGAACGCGATTTTCTCCGCGGTGTCAAAGGCCGGGACGGTATCGTCGAGGATCATATCCCGCAGCACCGCGCCGAACTCGTCCAGCGGGTCGTGGCTGACCAAGTAAGCCTTGCCGTCGCCGATGGAGACATACCGCTGCTCGTCCATCTTGCTGAAATCGCCGAGCTGGACGGTATAGGTTTCCTCGCCAGCTGTGATGGAGATCGTGCAAATTGGCTCTGTCAGGCCGTACTGTGCGTAATCCTCCACATCGTCAATGGCAAACGCCGCCGCGAAATTCTCGAACTGCGCAAGCAGATCGTTGATTTTTCCTTCGTCCAGGATCTGAAGCAGCAGGTTCATCACATCCGGATGCGCTTTCTCGATCTCGTCAAACAGCACCACGCTGTAGGGGCGGCGGAGAACGTCCCGTCCTCATTCGTCCATGAAGGCGCCGTGACGGTATCCGTCGGGATGGAGAGGATCGTCTTGCCGCTGTTTTTGATTTGTTCCACTTTTTCTTCGTGGCGGCTGACAAGCACCGCCGTGATGCTGACAGCCGCGAAAACCGCGAGCAATACGCAGCGCGTAATCTGTTTCTTACGCATGGCGTCTGCGCCTCCTCTCAATGACCGTAAACACACCGTAGACCACGAATGCGCCGGGGATCACGCCGATCATCCACGTCTTGAGCATCGACGCCGCCGACTCGGAGATCGTCAGATAGTTGTAGCTCAGAGACTTGCTGCGGATCGACACCGCTTCGCGCTCGCCAATCAGGCTGGAGAGCGCATTCATCGCGAGGTCCAGGTTCGCGCCCGACGAGTAAGCAGCGATATCGCCCGACTGAATATCCGGCAGCAGAATATACGGCTGCTGGAACGCATAGTGTTCCCAATCAGCCTCGACCACCAAGCCATCCGCCGCTTCCACGCCGTAGCTTTCCAGAACGCTGTAAAGATTTGTGAGCGTGCCGCTTTCCGTCGGCCCGGCAATGACCAGCAGCTTGCCGCCAGCTTCCAGATAGTCCTCCAAGAGCGTCGCTTCTTCGCTTGAAATATCGCTCTCCGGCGCATAGATCAGCAGCGCGTCCGCGTCCTCAGGAATTTCATCCATGTTGAGCAGGGAGAAGCTTTCCAGCTCCATGTTTTCCTTCTCAATCTGCGTCTGGAACTCCGCGGGAAGCTCTGCCTCGCCGTGCCCTTCGAGCTTATAGACCTTCGGCAGCTCGTCGGAAATGACATAGTCGATGGCCGACGTGATCGTGCCCTCGCCGTCGAACGAGTAAACGTAGGAACACGTCGTGTAGTCCACGTCCGTCAGATAAATGTCATTATAGGAAATATACCGGCTCTTTTCGCCGCACTCGACGATCAGGCTGTTGTTCGGCACGTCCTCGTCGGTGTACTGCGCGGTGAACGTCGGATAGATGTCCGGATTTTTCTTCGTGACAGGAATGACTTTGCCATCTATAAAGCAATCAAAGCAAAGAAAAGTACCGTTTCAAAAGCAAAGGCAAAACAGGAGGAACTGAAAAAATACATATTCATTATAGATGAAATCAACCGCGGCGAGATTTCAAAGATTTTTGGTGAACTGTTCTTTGCGATAGATCCCGGTTATCGCGGCAAAGCCGGAGAAATCTCCACGCAGTATTCCAATCTGCACTCTGACCCTGACGAAAAGTTCTATATTCCTGAAAATGTCTATATCATCGGCACCATGAACGATATCGACCGCTCTGTGGACAGCTTTGATTTTGCTATGCGTCGGCGCTTCCGTTTTGTTGAACTTAGAGCGGATGAGCACCTCGAAGCAATTAATGAGTCGATAGAAGACGAAGGACGGAGGCTCGAAGCAATCAGAAGAATGGCTGCGCTCAATAAAGAGATTGCGAGCGTTGAGGATCTGAACGAAAATTATCAGATTGGTGCAGCTTATTTTGCAAAGTTGAAAACACTTGATTTCGACCAGCTTTGGACTGATTATCTGCAACCGCTCCTACAGGAATACATTCAGGGAATGTACGATGAGGAAGGAATTATGAATCGGTTCGCAAGGGCATACGGCTATCAGAAACCTGCCAGAGGTGATGCGAATGAAGCTGCTCAGGATCAAGGATAACTCCCAGCAGAAAAAAGATGCCTTTTCTCAAGTAGCGAGGCTGACAGGCAAAATTGCAGACAAGACATTGGAACAGCTTGAGCGTGAAGGTGTGTTCGTATTTCCTGAAACCGTAAAAGATGCAGAGGATATTACGCAAGATCAAATGATCCTCCAAAGCGTCAATGACACCTATCGCTCCGGCAATGTGATGGGCTTTCTTGGCTACGGTGATGAGCGGCTTGTGATTGCATCCCGTTTTTGCGGAGAGGGTGAGGATTACTTTTTCCAGTATCTTTTAGACAAAGTTCTGGACTTTCCAAACATCGTAGATTTGGATGCAGATGCCAATCAAGACAATCGGCTGTTCAATTTTCTGCTGTTTTTGTTTCCGTATTACCTCAAAGCAGCGATGCGGAAGGGCTTGTTCAAAAAGTATATCCGCCACAGGTACAATGATGGAAATGTAAAAGGCACGATTGATGTCGCAAGACATATAGAGAAGAACACCCCATTTGTAGGAAATGTTGCATACAGCCAGAGAGAATTTTCCTACGATAACAGCCTGATGGAACTGGTACGGCATACCGTAGAGTTTATCAAAAGAAAGCCTTACGGAAATAAACTTCTTATCAAAGTGAAAGACGAGGTAAAACTCGTTATAGATGCGACTTCAGAATATGAGCCGTGTGACAGGCAGAAAATTATTGAGCAAAACAAAAAGAATACTGTCCGACACGCTTATTTCAGAGAGTATCTTGCATTGCAGCGGTTGTGCCTTTTGATTCTCCAACATCAGAAACACCAAATCGGGGCAGGGGCGAGACAGATATATGGCATCCTGTTCGATGGAGCATGGTTATGGGAGGAATACGTCAATTCGCTGATAGAAGATGTGTTTTATCACCCAATGAATAAAGGCGGTAAAGGCGCGCAGAGATTGTTTGATGGAAATGTGGGATTGATCTATCCTGATTTCATCAGCCGGAACAGCGAAACGCGGATTATTGCGGATGCCAAGTACAAGCCCGTTGACAACATCGGCAATCGAGATTATTTACAGGTACTTGCCTATATGTTCCGCTTTGATGCGAAGACTGGCTATTATCTCTATCCAGAAGCAGAAGGCTCTGACGATTTGAAATTGCGGATGAATTGCGGTTCTACCTATGAGAAAAATGTTATGCCGCGTGACGACATCAGCCTTACCAAGCACGGTTTGAAAATTCCTGTGGATGCGTTAAATTACGCTGAATTCTCTGTGAGAATGAAGACCTGCGAACAAGAATTCAAAAGCGCGCTAATATTTTAACGGTTCAAAGAAGAGCATACTTAAGTAAGAAAACAGCCCCTGAAATCGTTCGATTTCAGGGGCTGTGTAATAGCGAAACACTATAGATATCACACCATTACATCCGCATATTCTTCATATAGGCATATAAAACGCTTATATTTTCCAAATTTCATTGCCGCTAAGCAGAAAACCGTATAGGATTCTTTTTTCGGTCTCACTTGCCTCTTCCGATTTAATTCGGTTTTGAATTATCGGTATGATAGCATCTTTGTGGGCAATAAAACAACTCATGTACTTTTCATGACGAGCAAAGTTTTCCCACATATAATTGGAAAAGTCTACTTGAGAGTAGTCAAAACTCTCCGAATCTAATAGGAACTGCAAATGCGGTCTTCCCTCAGACAGTTCTTTTAAAGCACTTATATCAGATATCATATCGTTTATATAGAGAAGATAGACGCATTCCAATCTACTCTCAACCGGATCGGGGTATGAGTGCACACCTGTGACTTCTTTTCTGCTAAGCTCTATTACTCCATTTAGAAATTCCTTGATTGAATTCTGATCTGGGGTCAACCATCCAGAGAATATAAAGTCGTAGATTGCCTCTATTGGCAGTTGTGCAAAGTTATCGGATAAAATGTATTTATACTTCTGTTGAACCGTATCACCGGTAATCTGCTGATAAAACAACCTCAATAATATGACTTTCTTATGGAAATCCTCTGTAGTATCAATGATAGCCTGAATCTTATCTGTAGTTGCCTCATCCTTTGATATGAATTGCTCAATGAGATGACGAAGACTGTTGAAATGCACATTCACCGCATACTCAAAGAATTTTTCTCCGCCCACTATTTGATGAACAAACTCAAAATTATGGGGAAATACTAATAAGCTGCAAAGCTTTGAAAGCTCTCTCAAGCTTTGCCTAAAGTCCGGCCAACCTATAGAAAAGAAGATTGGAGCAATAATCTTATCACTGAGTAACGCTTCTACCGATGCTGCAATTATCTCTTTGCTATTCTCATCTAAGACAACCAAGTTCAGTAATAGTACTATATTGGAAAGCGCAGAAAACGACGATTGCAATAATCCATAAGTCTTTGCAGTCACAATAGAATGACAAAGATTCTTAAAGCACTCTGCAAGGAATGTAACTTCCTGTACGCCCGTATTCAATTGTTTTACATTATATGACCTTACAAGCGCACTCAAATCTTTTGTCGAAATAAACTTTGCCATAATATCCAGATCAATGTATTCTACGGCATACTTTTCGTTTGCAAATTCCATATCTCCAAAAAGAGTAGTTTTTGGGGCCGCATCACTATTTGCGCATATTATGGCTTCGATATATGGTTTGAAAAAATCTTTTAAATCTCTAAAGCCTTGATACAGAATGTGGTTGTTATAGTAAAAAAAGTATTGTGTTATAGCAAGCCGTTTTATTTCATAAAGCCTTGCACACGATGTTCCGCCAAAATGAATGGTATTTCTGTCCCCAACATCTTTCTTTAGCTTTTCTAAGGCTTCGTACATCGAAAGTCTCTTTTTAGTATTACCACTATAAATGTCAAGATATCCAGAGAACACCTCTCTTTCCTTGCTTGCAGCGATATTTTGAACAAATTGTTTGACTTTGGCAGAATCAAAGCTCCCAAAGTATGTCTGGATTGCCTCAAGTACAGCGGAATTATGCAGATAAGCAACTTTCTGGTCTATAGGGAACCCAGAGCAGTCTATTTCTTCGTGGAATTTTAATATTTCACTAAAACCATCCACAATGCTTTTGTAAAAAAGCATTTCATTTGCTTCTAAATCTATATGCTCGCTGTTGAGCAATGCTTTAGTCTCATCATATTTATTCAGAATATAGAGATTAAAAATTTCACTTTTCAGCAAAGCGTTATCAGACAGCTCTCCTATACGAAAGCGCATGACTTTATGCTCGTGAATGCACTGTATGGATACGATTCCAGCATTTAGAAAAAGTTGTCTTAAATCAGTTGCACCTTCGTCCCCAGACTCCATAAATGCTATTAATCTTGCATAATCGTTTTCAGAAAAAAGACGTAATTTCCGGTCCGTAACCTCATATCTTTTCACATAAAGCAGCTTTAGAATTTGCTCATAGCTGACAAAGCTGAAACGAGACATAAATTTTACGGCATTTTCTATTGTAGATAAATTCTCCTCTAATGCAGGATTGGCAATCACACGCAGAAAACTATATAGACGCTTTCCAATTTCATTGGATAGATCCGCTGGGATCTCCTGAATCAGCGGCATGGAGTTAATATTGATTACTTCGATATTATTGCTACTAAAATAAGAAAGCTGAGTATCATCAACAATCTCCTGATCCAGAATCAGGTAGCCAACTCTTCTGTCCACATCAAATGCTCCGTTTTGTGAACGCATATAGTTTAGCCAACTGAGAATAAGCTTGATGTTATAATCATTTAACGAATATCCCAAAAACAACACAATATGGTCCGTCAGCAACGATTTGATGAAGAGTTCAATTAATACGTGTTTTTGCGAATAGTCTAAGTAGTCTTGCTCTTTTAGAACAATGCTGGAAGCATCGGAAAGATCCCCGTGCATTTTAATGATGTACTTTCCTTTGTCCGCATTCAGCAAATCCTTATCGTAAACAATCACCTGATATTGCTCACAAAATATATTTTTCGAGGATTCAAGCAACTGGTCATAATTCGTGGTGATAATATGTGCCGGATTGATATCAAAAATCGCTGACGACAAAGGTGCATCTGCCGTCACAGCGGGAATGCTTTCGTTTAATATACGATAGTATAATTCTTGATCCTTGTTAAACACATGCTGCGGTACCTTTAGAAGTTCATCTGTCGAAAAATCATCTTTCAATAAGCAGGTGTTTTCACAGCTTTCTAATCTATGTCTGCAAGTATCACACCTCGAATAATCAATCGCCTTTGCCATATTTTGAATCAAGGCATTCCAACTGGGCATTCCGTCTACATTGCAAGACACTCCCGCACCTACAAAAATAACCAGTTTTCCTTGCTCGGCTTTTTCTCTGAACATGCTGATATAGTTGAGCAGTTCATCGTTGCCCATAAACACATTCACCTTCTTTATCTATGTGGTGTAGTAAGAAAAATGTTTGATATGTTTTATTATACTGCAAGCTATTGCTCTTGGCAACGCTTTGCTACAATAGCCTCAACACCGACAAAGGAGCTGAGGCTATGCCAATCACCTATTCAACTGAACTCAAAGTCAAAACCATCCGCCGTTATGAAAAGGGCGAGTCAATCAAAGCGCTAAGTCAAGAGTTGCACATCTCGCAAAGCACCCTGTACCAATGGCGCAAAGAATACTGCTCGATCAAAACGCCCAACCATACCTACACGCCTGCTGAATTCGATGCCATCTCCCGCCGCCTGCAAAAGCTGGAGCATCATATGGAGATCATTCGCCAGACCGAGTATCTGTCGAATATACCCTTGCAGAAAAAGCTTGCCACTCTTGAGGAACTCTATCATCGACCGGGCAATCCTTTCAGTGTCCATGAGCTGTGTGACGCTCTTGATGTGGCAAGGGGGACCTTCTACAACCACATCTTCCGTAAGGCGGACAGAAGCCAATACCAAGAGGAACAAGCTCAGCTCATGCTGAAGGTCAAGCAGGTATTTGATGACAGTGAGCAGCGCTTTGGCGCGGAAAAGATACGCATCGTTTTAGCTGAGAGCGGCATTCGTGTTGGTAAAAAGCGCATTTCCGCCATTATGCAGGAGTTAGGCCTATGCAGTGTCCGGACAGATGCGAAAAAGCAGTTCAAGCGCAAGCAACAATATGCAAAACAAAATCTGCTGAAACGGGAGTTTTCGGCAGAGCATCCAAATCAGATATGGGTCAGCGATATTACATACTTCAAGGTCAAAAGCTACTGGGTCTGTCTCTGTATCATTCTGGATCTATACTCCCGCAAGGTTATCGGCTGGCGGGTATCAAAGCATATGAGTACACATCTGGTCACCGCAACCTTCAAAACCACTTATCAGGAGCGAGGGAGACCGCAGAACCTGACCTTTCACAGTGACAGGGGTAGCCAGTATGTTTCAAAAACGCTGACCGGTCTGTTTCAACAGTACGGTGTAAAGCAATCTTTCTCTGCAACGGCCAGGCCACTGGATAACGCCGTGGCTGAGACTTTCTTTTCCTCCTTCAAACGGGAGGAGGCTTACCGAAAAGACTACACCTCCGAACAACATTTTCGTAGGAGCGTGGAGGAGTATATTTGGTTCTACAATGAGGTGCGCCCCCACCAGACGCTGAACTACAAGACGCCGCAGGCTTTTGAGGACGCATACAAGCCTGCTTTATCGGAAAGTAGTGTCTAAATAGCCGCCATGCATAAAAATATTAGTTTTGCGTTTGGAGCGTTTTGGAGAATCGGTGCCTTGACATGAAAAAGCGGAAAGCCCCATATTGCAAGGCTTCTCGGATATGACAAGTCCCACTTTTCGATAAAATAGTTCGAAAAGCGGGACTCATTCATATGGTCCGAGATGGGAGACTCGAACTCCCGACATCTTGCTCCCAAAGCAAGCGCGCTACCAACTGCGCTAATCCCGGATTTTGGGTTATTCAGTTTTGCTCCAGATGTGGTCAAACATGTGGTCAGGCGGTTTTTTTGACCATCTCGGCTTGCGGGGGAAGTGCCTGTATCGCAGGCGTATCAAGGAATTGCGGACATAGCATTTTCCGGCTCGAAGGGGGAGCGACCCGCTCCCAAAAAAGCAAGCGCGCTACCAACTGCGCTAATCCCGGATATGAAATTCAGACTGATCCGACGGCCGGATGTTCTAACTCAGGAGTGTGTCTGCAAATGGCTACGCCACAGAACCTGACCGCAGTACACGTGGCTTGCCGCAAAAGGACGGAATGCAGACGAAAGACTATCCTCTATTTTACTGAAATCTGCCGCAAAGTCAAGTCCTATATAGAAGAAGCCCCGTGCCCATAAAGGCACGGGGCATTGATCTTAGCAACCGCAGCCGCTATTGCAGCCACAGCCGTTGTTGCAGCCGCCCCAACCGCCGCTGCCGCAGCAGCACCAGATGATGATCAGCAGAATGATGATCCAGCAGCAGTTCCCGCCGCCTCCGCAACCGTTATTACAGCACATATCGGAACCTCCTATGAGATCGAGATGTAGACCGTTCATGCGGTCTCAATCCATAGTATGTGCCCCGGTGAAGAAGGTGCGGAATTTTTTAGAGGCGCTCACTCTTGACCAGCTTCCACGAGCCGCGCCACTCGTCTCTGGTAAAAACGCCCAGGTCCATCAAGTGGTCGGCCAGAGACTGGCTGCCGTCAGGCAGGTCAGCCTCCAAGGCGTAATAGGAGATGTACACAAGCTGCGCCCGCAGGAAGGCGGCGCTTTGCAGCATGGCAGCGTCACCGTCGGTCAGGACACCGGCGTTCACGGCCCGGAGCAGGGTATCGGACAGATCCTTGTTGGCAGCGGAGCTGTATCCCATGGCGCGGAGCACGAATTCTGTGTACTGACAGGCGTTGACAGCCCCGGCGGGCTTGAAGGACGTGGCTGTGTAGCCATTCGTATAGCCCTTTTCATAGGCGTAGCCTACATAATGCTCTGCCTGAGAACCTTTCTCAATGTCCTTGAACGGCGTAGTTCCAGACCAGGTCAGCGCCTGCTCCTCCTCACCCAAGACCCGGATGAACATGATGAGGGCCTGAAGGCGGGTGGGGGCAGCTTCCAGATCAAAGCCCTCGCCGTAGCCAGTGAAAGTGCCCTTGAACAGATGCAGGGACTTCAGGGCGGCGGCCATGGCGTTGTAGTCCGGCCGGTCGGAATAGGAGAAGGCGTACTGCCCCTGATAGTCCACCACCGCGGTTTCGGAGGTGACGGTATAGGCGGCGGTGGTGTCCTCGGCGGTCAGATAGCGGTGGTTGGCGGTGAGATTCGTCCCGCTGGGAACCACAGCTCCGGTGGTAACATCCACCACAGCGCCGGATTTATAGGTCACGCGCCCGCGGCCGGCCAGCAGCAGAACGCCGGTGCCTGTGACGCCGTGAAGCGTGTCACCCTCCTTGAGGCGGGTCTCCTGCCAGGTGGCAGTTGCCTCGCCTACCTCACCGTTTTTCAGACGTTCGGCCAACTCTTTGCCCGACTGCTCCAATGCCTGATCGATTTTTTTCTCTGCACGTTGGGAAAATTCGCCGTTCAAGTAAGAAAGAGATGCCAGCGGATCTCCCGCGTCCCCAGCGGCGCCGACCCAGACGGCAGAGGCCAGAAGCGCGCATACGGATAGGAACAGGACCAGCTTTTTCATGGGGAGTTCCTTTCTCAGTGATTGGCGATGCGGTAACTCAGGGTCAGAAGGCTGTCGGCAAAGTGAATGTTTTCAAACTGAACATCCGGATTGGGGCTGGACAGCTCCACATTGGTAAAGTTCCAGAAGCCCCGGATCCCAAGGTCGATCAACCGGTTGGCGGTAGCCTGTGCCACAGCCTGAGGAATGGTCAGAACAACAACGTCCACGGCGTGGCGCTTGATGTAGGACTCCAGCTCATCGGTCGAATAAACGGGGATGCCGTTGATCTGTGTATCGATCACATCGGGAGAGACGTCAAAGGAGGCGTCCACGGTGAAGCCGGTGTTTTCAAAGGGGAAGTTGTTCAGCAATGCGCGGCCCAGGTTGCCGACGCCGATCATGATGAGATGGTGATCGTTGTCCACGCCCAGAATGTGACCGATCTCGGAACGAAGTTCTTCAACGTTGTATCCATATCCCTGCTGGCCAAACTCACCGAAACAACTGAAATCCTGACGGATCTGAGAAGCGGTAATATTCATTTCCTGCCCCAGAGAGTGGGAGGAAGTGCGGACAATGCCGCGGTGATAAAGATCGGTTAGCTGCCGGTAATACCGGGGAAGCCGACGAATGACGGCGTCCGAGATATTTTCTTTTTTCATGATTTGATCCACCTGCTTTGAAAAAATATGTTATCACTATTTTAAAATAAAATGCCGGACTTGTCAAATTTTTTAACAATCTTTGCCGGGATAAAAATTTTTTGCAAAGAAAGGCTTTACATGACCGAAAAAATCTGTTATACTATCGAGCGACATGTGAGTGGAATATCTCTTGCCGGAACAATCAAATATGCGCCCGTAGCTCAGTTGGATAGAGCGTTAGACTCCGACATTTCAGGCGTCTCCAGTTGAGATATGGCGCAAAGCGTTGCCGCACCTGCGTTTGCGGGAACGGCAGAGAAAAAATAGTTAGTTGTTGACTACTATTTGACTACTATCGCAGAAACCCACAATCAAATACGCGCCCGTAGCTCAGTTGGATAGAGCGTTAGACTCCGACTCTAAAGGCCGCTGGTTCGAATCCAGTCGGGCGTACCAAAAAGGATGATTTCTTATGAAATCATCCTTTTTTATTGTATAAAGAAAACCACCGGCAATGCCGGTGGTTCCAAAAAGCTTTAGCTATGC
>ERZ832317.5106-NODE-5106-length-12101-cov-2.787564_pt1 | contig 12101 bp, 11 predicted proteins | sample MGYA00519695_ERZ832317 | MGnify/ENA primary metagenome ERZ832317 (study PRJEB31850, sample SAMEA3708726) | human gut metagenome | biome: human gut; feature: human-associated habitat; material: faeces | place: China | collected 2014 ...
GTAGCGTTAATTTTATCCTTAAGATAATCATTAACAGCAGCCTCTACGGAAGCAACATCCTCCTGTGGCATACCTTGCATATACCAGTTGATTTCATATGTATCCTCCGGTACAACATTAGGATCTTCACCGCCTGTTGCAACCTTGTTTCCTCCGCCACAGCCTGTAAGCACACCTCCAAGCATTAGCATGGCCAATAATGCCGCAATTTTCTTTCTCATAATTTTATCTCCTTTCTTTTTTGATAACGGTTCAGACGTTTCGTCCTTTCCCATTATCAGAACATTTTATATTGGTCTTTCTTTATGTTTAACATTATACACCATAGTATTTCAAATATAAATAGCGATAACCTTTAAAATGTGCATATTTTTTTAATAAATCACGGATACGCGCCTCAAAAATGTTTAATTTCTTTGGCATTTTGATACCCGCTTCCAAATATCTATGATTAACTGACTTCATTTCCACGGAAATCTTGCGTTTCCCCTCACTTATTTCACTGCGGCCAAAGCCAGTCATGCTCTTTATCATTGTGTCCTCCAATCCAAACTGATGTTTCGGTAGTTTTATTTTGATTATATCAATAACCAATGTATTATAGCAACTCCTGTGCAAAAGTACAAGACACCAGTTAAAAAATGTGCTATCATGGGACTACATAAAAAATAGATATAAAGGAATTAAAACAATGGCTTTAGATGGAATTGTAATTGCAAATATCAGACAGGAATTAGAGCAGACCTTACTTGGCGGCAGACTTTATAAAATCGCACAGCCGGAAACCGATGAACTGCTCTTTACGATTAAAACACCAAAACAGCAGTACAGGCTTGTCATTTCAGCCAATGCCAGCCTGCCGCTGATTTATCTTTCAGAGGAAAATAAACCGAGCCCGATGACAGCGCCGAATTTCTGCATGCTTTTACGCAAGCATTTAAATAACGGCAGAATTATTTCGATTACACAGCCGGGACTGGAGCGAATCCTTGATTTTGAAATTGAACACTTAAATGATTTAGGTGATTTGTGCCGCAAGCACCTGATTGCCGAATTTATGGGAAAGCACAGCAACATCATTTTTTGTGATGACAAACAGAATATTTTAGACAGCATTAAGCACATTTCTTCGCAGACAAGCTCCGTGCGTGAGGTGCTGCCGGGACGGACGTATTTTATCCCGCAGACCATGCATAAAAAGAATCCGCTGCAGACAAACGATGCCGAATTTGCAGAAGCTGTTTTTACAAAGCCGATGCCGCTTTCAAAGGCGGTTTACACCGGCTATACCGGTATCAGTCCTGCCGTTGCGGAGGAAATCTGCTATGAAGCTTCTGTTTCAAGCGAAAAACCGGCAAATTGTCTGGAGGAAAATGAACAGCTTCACTTATACCACATTTTTTCGGACTGCATGGAACAGATAAAAAGTGGTCAGTTTGCGCCGAATATTTTTTATGAAAACGGTGAACCAAAGGAATTTTCAGCGATTCCGATGGCGATGTATGCGGACTGTACGCCGTTTGATTCTATCAGTGCCCTGCTTCGAAGCTTTTATTCGGAAAAAGATAAATTTACGCGAATCCGCCAGAAATCTTCGGATTTGCGACGGATTGTATCAACAGCACTGGAGCGTTCCTATAAAAAGCTGGATATTCAGGAAAAACAGTTAAAGGATACCGAAAAAAGAGAAAAATTCCGTGTATACGGGGAATTGATTAACACCTACGGCTACAATATCCCGGAGGGTGCAAAGTCTTTTACGGCATTAAATTATTACACCAACGAGGAGATTTCCATTCCGCTTGATCCGATGCTCACACCGTCTGAAAATGCCGTGAAATATTTTAACCGCTACAATAAGCTTAAACGTACATTTGAAGCAGATTCCAAGCTGATTGAGGAAACAAAAGCGGAAACACAGCATCTGGAATCTATTGCAACGGCACTTGATATTGCGGTCAATGAAGAAGACCTTGTCGAATTAAAAGAAGAACTGATTCAGGCAGGCTACATTCACCGAAAAGGCAAAGGTGGCAAAAAGGAAAAAGTGACGAGTAAACCGTTCCACTACATTTCTTCGGACGGCTTCGATATGTATGTCGGAAAGAATAATTTTCAGAATGATGAGCTTACCTTTAAATTTGCCAACGGCAACGACTGGTGGTTTCATGCAAAAAAAATGCCGGGTTCCCACGTTATCGTAAGAACCGGCGGCAAAGAACTGCCTGACCGCACCTTTGAAGAAGCGGCAAGTCTTGCGGCTTATTACTCCAAAGGACGCGACCAGGACAAGGTTGAAATTGATTATGTAATTAAGAAAGAGGTTAAAAAACCTGCTTCTGCCAAACCGGGATTTGTCGTTTATTACACGAATTACTCAATGATGGCTTCCACGGATATTTCCGCGATAAAGCAGGCCGATTAATCCGATGACATCTGCGGCGGCGGCGGTAATATACATTGCCGGAAGCCCCGCGGTAAATCCGCAGATAAGAATCCCTATGATACTGACTGCTGTGGCAATGCCGCAGACAGCCAGTATTTTTTTTGTACTGCCCTGCTCCTGCAAAATCATAACCACAAGAGCCATTAAAAAGACCATATCCAGAATGTAAACGAGCATATAAAGCGGATATGCACTTTCAATGACATCACACAGTTTTTCATCAAACGTCAGATACCCGAACAGCGGCGGCGCATTGAATAAATACACGATACTGCGCACGACACCGATAACCGTTAAAATGCCAGGCACAAGCCATGCAGAGCGTAATTTTTCAGGTAACGGCAGTTTGATTTTGGAAAGAACAATGATACCCAGTACGGCAAGGATCAGATACAATACATACGGATCGTCAAAAAACCATTTTCCTCCAAAATAATAACTTCGGATACACGCATAAGCCGAAGCCGTGTAAGTGTCCCCGCGCTGGCACAGCACGGAAATCAGTAATTCCCGCAAAAATTCAAAGATCACACTGCCCATAAGCACCGGAATAAATACGCTGTAGCAGGCGGCTTTACTGCTACTGCTGTACGCTTTCATTTTGTCAAGCCGTGTTCCCTTTACAATCACCAGGCAGAACACACCCAGTACGATTAAAAATACACCGGCCATCCAATGCAATCCCAATAAATGCTCCGGCGCTACGGTCTGTACGTCTTTTAAGTAAAAATGAACCACCATGCGGCGCAGTGCGGTATTTCCTTCAAAAATACTGCAAAGGACAATATATGCACCGGTGACAACAGCAGATGCAGAGCTTAATACCGCATAAATACCGGCACCTTTTAACTTAAAAAACATGGCGGCGGTTGTCAGAATCAGTCCGAAAACCGTGACTGCATATAAAATCCGGTAAAGGACATCCAGTCCTTTATAAAAATAAAGGCTGTAAATTGCGGCATCGACATTGCTTAATTGCAGTGTATTGTCGTTGATACCGTTTGCAATGCGCTGAAACAGTCCGCTCCCGGCACCGAAAATCAGAATCAGCGCCATCAGTGCCGAAGCACCGATGACGGTTAAAATCCTGACATAGATAATTTCTTCTTTTTTCATAAGGCACAATCCTTTCCATGAAAATCCTTAAAACGTTTATTTTTAAGAAATTGTCACCTTGCGGAAAGTCTTTTTACCTTTCTTTAAGACCGCACCTTCGCCTTCAAAAATGTCCTTTGCAAAAGAAGCATCAATTTCCGTTACTTTTTCACCGTTTACAGAGATACCGCCCTGCTGTACGGCACGTCTTGCTTCAGAACGTGAAGCAGCAAGTCCTGCCTGATGTACCAGTGTTATGACATCGACAACACCATCTTTGAAAGCATCTTCTGTTAAGACTGCGCCCGGCATATCTGCGGAATCGCCGCCGGTAAAGATTGCTTTGGCTGTGTTTTCGGCTTTCTTTGCTTCGTCTTCACCGTGAACCATTTTTGTCAGTTCAAATGCAAGAATTTCTTTTGCCTTATTTAACTGTGCGCCTTCCCATGAATCCATTGCATCAATTTCTTCAAGCGGAAGGAATGTCAGCATACGGATACATTTTAATACATCGGCATCGGCAACATTTCTCCAGTACTGGTAGAATTCGTACGGAGATGTCTTTTCAGGGTCGAGCCATACGGCACCGGACTGTGTCTTACCCATTTTCTTGCCTTCTGAATTTAAAAGCAGTGTGATGGTCATTGCACTTGCATCTTTGCCTAATTTTCTACGGATTAATTCAGTACCGCCAAGCATATTACTCCACTGGTCATCACCACCGAACTGTAAATTACAGCCGTATTTCTGGTATAACATGTAAAAGTCGTAAGACTGCATAATCATGTAGTTAAATTCAAGGAAGCTTAAGCCCTTTTCCATTCTCTGCTTGTAGCACTCCGCACGCAGCATATTATTGACAGAAAAGCATGCGCCGACTTCGCGGAGCAACTCGACATAATTTAACTTTAACAACCAGTCTGCGTTGTTGACAAGAAGTGCTTTATCGTCTGAGAAATCAATAAAACGGCTCATCTGCTTCTTAAAACATTCGCAGTTGTGTTCAATCTGCTCGGTTGTAAGCATTTTTCTCATATCGGAACGTCCTGACGGGTCACCAATCATGGCTGTACCGCCGCCAACGAGTGCAATCGGCTTATTGCCTGCCATCTGAAGACGCTTCATTAAGCACAGTGCCATAAAGTGTCCGACATGAAGGCTGTCTGCCGTTGGGTCAAATCCAATATAAAAGGTTGCTTTTCCGTTGTTGATTAAGTCTTTGATAACGTCTTCATCTGTTACCTGGGCAATCAGTCCTCTTGCCACTAATTCATCATATAATGTCATAAAATCCTCCGTTTCCGCAGACACCCTGTCTTACCTGTGCGCACTTGCAAATCATTTAGATTTACGGCAAGGGCGGGTGCGGTGTCTGCATTCAAAATTCTAATAAAAAAAGCTTCCGCCCTTATTTAAAAGGACGAAAGCTGATGCTTACGTGTTACCACCTTTATTCATAAACAGCTCACACTGCTTATCTTATGAAGTACAAATATACTCCGGGTACGATAACGTGTACCAATCCGTCACTGCCTACTTGGGTACTTTCCTGTTCGGAGTGCTGCTCCGGAATGTATTCATATCTGCTTCCGGTCTGCGCCTCTCACCTGCCGGCTGCTCTCTGTTGCTTTTCACAGATACTACTTGTTTCCTTCATTGCTTTGTGAAATATATAATTATGGGTCTGATTATAATATATCATTTTATAAAATGCAAGCACTTTTAATATGGAAATTTTTACCGGGATTAAGAAAGTTCGCCGATAATATACAGTTCATCTTCTGTTATCTGCTTACAGTTTACGTTGACAATGGTATTGACGGCGGCTTCGGTCATCCGGTCACTCACCGGAACTAGCACGCGGATATAATTTTTCGTATATCCTGCCATGTAGTCTGTGCCGTTGTAAGTCATCTTTTCTTCGATTAAAACCTGCATCGTCTGACCAAGACTTTCTTTGCGGTATGCCGCAGACATTTCCTTTTCAAGTGCTAAAAGGCATCCACTTCGCTGTGTCTTAATCTTTTCATCGACCTGACCGTCCATTTTATCGGCAACCGTGCCTTTTCTTCTCGAATATTTGAAAACGTGCATTTCATAAAAATGAATCCGTTTTACAAAATCATAGGTCGTTTCAAATTCTTCTTCCGTTTCCTGCGGGAAGCCCACAATAACATCGGTTGTAATCGCCGGATTGTTAAAATATTTACGAAGGATACGACAGCCTTCTTCATATTCGGCAGTTGTATATTTGCGGTTCATGCGCTTTAAGGTCGCATCGCATCCACTCTGTAAAGAAAGATGAAAATGCGGGCAGATCTTGTCCACCTTTGCCAGGCGGGACGCAAATGCTTCCGTGATGATCTGCGGCTCCAAAGAACCCAGACGGATGCGATCAATGCCCTGCACTTTTGCAACCGCTTCAATCAATTCCAATAAGTGATTGTGCTCAAATCCACTGTTATAATTTTCTATCAGACCATAGGAACTCAGATGGATCCCGGTCAGAACCACTTCGCGGTAGCCGCTTTTTGCAAGCCCTTCCACTTCCTTTACCACGTCCTCGATCGCGCGGCTACGCACACGTCCTCTGGCATAAGGGATGATGCAATAAGAACAGAACTGATTGCAGCCATCCTGCACCTTGATGAAGGCTCTGGTATGTTCGGCAGTCTTATTGACCAGAAAATACTCATAATCCTGCCCATCCTGATTGATGTCCACGCAGTCGACGACCTTTTCTTCCACTGCTACGGTATCTGCCGATTTCTCGGCGCCCTCTGCAAGACTGGTTGGATTTTTGGCTTCAAATTCTGCGATGCGCTCCACCAGATGATTTTTCTGGTTGTTGCCGATGACGATATCCACTGCCAGATCTGCCAAGACTTCTTCTGTGCTTGTCTGCACATAGCAGCCTGCCGCCACGACAATAGCGTGGGGATTTTTCTTTTTTGCCCGGTGGATCATCTGGCGTGACTTGCGATCTGCCATATTCGTTACCGAACAGGTATTGATCACATACACATCTGCCACATCTGTAAAGGCTACGATCTCATATCCGGCATGCTCCAATAACTCCTGCATCGCGTCCGTCTCATATGCATTTACCTTGCACCCCAAATTGTGAAGCGCGGCTCTTTTTCTTGTTGTCATTGTCCTTTTCCCTGCTAAGATCACCCGTTCCTTTTGTGCATGTTTTTCATTGACTTTTCCCATGCAATGAATTACGATAAACGTATAAAATCAATACATTGAAGGAGGCATATGACATGCAAAAAGTTGTGATTTCTTTAAATTCAATTGATAAAGTTAAATCTTTCGTAAATACGATCAGCCAGTATGATTTCGATTTCGACCTCATCTCCGGCAGATACGTGATCGATGCCAAGTCTATCATGGGTATCTTCAGTTTAGACCTCTCTAAGCCGATCGATCTTACCATCCATACCGATGAAGACACGACAGAAGTTATGGCAGCACTTGAGCCATACATTATCAAATAATTCATTTGACTACTTTTAAAAGCATCCTGCATATAGCAGGATGCTTTTTTCTATGCTTCTACATGGATCGTCTCGACGGTACTGATCGCCTGATCCATCAGATCGTCGATCACATCCGCCAGTTTCTCCTCTGACTTTTTGATCACATTCACATTCGGCTTTGTCACCGGATGCTTTGCCACAAAGATCGTACAGCAATCTTCATACGGCAGGATGGATGTCTCATAAGTACCGATCTTCTCGGACACCTCTACGATCTCCTGCTTGTCAAATCCGATCAGCGGACGATATACCGGCATGGTACACACTTCGTTGGTCGCCATCAAAGACTGCATGGTCTGGGATGCCACCTGTCCGATACTCTCGCCTGTGATCAATCCTAAACAGCCATCTTCTTTTGCAAAATGTTCTGCGATCTTCATCATGTATCTGCGCATAATGATCGTCAATTCCTCATGCGGGCATTTTTCATAGATAGCCAACTGGATATCTGTGAAGTTGACCACATGCAGATCGATCGGACCCGTATAGGCTGAAATCTCCTTTGCCAGATCAACGACCTTTTGCTTTGCACGCTCGGAAGTGTAAGGCGGTGCATGGAAATAAGTCGCATCAATGGCAACACCACGTTTGGAGATCATATAACCTGCAACCGGACTGTCGATACCACCGGATAAAAGGAGCATTGCCTTTCCGCCTGTGCCGACCGGCATACCGCCCGGTCCCGGGATCTCCTCGGAATAAAAACTGATCTGCTCACGGATTTCCACATAAAGCATCACATTCGGATCGTGCACATCCACGCTCATATCCGGGAACGCATCCAGAATCTTTTCGCCCAAGGCTGCATTGAGTTCCATGGAATCCATCGGATAATTCTTTCTGGCACGACGTGCCTTTACCTTAAAAGTCATGTGCTTATCCGGGTAGATCTGATCCATATAGGAAACAACCTGTTCTGCCAATTTATCAAAGCCCTCGTCCTCGACCATGACAGCCGGACAGATGCCTGTGATACCAAAAACATGGCTGAGTGCTTCTATGGTCTCCTCATAATCGTAGTCACCTTCGGTTTCCACAAACACACGTCCCTGCTGCTTGTGCACGTGAAAAGTGCCATCCACACTGCGCAGAGCATAACAGATCTGGCGCACCAGTGCATCCTCAAAAAGATGGCGGTTCTTGCCCTTGATACCGATCTCTGCATATTTGATCAAAAATGCCTTATACATAATTTTCTCCTTTTTAACTTCTTCTGTATTTTGCCAGCATTGGAACCAGTTCTGCCATAGCCTCCAATGCATAATCAATTTCTTCCTTTGTTGTGTGTACGGAAAAACTGAACCGTACCGTAGACTCCAACAACTCGCGTTTCAATCCGATCGACTGCAAAGTCCTGCTGACCGCCGGCTTGTTGGAAGAACATGCGCTTCCGGCAGAGACATAGATCTCTCTGTCCTCAAGGGCATGCAGGAGCACTTCACTGCGCACACCGGATACGCTGACACTGACGATATGCGGTGCGTTACTGTGATCCTTGTGACCATTGACACTGACGCCGTCAATCTTTTCTACTTCTGCGATAAAATAATCACGCAGACGATACATTTGCATGATCTTGGCATCAAAATTCTGATAGATCTCCATGGCTGCCTGCCCCAGACCTGCGATTGCCGGTACATTTTCCGTACCGGAACGGAGTCCTCTCTCCTGACCACCGCCAAGGATCAATGGATGCACCTTGACCTCATCTCTTACAAATAAAAATCCGCTGCCCTTTGGTCCGTGGATCTTGTGCCCACTGACGGATAAAAGATCGATTCCCATGCGCTTCGGATAAATGCGGAATTTGCCATAAGACTGGATGGCATCCACATGAAAGAGACAGTTTGGATTGGTCTGCTTGATCAGACGCGCCGCTTCCTCCACCGGCTGTACGGCTCCGATCTCATTATTTACATGCATGATGGATACCAGAATGGTATCGCTACACATGGCATCTTTTAGATCCTGTAAGGAAATACAGCCATAAGCATCCACCGGCAGATAAGTAACGGCAAATCCCTGTTCTTCCAAATAGGCAAAAGGATTTGCCACCGAAGGATGTTCGATCGCCGTCGTGATCACATGCATGCCGGATCTTTTATTAGCAAGCGCACTTCCCACGATCGCCAGATTATTACTCTCGCTCCCCCCGGAGGTAAAATAAATTTCTTTTTCATTTACCTTGAGTGTCTGCGCGATCCGTTTTCTTGCTTCTTTTACATAGTTTTCGGCTTCCATACCACGGTTATGCAGAGAGGATGGATTGCCGTAATCCACCCGGAGCAGGCGCATCATCAGATCTGCTGCTTCCTGTGAGCACTGCGTGGTCGCTGAGTTGTCTAAATATGCTTCCATCTTTTTTCCTATTCTATCATTCTATTACTCTTAGTTTATTCATATACCTGCCAGAATCCACAGGCATTTTATTGCATTTCTGTCGCAAGCATGACCATGGACATGGTCGTGATCGCCGCTGTGTCGGTGCGCAGGATCCTGCTTCCCAAAGAGACGACCTGCATGCAATCTTTTACTGCATCGATCTCTTCTTTTGCAAATCCACCTTCCGGTCCGATCATGATGCTGATCGTCTTTGCATCCCGGATCTTTGTCAGGGCATCTTTTGTCGCCTCCATGCCCTTAGCACATTCATAAGGCACCAGACATAGATCACACTCTTTTGCGTAAGCCATGGTATCACGGTAAGTCATGAAATCATGTACAACCGGGATGCGGCTGCGTTTGGACTGCTTTGCCGCAGATTCTGCGATCGCCTGATAACGTTTGAGGCGCGCAGCCTTTTTCTTGGCATCCAGTTTTACCACACAATATTTCATCTCCACCGGGATGATCTCATAAACACCAAGTTCCACTGCCTTTTCGATCACCGTTTCCATGCGGTCACCCTTTGGCACTGCCTGAAAAAGATAAATACGTTTTTCTAATTCGGTAGATGCCACTTCTTCCAAGACCCGAAGCGTGACCTGTCCTTTGTCCGCCGACTCTATCTGACACAGATAATTGTCGCCCTCATGCGTGCTGACACGAAGCTGCTCTCCCTGGCGCATACGGAGCACCTGTAGCAAATGTCTGGCATCCTCGCCCTCTACCATAAATGTATCATCGATCTTGACCGACTGATCCACAAAAATCTGTTGCATCCTAACTCCTTATTCTCATAACATCGGCTCTATTTACAAGCCGTGATGTTGCGCCATTCTCCCTGCGCATTGCTTTCTACCACCTGTAGTCCTGCCGCAATCAGCGCATCCGCTACTTCCTGCTCCTTGAAATCAATAATGCCGGAAGTGATCAGTTTTGCCCCCGGCTTCATGCTTGCAGCCAGTGCCGGAGCCATCGGGATAATGATGTCTGCCAAAATATTGGCTACCACGACATCATACTTTTCCTTTCCCACCTTATCCTGCAATGCCTCATCATCAATGAGATTTCCTACATAAAAATCGCCCAGAGACTTGTCTAAGTGATTGACTGCAAAATTATCATAAGAGGATGCAATGCAATCCTCATCAATATCTGTGCCTACCACATGCTGTGCGCCGAGTTTTAATGCCACGATAGAAAGGATACCACTGCCACATCCTACATCAAGGACTTGATTGCCTTCTTGCAGGTATTTTTGTAACTGGCGAATCACCAGTTGGGTACTCTCGTGCTTTCCCGTACCAAAGGATACGCCCGGATCGATCTCCACAAGTGTCATATCCGATTTGTCCTCCGGCATGTCTTCCCAGGTAGGTTTAATAAAAATATTGCCGATGGAAAAAGAAGAAAAATAGGCTTTCCAGTTGTCACGCCAATCCGCCTCGTCTGAGATTTCAGTCGTGATCGTACCCTCACCGATCTGGGCATACGTTGACATATCGTCCAAAGCCTGTCTTACTTTTTCCAAGATCTCGGATGCGTCTGCCTCATCTTCTTCCAGATAAAAACTAATGCGTGAAGATCCATCGTCCTCCGGCAGATCCGGTTGCAGTTCTTCAAATACACCGCCCTGTCTGTCCGCATCCGGAACCGGGATAAAGTTGTCGATCTCTACACTGGTAATGCCCAGTTCCGATAGCATGGCACAGACCAATTCCTCTGCATCCGTTCTTGTATTTATCGTGTATTTATTCCACCGCATATCTATTCTCCATTTTCTATAACATATAGCCTTGCTAAACTAATGTATTGTACCATGGATTGCCCGTTTTGACAATGCGTGAATACGCGCAAAAATGCGGTCACCACACCGGGCAACCGCATTTTACTAAAGTTCTTTTATTCTTCTCTACCATGATCCTTAAGATCAAATCTCTTAACCAGTTCCTCCAAGGTAGCCGCCTGTGCTGCCAACTCCTGAGAAGTTGCTGATGTCTCCTCGGCAGATGCGGAATTGTCCTCAACGCCCTTGGAAATATCTTCAATGCCGACACGGATCTGCTCCATGCTCTGGTTCTGTGCTTCGTTGTTCTCTGCACTCTTACCGATCATGCCATTGACTTCTTCGACGGCATCCAGTACATCCTGCATAGACTGCACAACATTCTGTGCCAGACTGGAACCACGATCAATCTGCTGCAAGGAGATCTCGATCAGATCCCTAGTATTATTTGCAGCCTTAGAACTGTCATCCGCAAGAGATCCGATCTCAGATGCAACGACTGCAAAACCTTTGCCTGCCTCTCCGGCTCTGGCAGCCTCAATAGAAGCATTGAGTGCCAAAAGGTTAGTCTGGTCTGCAATATCTTCGATCGTCTTGATGATACTGACAACCTCATTGGATGTCTCCGTGATCTTGTTCATTGCCTCCATCATCTGATTCATCTGTTCTCTGCTATCCTGCATCATATCTTGCAGTGCTTTACATCTGACAGGCGCCGCAATTTAATATTATTGAATTCGATTTCTGAGGTTTTCACCTTTAAGATAAGCTTCCAAATTTGCAGCCGCAATATCCACAATGCGTTCAAATGTCTCCGGCAGATGGAACTGCCCGGATATATGCGGTG
>ERZ832317.5110-NODE-5110-length-12091-cov-2.559654_pt1 | contig 12091 bp, 10 predicted proteins | sample MGYA00519695_ERZ832317 | MGnify/ENA primary metagenome ERZ832317 (study PRJEB31850, sample SAMEA3708726) | human gut metagenome | biome: human gut; feature: human-associated habitat; material: faeces | place: China | collected 2014 ...
CTGTTCAAGACAGGAAGCCTATCGAAGTCTATATTTAACGCGCACTAATTAACTTTTTAAAGGAGGGATTTAAAATATATGACAAAACAAACACTTTTTACGCAAAAGGATTGTGTTCCGCTGCCGTCTGATTTAGTCGGTGAAATTTTGGTATTGCGTACTGATTTTTTCTTTGACGAATACAAGCGTCCCGAATATCAGCTTGTATATTTCGAACACGATTATCCTTATCGACAGAGAAAAATCGGACTATCAGCCGTCAGACTTTATAGGAGTATTGAAGCCGGAGCTTGTACCCGAATGGGCGGCAAAGAAAATCAAGGCTATTATAAACCGCAAAGGACGCGAAGCGAGGGCGGCTGTACGGTTAGCCGGCAAATTAGAAAAGAAAGGAGCCTTTTTATATGATTAAAACGGAAACCTTTACAGATAAGGGGGCGCGGTAAATGCCTTATGTTCCCGTACCAAAAGACTTAACTACCGTAAAAACAAAGGTAGCTTTTAACCTTACGAAGCGTCAGCTTATATGCTTTGGACTTGCGGCTGCCGTCGCTGTTCCGACATACTTTCTTACGCGCGGCGCGCTTGGCACAAGCGGCGCGGTTATGACGCTTGTAATTGCGGCCTTGCCGTTCTTCTTCCTCGCTATGTACGAAAAGGACGGACAGCCGGCAGAAAAGATTTTAAGAAACTATATACGGTCAAGATTTTTGACGCCGAGAGTCAGACCGTATAAAACAAATAATATGTATTCGGCAATTATGAACCAAATTAAACTTGATAAGGAGGTCAAAATAATTGCCGAAGCAGAATACAAACACAAGACCAAAACAAAAGAAAAAGCACATAATATCAGCGAATAAGCCGCTTTCAGCACGACAGAAAAAGGCTATTGCGGCAGCTATCAGAAAAGCGCAAATGCAGGGCAGGCGCGCAGCGTCAGCACAGCAGACTATTCCATATAAGGAAATGTACCCGGACGGGATATGTAAAGTCAAGGATAATTATTTTACAAAAACAATTCAGTTTTTCGATATAAATTATCAGCTTGCAAGGAATGAGGATAAAAACGAGATATTTGAAAACTACTGCGATTTTCTTAACTATTTCGACCAGTCAATTTCTGTACAGTTTTCTTTCCTCAATCAGACTGTCGATATGGCGGAGTATGAAAAAGCCGTACATATTCCCGAACAGGCAGACAATTTTAATGACATACGCATTGAGTATATGGGTATGCTCAAAAATCAGTTGTCGCGCGGAAACAACGGTATTATAAAGCGCAAATTTATCACATTCGGAATTGAAGCGGATAACTTAAAGGCGGCTAAGCAGAAGTTAGAGCGTATCGAAACAGATATACTCGGCAACTTCAAGGCTCTTGGCGTACAGGCAAGACCGCTTAACGGATTAGAGCGTTTAGAGCTTTTACACTGTACTTTCAATGAGGGCGAAAAAGACAAATTCGGCTTTCATTGGGATTTGGTACATAAGACGGGGCTTTCCTCAAAGGATTTTATTGCGCCTACCTCGTTTGATTTCCGCGACAGCCGCACGTTTGGAATGGGCGGCAGAATTGGAACTGTATCATTTTTACAGATACTCGCGCCTGAATTAACAGACCGTATGCTTGCGGATTTCCTCGACCTCGATATGGGAATAGGCGTAAATATTCATATTAAGTCTATCGACCAGTCGGAAGCTATAAAGACGGTCAAGCGGAAAATAACCGACCTTGACAAGATGAAGATTGAGGAACAGAAAAAGGCGGTCAGAAGCGGTTATGATATGGATATTATACCGTCAGACCTTGCGACATTCGGCGGTGAAGCAAAGAATTTATTAGAGCAGTTGCAGAGCAGAAATGAAAGAATGTTCCTTGTTACTGTTCTTGTGATGAATACGGCGGATAACAAACAAAAACTTGATAATATGTTTTTCGCGGCGCAGGGTATCGCTCAAAAATATAACTGTGCATTAAAGCGTCTTGACTTCCAGCAGGAACAGGCGCTAATGTCAAGCGTGCCTATCGGATTAAATCAAATAGAGATACAACGCGGATTGACTACCTCGTCAACCGCTATTTTTGTACCCTTTACTACGCAGGAGCTTTTTCAAGCCGGCGATGAAGCGTTATATTACGGTTTAAACGCATTATCAAATAATATGATACTTGTTGACCGAAAGAAGCTCAAAAATCCGAATGGCTTAATTTTAGGCACACCCGGCAGTGGTAAATCATTCAGCGCGAAAAGAGAGATTGCTAACGCTTTCCTTGTAACGCAGGACGATATAATTATATGCGATCCGGAAGCGGAGTACGCGCCGCTTGTGTCAAGGCTTAACGGTCAGATTATACGGATTTCCCCGAACTCGCACGATTATATCAATCCAATGGACATTAACCTCAATTACAGCGAGGACGAAAATCCCGTACAATTAAAATCAGATTTTATACTTTCATTGTGTGAGCTTATTGTCGGCGGCAAGAACGGACTTGAACCGATTGAAAAAAGCGTGATTGACAGAGCGGTTATAAATATATACCGTCCGTACCTCGCTAATCCCGAACCGTCTAAAATGCCGATTTTGGAAGATTTATATAACGAGCTTAAAGCTATGCCGGAGCCGGAAGCGCAGCGTATCGCGTCGGCGCTTGATTTGTATGTAAACGGTTCATTAAACGTGTTTAATCACCGTACAAATGTAAATGTAAATAACCGTATTGTCTGCTATGACATTAAAGAGCTCGGCAAGCAGCTTAAAACGCTGGGTATGCTGATTGTTCTTGACTATGTATGGAACAGAATTACTATGAACCGTGCAAAGGGCAAGCGTACTTGGATTTACTTAGACGAAATTTATCTGCTTTTTGCAAATGAATACTCCGCAAACTTCCTCTTTGAACTCTACAAGAGGGCAAGAAAATGGGGCGGTGTTCCAACGGGTATCACGCAGAATGTTGAGGATTTGCTGAAATCTGAAACTGCTCGTTCAATGCTGTCAAATACAGACTTTGTTATGATGTTGAATCAGGCAACGTCAGACCGTATTCAGCTTGCTAAAATTCTGAATATTTCGGACAATCTTCTTGCCTATGTAACAAACAGCGAAAGCGGACACGGACTTATCTGCTGCGGCGGATCTATTATTCCGTTCAAGGATAAGTTCCCGCATAATGAACTGTATGATCTTATGACAACAAAGCTGGAAGAGGTACAGAAAGAGTAAAGGGGCGGTGTTATGTCGGAATTAAAGACAGCAATAAATCGTTCCGATGGGGTGATTTCTTCACAGAACAAGGTTATGAATCACTATGCTGTTCAGCTTCATTCTGCTGTGGTTTCAACCGATCACAAGAAAGCAATACTCCGTGAAATGCAGTTGGAGCTGACAGCACAGCACTACCGCCGACCCGAACATCGTTCTGTAGCTTACGAGGTTACGCACAGTTCCTCTGTAAAGCTGGAAATGAGTTCACAGCCGAGCCTTATACAGACGGGCGGACAGATTTCCGCACCGACTGTAAAAACGTCGGTTGACAATAGCTTCATAAAGACGCAGAGAAGCACGGAATATATACGCACTTCAAGACTTACATATTCCGACAGCGTTAAAGAGTTTTTCAAGGCTTCGGAAAATCTTGAAGAAAAGATGCTTGAAGCAGATAAGTTGTGGCGAAAAAAGGTCAAAGCCCGTGCTATTGGCATTAAACAGCGTGGACTTGAAAATCAGAAATATACAACCGCCGAAACGGACAGCGATGGTTCGGAAGCTATTGAAATGGTCAAGACCGTTCAGAGTGCAGGCAGTACGGTTGCACAGACAGGCGGTATGCTCCGAACGGCCGTAAAAAGCACTTCAAACGGTATCGGCAGTATAAAGACAATGGTTAAAAACGGCGTGAAGCTGGGTTCAAGAAAGGACATTTCCAAAATAGCAACTTCGGTCAGAGGGAGCGTTGCAAATGTGGCAAAGGATACTGGACAGCAGCTCCTCAAAACACAGATTGACAAGTCGAAAATTACCGATACAGGAACGGAAACCATTAAGCAGGGTTTTACGGAACTGCGTTATGTTGACAATACACGAAAAGCTGTTCTCAATACTGCCCGTACAACCGTTAAGGCTGGATATGCCATAAAGAATATGCCGAAGGATACCCGTGTTCAGGTCAGAAATATAAAGAAAAATGCTAAGCGAACAGCACAAGCTGCAAAGAAAACTGCGGCGGTTATCAAGAAGATTTTTTCATCAAAAACAGGTTTGATAATTCTTGGCGCAGTTGCGGCTATTCTGCTGATTGTGGTTCTTATCACGGGAATTGTATCGGTAATAACAGCATTGATAACAAGTCTGTTTTCGTGGTTAAGCTCTCCCGAAACGGAGAAAAAGGACGAAATCGAAGTGCTGAATGATTATAAGACAGTTATTGTGGAGTATGTGGATGAAAAGCAGGACGAGGTTGACGAAATTGTTGACGGTTTTGTCTGCGACAGAATTTCCTATCCGCCTTACTCCGAAATCAGCGAGCTTAATCAGTACGGCAACGATGAAATCATAGTTGATAAGCACAATGAGATTATCGCTATTCTTGCTGTTCTCCGATACCGTGAGCTGGATGGGGAAACTACGGAAATTGAATTTAATTTTACGGACGAGGAAATCCAGGCGGTTGTTGATAAATTCTTTACCTTTGATTATTACTACACATACGCTCATTGCAGCGGCGATAACTGTAAGAAGAAAGTAACAACAACGGTGTATAACCAAGGCACTCCGAATGAGTATGTGGTTGTGACTACAACTTACTATTGTGACGTTGACCATCAATGGCTCAATGGTGAGGTTACAAATCACACTCTGGAGGAAGTGCTGGCTTCGTATAATTTCAGCGATGAAGAAAAGGATCTGTACAATATGTACTTGGAACAGATAAATAAAATGTTGGATGGTGGTTGATATGTTTGATTTTTTCAAGAAGATGAAAGACCGTGAGTTTGAAAAGGAAACTGACAAGCAGTTGAACAAGCCGAAGAATGACAAGGTTTTTACTGTCATTCTCATAGTTTTCGGAGTAGTTATTGCTGTCAGCCTTGTAACCGGCATAGGCAATATCGGAAGCAGTACGGCTCAGGATATGAATTGTGATTTCCGTTTCAGTATTTCCGACGGTGTTATCCTCGGCGGTCTTACGCTGGCATATATAATCACCAAAATAAGAAAGGGGCGGAAATAGTGCTGGACAGAGAAACAAAATACACCAAAGAGCTTGCTAAATGCAGAGATAATATCAGGAAAACCAAGAAGCTGATTGATTATCATAAAAGTATGCTCAAAACCTTTGAGAGCAAGGAAAGCGAGCTTATGACAAAGCTGGAGAGGGTTAAGATGTCCTCTCTCTGCGAGATAATCAATAAGGGCGGTTATGATATTGACGCTCTGCGTGAAGCTGTGAAAATCGGAGATTTCAGCGGCATTCTTTCCAAAGATGAAGCTGAACCCGATACACAGAATATTGAAGAAACAGCGGTAGAAAAAGCCGCTGTTGTTTCAAATACGGAGGAAAGGAAGAGTGATGAATGATAAGATATGTAAATATCGCAGATGATTTAAAAGAAGCTATGCTTAAATTCTGTATAGAGCAGTCCCCTTATGAGAGTGTTGAGGATATAAAAAAGCTGGTGGACTCGGCTTTTTCTACATTTGAGAAAATCCCTAAAAAGTGGTTCGGAATTACACCTGTTTACCGTTACATTTTTTATGTAGGAGATAACTATATCGACGAGATTTATCCCGACAGTGTTAAGGAAAATGGTGTTCTTATGGAAAGAGCGATATACCTTGATACATTTATTATCGGACACTATATTTGCGATTCGGGCGAGAGAATTAAGCGTGGATACGATATTTATTACGACCTCGACAAGCGTGAAATAGCACTTGTTTACAGAATTGAGGTTATCAACGATGGAGTAAAGAATACATACAGAGTTGAAACAGACTTGTTTGAGGATTTCGATGTGTGGGAATTTATGTTTGATATAACAACCGATGTTTCGGATATTCTCAAACAGAATTTGATTATTCCTGCAGCGATGTTGCTGAAAAAAGAAAAGGAGGCAGTTTAATATGTTTAGACTTATCATTTCAGAAAAGCCCTCGGTATCCGCTTCCATTGCCTATTGCATAGGAGCAACGGAAAAGATTTCCGAAGGCGAAACATTTTACTGGCAGGGCAACGGCTACATTGTAACCAACGCTCTCGGACATCTGTTCGGTATCGGAATGCCCGAAGATTACGGCTGGGAAAGCTGGGAGCTTGACACACTTCCTCTTATTCCAAATGAGTTCAAGCTGCTTCCGCTTAACGGCTACGGCGGTCAGATTAAGCTGCTTAAAAAGCTCATCAGCCGTGATGATGTAACGGAAATTATCAATGCCTGTGACGCTGGGCGTGAGGGCGAATGTATTTTCCGTTACATATACAACTACTTTGGTTGTACGAAGCCGACAAAACGCCTTTGGATTTCCTCACTTACCGATGAAAGTATCAAGCAGGGTATGAAGAATCTGCTTGACGGAAATGAAAAGGACAACCTTTTTGCGGCAGGCTTCACAAGAGCAAAGGCAGACTGGATACTCGGTATGAGTCTTTCTCGTCTTTACAGTATTGTAAATGATGACAGCCACAAGGTTGGCAGAGTTAAGACCCCTGTCCTTAATCTCGTTGCGAACCGTGATGAAGCGATTGCGGCATTTACAAAAAGACCGTTTTACAAGGTAGTCCTTGAAAACGGTGCTGAATGTGAAAATGTTTTCGATACCGCAGAGCAGGCAGAAACCGTGAGGGCAAAATGCGTCGGAAAGATTGCCGTTGTATCTTCCTCAAAAACAGAGCAGAAAAAGGAAAACCGTCCCTTGCTTCACAGTCTGACTTCCTTACAGCAGGAGGCAAACGATGTGTATGGTATGACAGCCGCCGATACGTTAAAGGCGGCACAGAGCCTTTATGAAAAGAAGCTCCTTACCTATCCTCGTACAGACAGCAGTTATCTTTCGGACGATATGATACCGCTTGTCGAGAGTATCGTAAAGTGCCTTGCGGGATATGACGGCGAGCGTGTTCAGCATTTGCAGGAGCAGGGGCTTGTGATTGACAAGCGTATCATTGACAACAGCAAGATTTTGGATCACCACGCCATTATTCCTACAAATCTCATCGGCAGGCTTGACGATGAGAAGTTGGACGATAACGAACAGCGTATTGTAAAACTGGTAATCAACCGTTTCCTTTGTGCCGTTGACAAGCCGTATATCTACTCCGAAGCAAAGTACGAATTTCTTGTTGAGGATGAGATTTTCAAGCTGACTGTCAAAACTCCGATTGAATGGGGATGGAAGCAGTACAAGTTGTCCGAGCCTGCGGAGCTTGATGAGGAAACAGACAAGGTGTTATCTGTACTTTATTCCGAAAACGCAACCTTTACTGCAGATAACATTGAGGTAAAACAGGGCGAAACAAAGCCGCCAAAGCATTTTACGGAAAGTACATTGCTTGCGGTTATGGAAAACATTGACCGTGTGATTGACGATAAGGAACTGAAAGGCTTTGTCAAGGAGAGAGGTCTTGGAACTCCCGCAACGAGAGCTTCAATCATCGAAGAACTTATTGCCGCAGGATATATCGAGCGTAAGAAGAAACAGCTTATTTCAACCGATTACGGCAGAGTGTTTGCGGCTTCTGTTCCCGATAATGTAAAATCGGCAGAGTTGACCGCACATTGGGAACAGGTGCTTTCCGATATTGAAAACGGCAACGGCAATGCGGATATGCTGCTTGATGAAATCAAGAACAGCGTTTCTGAAATTATCGCTTACGAAAAGGACAGAGGCAATCGTGTCAAAGTCACACGAAAAGTAAGTGTAGGCAACTGTCCTCGCTGTGGAAGTCCTGTTATAGAAAACAGCAAGGCTTTCAGTTGCTCCGCAGGACGTGACAAGTGTGGATTCTTTATTTATAAGCAGGACAAGCGTATCGGCAGAAACTACAAGGCTGACGAGATTGCGGAACTGCTTTCAAAGGGCAAAGTTACGCTGAAGAATTGCACATCATCAAAGGGAAATAAGTACAGTGCGGTATTTTCTCTTGAAGATACGGGCAAGTATGTGAACCTCAAGATGGAGGAGTTTGTGGACGGTAAGAAAAAGCGTGGTGCATAAATTAAAATGCGGAAGCCCACTGCCAGTTTAGCTTTTGGGTTTCCGCAGTAAAATCATTTTGAGTTAGAGTAGTTATAATGAAGTATCATAAAAGTTACGATATTTCTTTATAATTGATTGGGCAAATAAGTATCCTGTCATATCACCCTCATCACCCAACTTCATATCTTCTTCAAGATTGCGAGCAACAATACGATAAACTCCATAATAGAATGAGTTATAAAACATATTTTGAAAGTCAGACATACATTCACTAAAGTCCGTGGTTACACCTCTAACATCAATATAGACATCTTGACCTCTATATGTTGCTTTGCAAAATACATGTCGCATATAATCATCATAATCTCTTATTTCATACACTTCATATCCAAATTCTTTATGTAAAGCCAAAGCAAACAAGTGGCATGAACCATGTAGAAATATCCAAGCATCTGTATAGAGATAGTCCATTGCATTTTCATCTTTACATTGGATTTTTGAATATCCATCATTTGTAATCCTATTTAGGCTTTTTGAAACATTATCTTCCAAATAGTGTCCTTTATGAAAATGGAACCAACCGTTTGGCTGCATTGTGTCATTGTTCATAATAACGCTCCATTCGTAAATCTTAATTTATTATACTTTATTTTAAATATAATAGGGATATGGTGTTTTAAAATCATTTTCTAAAGAAACGAAATTTTTATGTTAAAATTTGAACTTATCTGTGTCAACTGGTTGGACAAGTTTCTTTGATATAAGCTGTTGCATGAACATTCTCTACGTTTTTCCATATAGAGTTATAAGCAAAGTTTTCCTGATGCAGTTCTATGTGTTGACAGAATATAAATGCAACACAGGCAACATCTTCTGAAATGGTAGGGGATTTGTGGGTGGCGAAAAATGGATATTACTGGCTTGAATATCTTTTCTTTATTTTTTCCCTTAAGCCTGTTTCGTCAAGTTGTTTTTGAACAGTAATGCTTTTTTGCACAATGTTTTGAATAATATAGTTTGTTTCTTCTTTAACAATATCTGTTATGCTTTTATCGTATGGAGTGGTGTCAAGGCTAATCTGAATATAATGTTTAGATTGATAAACAGTTAAAAAAATCCAGCCGAGATATGAGGTTATAACACAATAATGCTGTTTTGTGGTAGTCGAAAATGAATAACCTGTAACACAATGTGAGAGCAATTCTATTTGGGGAGCAGTGTAACCTAATTCACAAAGTGAAAAGATGTAATTTTTAATTTCTGAAATATCTTCAGGCAATTGAAGCTTTTGAATATTTTCAATAAATGCAATCGCTTCGCCAAAAGATTGTGGTTCACCATTGGCGTAATTTGTAATAAGTTGTTGATCTATTAGTTCCTGTTGTTGAGGGGAGTGAGTTGAATTTAAATATCGTCTTATTTTATATTCTAATCTTTCAAATGCCGTTCTTTCAGATCGTTCTTTAAAAGAATCATACACGTATAGATCATCATATAGAATTCTCCACGATACGGTAAGTAAATAAAAGTTGATATTTTGCGTAATTGTGGAAGGAATTAATTTGTCGGCTGTATACTTATCTAAAAAGGTATTGCAAAAATCTCTTTCATATTTACTAAAAAATTCTTCGCAGTCATGACAAAGCATTGGCTTTTTTCGCCATCTTGATATATTTTTTGTATATCGTCCATTTCTCGAAAACGAGAGTTTTTAAATGTTTTGATTCTTTTATATACAGCTTTAGGAATAAGGTGACTTTGCATTAACTGGATGTTTTCTTTTCCGCATAATGCACATGTACCCATTTGATTATTAGTTGTCAATTATTACATCCCCTTTAGTTTAAAAAATATTTGCTTTGGAAGAACCCCCAGCGAAATTTAGACCTATAAATCCTATGTTGATGGTAATTCCGGTGAATTTAATGGAGTTTACAAGTGCTTTAATGCCGTTAATAATCATATGGCATCCCCCCTTTAAAAGTTCACGTGGGTTTATGTGGTTCTTCCAAGGACCGTTGGGGTAGTCTTTCCAAAGCAAACATTTTACTATATTATAGCACGACTTCTCTAAAAATTCAATATTTTCCAACGGAAGGAGCGATATTTATTGTCAAGACTACAAACCGTCCGTGAAAACTGGACAGACATAACAACAAAGCTGCTTCGGGATAAACAGGAGCTTGCACATTTTCTGCGTTTTTCAGCAAAGATGTATAAGCAGAGTTTTTCCGACGCTGCCCTCATATATCAGCAGAACCCCAATGCCACAAAGGTTGCAACTCTTGAGACTTGGAACAAGCTGGGCAGGCTTGTAAACAAGGGCGAACACAGTATTGCCGTGTTTGGCGAGGATAGCAAATGCAAGCACCTTTTCGATATTTCACAGACAAACGGCAAGCGTGTTCCTGAGCTTTGGAAGCTGACGGAGGATTTATCCGCAGACCTTACCACTGTTATCAATGAAAAGTACGGTAAGGATTGCAAGAACATTCAGGAAACTATTGCGGCTGTTGCTGTGGACAATATCAAAAGCCGTCTGCCTGATATGCAGTATGCGGTAGGGCAGATAAAGCTGTCAGAAAAGAATATTACGGCATATCAGCAGTCGGTTGTTTCAGCGGTACGATTTGTAATCGCAAACCGCTGTGAGCTTGACAGCGATATGAAAATATCGGGCGGTATTAACCTTAATGCCGCAGATATGTTCAAAGACAGCCGTGACCTTATCCGCTTCTGCAATATCGTAAATCAATCGGCAAAGGACGCTCTCTTGGAAATGGAGCGAGAAATTGTAAATATTCTTAAACAAAGGAGAGAACGAAGCAATGACATACAGATTAAGTCCGACAGGACAGTATCTTCCCGAAATTCAGTACACACAGAACCCCAGAGAACAGGCACTTCTGAAAAAGCCGATAGGCAGATGGGGCAAAATGTGGCAGGAGTGGGTGAAAACGGAGTATCCCACAGAGGTTCAGATATTCGTGATGGAGGGTCGCTGGAGCATAATTCCGAGGGAAATCGACAGCGAAGCGGAGAAACGCTTTCAGGAGATGGACGAACAGTATCGACAGCAGAACCCCCGTCCGACAACGTTCAGCGAGATACAGACTTGGGAGAAAACAAGAGTGCTGACGATAGAACACAGGATAATGGAGGAAATCGTGTTCAGGCTCAGAATGTAGTGGTTCAAAATCTTATCGACAGATTTCTTCACGCTGACTTCAATCGCCGCCTTGACAGCTACGAAACGGCAGGTATGGTCTTTATGGATTATGCAGACACGGCGTTTGACCCTGTTCATTTCTTTGACAGATTTCATTCCGACAGATTTTCCGACACGCAGGCAGAGGAAATCAGAAACATTATCAAAGCGGCAACGGAGAGCCGTGAGTATGTTCCCGAACTTGTGACAGAGGACGAACCCGTTATCGTAAACAACGAGGTTGTGAAAACAACAGAGCTTCCGCCGCTTCTTGACGAAAATATCATAAACGGCATTATGAAGCACGATAGATTTTTCAAGGTCAAGCGTGATGAAATTGCAGAGTTCTTCAAGGAAAACGAAGATTACGATAAACGCTGTGAGTTTATGAAATCTGTTTTCCGTATGGAAGAATATACAGAGCTTGATATAAATGATGTCCGTGCAGGATACAAGGCGGAAGCTGACGGTCTTACCGTTTGGCAGGGCAGTTATCTTTCCCGTACAAAGGAGTCAAAGTTAAGCTGGGATTTGGTACAGAGTTTTACCGCTGACCTTATCGACAAGGGTAAATACCTTGATGAAAAGCCGAAACTTTTCGTTGAAGTTGTCAAGCCGAATAATGACCTGCATATCCGCAGTTTTTCAGAACGGGACGGACAGATATTTGCAGAGGTT
>ERZ832317.5111-NODE-5111-length-12087-cov-3.883810_pt1 | contig 12087 bp, 10 predicted proteins | sample MGYA00519695_ERZ832317 | MGnify/ENA primary metagenome ERZ832317 (study PRJEB31850, sample SAMEA3708726) | human gut metagenome | biome: human gut; feature: human-associated habitat; material: faeces | place: China | collected 2014 ...
GGCGACGAAGATAATGGGCGGGCTCGCGGCGGAGAATCCGGAACTTAGATCCGAGCAGCTGCTCTACAGATTCTTTGTCCGGCTTTTAAACGGCGATATGGACTGCCTCTCGAGGCTCGAGAATGAAATAGATGAATACGAAAATGTCTATCTTTTCAAGAGTGAGTCAGGCAAGGATGTTTTTGAAAAGCTGTCCGCCTGGCGGCGCGAGCTGCTGAGAATAAAGCGCTACTATGAGCAGCTGACTTTGATTTTTGACGAAGCTTCTGCGAACGACAATTCCGTATTTTCGAACTCTGCGGCGAAACGCTTCGCCATTCTCAAGAATCGCACCGACCGCTATCTCCAGACGGTGCAGAACCTGCGCGATGTTATCGAGCATCTTCAGGAGGAGTATCAGGCGCAGCTGTCTATCCAGCAGAACGATCTGATGAAGCTTTTCACGGTTGTGACTGTTATCTTTCTGCCGCTTACTTTGCTCACGGGTTGGTACGGCATGAACTTTTCCGGTATGCCGGAGCTCAACTGGGAATATGGATATCTTGTGATAATTGTCGTGAGTATCGTGGTGCTCGTTGCGCTGATACTGTTCTTCCGACGGAAGAAGTGGCTTTGAGATTTTGAAAAATTTTTGATTTGCCTATTGACAGGGTAGGCAATATGTGCTATATTGTATCCAACATACCGCCGAGGTAGGCGTATGAAAGGAGAGAATGTTATGAAAAAGATCGCCATGAACCGAATGAACCGCTGTAGTTGCGCCTGTTGTCAGTGCGCGTGTTTCGTCATGCCTTTTTCCGATATGTCCTCCAAATGCGGGTCGTTGAACTGATCCGATAAACGGCTTTTTGACCGGGGACACTCATCGGAGATCCCCGGCTTTTTTGCGCCGCGGAACTCAGAATTTTAACTAACTAACTTCAAAGGAGTAATTTATTATGTCAAAGATTTATACTTCAGCAGACCAGCTTATAGGAAAGACCCCTCTTCTCGAACTGACCCACATTGAAAAGAAATACGGACTCAAGGCGAAGGTGCTCGCAAAGCTCGAATATTTCAATCCCGCGGGCTCTGTCAAGGACAGAGTAGCCAAAAAGATGCTTGACGACGCGGAGGCGGCGGGCAAGCTCACCCCCGAGTCCGTTATTATCGAGCCGACCTCCGGCAACACCGGAATAGGGCTTGCGTCAGTCGCCGCCGCGCGCGGCTACCGCATAATCATAGTTATGCCCGAGACCATGTCCGTCGAGCGCCGCCAGCTGATGAAGGCATACGGCGCCGAGCTTGTGCTCACCGACGGCACAAAGGGCATGAAGGGCGCGATAGAGAAGGCCGACGAGCTTGCAAAGGAGATACCGAACAGCTTTATTCCCGGTCAGTTCGTCAACCCCTCAAATCCCAAGGCTCACTATGAGACAACGGGCCCCGAAATTTTTGAGGATACCGACGGCGAGGTCGATATCTTCGTTGCGGGCGTGGGCACGGGCGGCACCGTTACGGGCGTCGGCGAATACCTGAAAGAGAAGAAGCCGAGCGTAAAAATAGTCGCGGTCGAGCCGGAGAGCTCGCCCGTGCTTTCCAAGGGCGTGGCGGGCGCGCATAAGATACAGGGTATCGGCGCGGGCTTTGTGCCCGAGGTGCTCGACACGAAGGTATACGATGAAATAATCCCCGTGAGCAACGAGGCAGCGTTCGAGACGGGCAGGCTCATAGGCAGGAGCGAGGGAGTGCTTGTCGGCATATCCTCGGGAGCCGCCGCCTATGCCGCCGTTGAGCTTGCAAAGCGCCCGGAGAACGCGGGCAAGACGATAGTAGTGCTCCTGCCCGATACGGGCGACCGCTACCTGTCAACTCCGCTTTTCGGAGACTGATGAATAAAGTTTCCCGTCATGCAGCACCCGAGACTTTACAAGAATTGTAATTTTCAGATGCTGCGGGGTATCGGCTTCGGCTGCTTTGTCGGGGCTTACGGGCTTTTTGAAAGGAATAATATGACCTTTACTCCCGATAAACCGCGCCGCAAGGCACTCGTCGCAATGAGCGGCGGAGTGGACTCGTCCGTTGCCGCCTATCTCGCGGCAGAGAGCGGGCTTGACTGCATCGGCGTAACGATGAAGCTCTTTGATAATGAGGACGCGGGGATAAGCCGCGAATTAGATGCGAAAAACTTCAATTTTATCGCCTTTGACGACCCGCCAGCGGAGTTTCGCGCGAGCGCGCGGGTCAGAGATACAGGCAGCCGGAGCAGCCCGCAACGGTGAGAGTTACGGGCGAAAACACGGTGCATATAATTTTTGACGAGCCGCAGCGGGCAATAACAAAAGGTCAGGCTGTTGTTGTCTATGACGGAGATACGGTTATCGGCGGCGGAGAGATCTGCTGAGCGCAAAACGGAGGAATTTTTATGATGATATCAACGCGGGGACGCTATGCCCTGAGGGTGCTCGTAGACCTTGCGGAGCACGGCGGCGGCCTTGTGCCGATGAAGGATGTGGCGGCGCGCCAGGGCATCTCGAAAAAATATATGGAGCAGATAATGGCGCTGCTCGTCAGGGACGGCTACGTTGAGGGCGTCCACGGCAAGGGCGGCGGCTACAGGCTCGGCAGACCGCCGGAGCAGTGCGTTGTCGGCGATATCCTGCGCCTTACAGAGGGCAGCCTCGCGCCGGTGGCGTGTCTCTCCTGCGATGAGCCGTGCGAGCGCGCGGACAGCTGCCGCACCGTCGGCATGTGGCGCAGATTCGAAGAGATAACGAACGAATACTTCGACGGCATAACCGTAAAAGACCTGATGAAAACAGAATAACGGCATCCGCGCCTACTCGGGGCGCGGCTCTTTGCATTGTATATGAAAAAGGCTCCCGCCCGTTTGGGTGAGAGCCTTTGTGTGTTTTTTAATCGCCGTTACGGTAATTTCTTAGCCGAGCTTAACGGTGTAGTCAACAATACCGGTAAGGGTATCAATGCTTGCAGGGATACCGATAACCTTAACGCCGAGATTCTTAACGTCGACATTGACCTTGTAGTGCCAGGTGCCGCTGATGATCTTGCCGGTGGCGTTGTCGATCTTGACATCTCTGACATAAGCGTCGTTGTAGGTGAGCTTTATGTTCTCCATGCCGGAAGTGACGGAAACGCCGGGAAGCTCATCGAGAGCGTTCTGAACGTTGCCGAGAGTACCGATCGAACGGCCGACGGGGCCCTTCGAGCTGCTCTCCTTCGGGCCGTCAGTCTGAGAATTGACGTTGAAGGAAACGATAGTGTACTTGCCGTCTGCGGAGATAGCCGCCTTAGCGTTCTTGACGTCGGTCGGAAGAACATCGCCGTGGTCGCCTGCGGGGATCCAAGTGGTCTCAGTCGAGTTCTTCTCAAGAGCCTTCTTTGCGATGCCCTCGAAGGAACCGAGGATCTTGCCGAGTCCGCCGGTGCCCTGAAGCTTCTCAAGCTTCATGGTCTGCTTGCCCTTGGGGGGATTCTTTACGGAAGCCTTAACAGCCTTGTTGTAGAAAGCAACGACTGCTTTAGCGTCGGTGGAGTTAAGACCCTTCTGATTGCCGGTCTGAGAGCCGCCCTGAGAGCCGCCCTGAGAGGGAGTCTCGACAGGCTTGCCGGAAGCGTCGGTGGAAACTTCGGCAGCGTCGGTGCTCTCTGCCTCGGAAGCGTCTGCTTCGGAAGCGTCTGCGGGAACGGATTCGCCGTTATCGTTGGTAACTGCGTCGCCGCTTACGCCGGGGGCTGTGGTGTCCTTGCCGTCATCCTTGGGTTTGCAAGCCGCAAAAGCAAAGACCATGGCGAGAACCATAATGATTGCGAGAATTCTCTTCATTTGTTTGTGCTCCTTTTAACTTTTTATTGGTTTTTGTGAATAGAACGTTTCACAGTATGTTCAGTGTACCCTAAAATAACCAAAAAGTCAAGAAAAACAGATATACAAATTATAACATTTCGGTAACAAAAGGCTTGCAGCCTCTTGACTTTGGACTGCAAACACATATAAAATGTATGCGGGAGAATAAAAAATATGATGAGGCGACAGAGAGGAGCGAGATAAAATATGCTTGAGAGAAGCGAATGGATAAAAAGCTGCGAAAAGAATCTGCGCGGAGGCACGGTGTTTTTGAAGGAATTCCGATGCGATAAGCCCGTCCGAAAAGCCGTGCTTGAAATCACCGCGCTCGGCGTGTACGAGGCAAAGCTAAACGGCGGCAGGGTGGGTGACTTCATCCTCGCACCGGGCTGGACTTCCTACGCCCACAGGCTTCAGGTGCAGAGCTATGATGTGACGGATTTGATAAAAGCCGAAAACTCGCTCGAGGTGACTGTCGGGCAGGGCTGGCGTGCTGTCTCGAACAGGCGCGGGAGCAGCGACTTTTTGGGCTACCGCGACACAGCGCTCATAGCCGGGCTGACTGTTTTCTACGCGGACGGCAGCGAGGAGAGCGTAGTCACCGACGGCTCATGGACTGCCCGCGAGAGCAAGCTCAGATATACGCATATATATAACGGCGATATATATGACGCGACTTTTAAGGCGGGAAAAGCGCGGCACTGCATCTGCGTCGACCTCGAAAAGGATTTTCTTATTCTGCAGGAGGGCGAGAAAATTACCGAGCACGAGCGCATATCCGCCATGCAGATAACGGAAACTCCGGCGGGCGAGACGGTTATTGATTTCGGTCAGAATATAACGGGCTATGTCGAGTTTAAAATAAAGGGCGTCCCCGGCGCACAGGCGACTGTCTCTCACGGTGAGACGCTCGACCGCGACGGCAATTTCTATAACGCCAACTACCGCTCCGCCCGCGCACAGATAAAATTCACCTGCGACGGCGAGGAGCACACATATAAAAGCGCACTGACCTTCTTCGGTTTTCGCTATATCCGCCTTGAGAACTGGCCGGATGAGATAAAAAAAGAGAATTTCACGGCGGTAGTTGTACACTCGGATATCCGCCGCACGGGGTACTTCGAGTGCTCGGATGAGGCGGTGAACCGACTTTTCAAGAATATAATATGGGGTCAAAAGGGCAACTTCCTCGATGTCCCGACCGACTGCCCGCAGAGAGACGAGCGCCTCGGCTGGACGGGCGACGCGCAGGTGTTTGTCCGCACGGCGAGCCTCAATTTCGATGTTGAGCGCTTCTTTAAAAAGTGGCTTCGCGATCTCGCCGCCGACCAGGGGCGCGACGGCTGCGTGCCCCATGTTATACCGAATATATTCGACGACATGGGCGGCTCGAGCGCGTGGAGCGATGCGGCGGTCATCTGCCCGTGGGAGATATACAGAACCTACGGCGACAAGGCAGTACTCGAGGAGCAGTTCGACTCCATGAAGGCGTGGATAGACTGGATGCGCGAGCGCAGCGAAAACGGCAGGCGCTCCGGCGGCTCCCACTTCGGCGATTGGCTCGGACTTGACTCCCCGGAGGGCAGCTACAAGGGCGCGACTTCCGAGGAGCTCATCGCCACGGCATATTACAAATATTCGACCGAATTATTTATAAAGGCGGCTCATGCGCTCGGCAGGGATGTTGCGGAATATGAGAATATCCCGGCGGAGGCGGCGAAGGCGTTCAGGCGGGAATATATGGAGAACGGCAGGGTAAAAAACGCCACGCAGACCGCCTGCGTGCTCGCGCTGTATTTTGATATCACCGACGACAGGGCGGCGACCGCCGGACAGCTAAATGAGCTGATAGAGCGGGCGGGGCACCTTGAGACGGGCTTTGTCGGCACGCCGTATCTGCTCCATGCGCTCAGCGACAACGGCTATAAAAAAACGGCGTACGATCTTCTGCTGCGGCGCGAATATCCCTCGTGGCTCTATCCGATATCCAAGGGCGCAACGACCGTCTGGGAGCACTGGGACGGCATAAAGCCCGACGGCACGATGTGGAGCGCCGACATGAACTCGTTCAACCACTATGCCTACGGTGCCGTTGCCGATTGGATGTACGGCGCGGCGGCGGGCATAAACGCCGACCCCGAGCGCCCCGGCTTCGAGCATATAATTTTCCGCCCCGTGACGGACGAGCGTCTGAACTTTGTCAGAGCCTCGACAGACACCCGCCGCGGCACGGTAAAGAGCGAGTGGAGGCGTGAAAACGGCGGAATAAAATATATTTTCACCGTCCCCGAAGGCAGCACCGCTTCTGTTATAATAGGCGAAGAAACCCATGATGTCGGGGCGGGAGTGCACGAAATTTTTGAATGACAGCCTACTGCCCCGTCGGAGCTTTCGGCGGGGCGGGAAATAAATTTTAGAAAAATTTAAAAATCTTATCCGACTTTGCAAAAAATCTGTTGACAAATCGCTTGCGATATAATATAATAATCAAGCCTTGTCGGATGACGGGGCTCACATTATGGCGGCATAGCTCAGTTGGCTAGAGCATTCGGTTCATACCCGGAGTGTCGTTGGTTCGAATCCAACTGCCGCTACCAATTTTGGCCCGGTGGTCAAGAGGTTAAGACACCGCCCTTTCACGGCGGTAACACGAGTTCGATTCTCGTCCGGGTCACCAGAGCCACCAAACAGATGTCGCAATCGGCAGATCAGAATTCGTTTGATCTGGATTCTGACATCTTTATTTTTTAGGACGCGTAGCTCAGCTGGTTAGAGCGCTTGCTTCACACGCAAGAGGTCCACGGTTCGAGTCCGTGCGTGTCCACCATGAAAAAAGCACTTGCAGACGCAAGTGCTTTTTTCAACGAAATTTGCCCTTTCGGGCAAGTGAAATAGCTTCGCTGTGAAATATCTGCTTCGCAGATGTGAAATGCTTGCTTTGCAAGCGCGGGCAAATTTCATTTCACTTGATGCGAAGCATCAATTTTCACAATTCACGCAGTGAATTATTTCACGTCGAGCACGGCGAGACATTTCACTTTACGAAAGCCCGTTTCGGAGATTACGCTGCGGCGGTGAGGACTTTGCCGAGTTTCAAACCGAGTGCCTGCAAATGCGGGCGCTCGGTTCGTTTAGTTCGATATCACATACACTTGAAAATATACGCATATCGGTATATTATATAAACAGTTTATACGCGCTTTCAGACGGAAAGGGGATACTGTTGTTATGATAAAACTTACGCTTGATACGACTTTGCAAAAACTGAATATCAGCCGATACGAGCTTGCCAAGCGGACGGGAATACAGTATCAGATAATTGATAACTATTATAAGAACCGCGTCAAACGGTACGACAGCGATGTGCTCGACAGAATATGCACGGCGCTCGGATGCGGAATAGAGGACATAATAGAATACAGCAAATAAAAACTCGGAGCCGATATTTTCGACTCCGAGCTTCTTTATCTCATCTCTTCGATATGATAGATATATTCGAGCGAGCTTAACGCCTCGATTATCTCTTTGTGTGTCTTGTATTTTTTCAGCTCCGCGCTGCTTATCGTTATCGTTATCGTGTAGACGCTCAGTCCCGAGCCGACGTAAGCGAGGTTCGATTCTATGTCGTCTATCCTCAGCCCGAGGCGGCGTATGACCGAGACGAAGTCCTGAAGATATTCGCTGCTCTTGAGCTCGAGGTGTATCTCAAAGTGGTTCGAGCGGTTCTTGAGGTAAGTCTCGAGCGACGGGAAGCCGGCGAGGATGCAGACCAAGAAGAGATAGACTATGACGGTCACCGTGTAGAGTCCCGCGCCGATTATCAGCCCGAGTATTCCGCATGACCAGAGTCCCGCCGAGGTGGTCAGTCCCTTTATCTGATTGCGGGAGCTGAACAGTATCGAGTTGCCGCTGACCATGGCGGCGCCGATTATCGTTGCCCCCGAGAGGACGGGTACGCTCAGCGCGTAGTTCGTCGCAAGATATATGTCGAGTATCATCGAGACGGTCGAGGCAAAGGAGATGAGCACGAACGTGCGCAGTCCCGCCGAGTGCCGCTTGCTCGAGCGTTCGCAGCCTATGACCGACGCGAACAGCACCGCCACGGCTATCCTTAATACTATCGAATATGTGTTGAGACCCATTGACCATTCGCCGAGCAGACGCCCGATAGGGTCAGTGAGCGCTAATGCTGTAACTGAGTTCATCTTCTTCTCCTCCTGTTTTTTCTGCTTTTGTCCATGCTCATGCCCGCAAGCAGGTACTGCTCCTGCTCGTCTGCGGCCTCGGAGAACGCCTGCTCCTCCTCGTAGAAGGGGTTGTCGTGCTTCGGCAGATCCTTCTGTATCGCCTGTATGCGTTCTATGAGCAGCTCAACCTTGCTCTTTTGATGTCCGTCCTCCGCTATCTCGACTATGTCCTCGAGCTTGTTGGAATAGGACTTCGAGAGATAGAGCGAGAGCTTTGCGCAGGCGGGGCCGATGAGCTCATAGAGCACGCTCGACGCGAGGATTATTGTTTCGAGTGCACTGCCCGATTCGCCGCCGAGCGTTCGCGCACCCATAGCGGCAAGACCTATCGCAACGCCCGCCTGCGGGATAAGCGCAAGGCCGAGATAGTTGCGGACGAGACGGTCTTTCTTTGTTATGAGGCAGCCGAGGAACGCGCCCGCGTATGTGCCGACTATTCTCATGAAGAAATAGCATATGCCGACAACGATGAGCGGCACGCGGCCTATGGACGTGGAGCTGTCAAAGAGCGCGCTGAGGTCGAAATTAAGTCCCGAACGCACGAAGAACAGCAGAAGTATCGGCGGGCTGAAATAATTGAGCTGCTTGAATAAGCGCTCGTCGTCCGAGAGGTTGATATAGACGGTGCCCATCGCCATGCAGCCGAGAAGCGGTGAGACGTCGAGCAGGGTGCATATTCCGCAGAACGCAAACAGCAGCGCGATTGAAACTATCAGTCTGTTGTCTGTCGAGCGCTTCTGGAGCAGAACCTTTAGTATAACTCCGAACAGGCAGCCTATTATGAGGACGAGAATGTTCATCCCTATTGGCTTCAGCACGCTTCCCGCGCTGAAATGTCCCGAGGCGTTTGCGAGAGCCACGGATATAGCGGCGCTGTATGCGACTAGTCCGACAACGTCGTCGAGCGCGACGACCTGGAGCAGTGTGTCAACAAAGTCGCCCTTCGCGTGGGTCTGGCGGATAGTCATGACCGTCGAAGCGGGCGCAGTCGCCGAGGCGAGCGCACCGAGCACGAGCGAGAAGTTGATATCGAGCCCGAGGATAAAGAACGACACGATGAAAACGATGACCGACGCGAGGCACGCCTCGAGCACGGTTATCACAACGACCTTTGCGCCGTTCTTTTTGAGCGTTGAGAAGCGGAAAAATTCACCTGTGCTGAATGCTATAAACGCGAGGGCGATGTCGTTTAAAAAATCCATGCCTTCAACTATATTCTCCGGCACGAGGTTGAGCACATACGGGCCGAGCAGAACGCCCGACAGTATGTACGCCGTGACGTTCGGCAGCCGCAGCCGCTTCGTGATGCGCGTCATCGCAAAGCCCGTTATCAGCATCAGCGCTATCGAGATAATGATGCCCGCAACGGGTGATGTGATGTTGAATGCCTTGTAGAACGAGTTTATCATTTTGCCCTATCCCTCTTTTCCCTCAAGAAAGTAAAAAAAGCAACGCCGGGAGAAGCTTTTCTGTCCGGCGACCGATGTTCCTTTAAGAAATTGTTTTTAATACCCCTTGTGATTTACTATATTATATGATATACTCAACCTGTAATAAAATCAAATTATTTTATTTTTGATTTTCAAAAACTTTTTTTATGGTGAGACTATGTTAGACAATAAAACCGAAACTTTGATAGCCGTTGCGGAACAGAAAAATTTTACAAAGGCGGCCGAGGTGCTCTCTTTGACCCAGCCGGCGGTCAGTCATCAGATAAGCCAGCTCGAGCATTCTCTCGGCGCAAAGCTGTTCAACCGCAGAAAGGGCGAGCTGACATTGACGCAGGAAGGGGAGATTGCGGTAAGATACGCCCGTATGCTGACCTCGATGGATCAGAAGATGCAGATGGAGATAGCGGACTCCAAGCGCAACATAAAGAAGCTGCGCATAGGCCTGACGCACACCTCCGAGAGCTCCTTTGCAACCGAGGTTCTGGCCCGCTATGCCAACGAATATCCAAACGTAAGCATTACGATTTTTACAGATACTATAAAAAATCTTTATGATATGCTCGACAATTTTGAGATAGATATCGCAATAACGGACGGAAAAGTGTCGAATCCGTCGCTGAATTCCGTCATGATAGATACGGACTACCTTGTCTGTATAATGTCCAACAACAATCCGCTCGCCAAGCACTCGATAATAACCTTAAACGAGCTGCGCCGCGAGAGATTGATACTTCGCCTGCCGACCTCCGCTACGCGAATGCTGTTTGAGGCGACGCTCGAGAGCCGCAACGAGTCAATAGACGACTTCAATGTAATTCTTGAGGTCGATAACGTCACGACGATAAAAGACCTTGTGCAAAAGGATTTCGGCGTGTCAATACTCGCAAAGAGCGTGTGCATTAAGGAAATGCGCAAAAAGAAGCTGACGATAGTCCCGATAGAAAATCTCAGCATGGCGCGCGCGACGAATATCGTCTATCATAAGAACTTCGCCCATACAGAGGTACTCCAGGACATAACCCAGCTCTATCATGACACGAAAAAGCACTATCTTGTGTGAGCCGCCGCAATAAATTAAAAACGCCGCCGACAAGCTTTTATGCTGTGCCGACGGCGTTCATTATTTATTTTACGCTATGACCGTGCGCGCTTCCTTTTCCGAGGGGACAATGCCTATATAGCTCTTGCCGGGGTTGAGCTTTAATTCGCTGCCGTCGGACGAGTAGAGCTTGAGCATATCATGGGGGCCGCCCTTTTTCCAGGTGATGTTCTCATATGCGCCGTTCGAGAGATAAACGCCGCTGCCGCCCGTCAAGTCCATGTCAACACAGCCGGAGGAGTCGCCCATGAGCGAGACGGGGCAGTAGAGTATAATGACATTCCTGACCGCCATCTGCTTGCCGTCCGCGTCGGTCATCGGCGCGCCGTTAATGTTGTTGAGATAGAGCCCGTCCTGCGCCGAATAGGTGAAGGAGTGGTTGCAGTAGCTTGAAAAAACTATATCTATATTCGAGCACGTGCCGCCGGAAGGGGTGCGCGGAGAGCTTTCGGAGACAAACGCAAAGGGCTTTTGATAGCCGGACTTTATATCGCGGCGGATATCGCGCTTGATAAGTCCCTTGTCTATCGCTTCGCGGGTTGTGTAGCCGCGGTGCTCAATGGCTACATTCGTGCGCTCCTTGTCGCGGAAGAAATATCTGCCCATATACGAGCGCCCGTCGAGATCGTCAACGCCGCGGTCGCTTATCGCCGAATAGGCGTATTTGCTGCCGCCCCAGTGGACGAATATCGCGTCAAGCCCCTCGGCTATTTCGACAAAGTCGTGCCTTGCGCTTCGGAGCGAACCCACCTTGTCCGGGATTTTATTTATATCGGAATAGAGCCAGAGCATTCTCGTTATGCCCGCCTCGGTGACGCCCTCGACAACAATGTCGGGCGTGCACAGTCCCCACTGAGGACGTGCGGGATTCGAGTTGTTGATAACTACCGCTATCGGACGTTTGCCCTGCGCCTTGAAGCCGGAGAGACCGGTCAGCGGGTCGATGTCCGCCGCTTCGAGTGGCTGCGATGAGGCTTCGCCGCTTGTGCTGTCCGTGTTCGGATTTTTTTTGCCGCCGCTGCATTTGACGGCTATCAAAACTATCATCACAACGAGCAAAAGTGCCGCCGCGATGAGAATATAGAGCCTCGAATTGTTCTTTTTCTTGCTTTTTTGCTGAGATGACATTTTTAAGTACCTCGTTCTCTGTTTAATTTTTTTCCGCTGCTTCAATTATACATTTCGGAGCTGTTTTTTTCAACAGTAATCTCAGGATTTTATTGACATATCTTTTTGCTATGCTATATAATGATAAAAAGCTGACTTTTAGGCTTTAGCGTGGCAGACTGTCAAAACGGCACTGCACGCAGGAAAAGGAGGTAAAACAGATGGCAAGAGTATTCAATTTTTCAGCAGGCCCCTCAATGCTGCCCGAGAGCGTTCTCAGCCGCGCGGCGGCGGAGATCATGGACTATCACGGCAGCGGCCAGTCCGTTATGGAGA
>ERZ832317.5123-NODE-5123-length-12058-cov-4.085729_pt1 | contig 12058 bp, 8 predicted proteins | sample MGYA00519695_ERZ832317 | MGnify/ENA primary metagenome ERZ832317 (study PRJEB31850, sample SAMEA3708726) | human gut metagenome | biome: human gut; feature: human-associated habitat; material: faeces | place: China | collected 2014 ...
CAATTCTGACCGAGCCCTACCTCAAGGCCACCCGCGTTACCGGCCTGAACACCCACACGCCCCGCAGCGTGATGGAATTCGGCACCCGCCGTGCGCAGGGCGAAAGCGCTGGCAACGATGGTGCATATGCTGCTGTTCTGGGCGGCTGCGTGGGCACTGCCAACTGTTTGGCCGAGATGAAGTTCGGCGCGGAGGTCAAGGCTGTGGGCACCGTAGCGCACAGCTTCATCGAGTTCTTCCCCACGGAGTTTGATGCCTTCAAGGCCTTTGCCGATACCTACCCGGATTCGGTCAGTCTGCTGCTGGACACCTATAATATCATGGAGAGCGGTCTGCCTAACCTCATTAAACTGGACGATTACCTCATCGAAAAATACCCCAACGACCCGAACCGCCGCGTCAAGAGCGCCCGTATCGACTCCGGCGACCTGGCCCGCGGCTCCAAGCGCCTGCGCAAGGCACTGGATGCGGCCGGTAAGCCTTACATCAAGCTGGTGGCTTCCAATGGTCTGGACGAAAAGAAGATCGCCAACATGGAGCTGTATGAGCACGCTCATTTTGACTCCTACGGCGTGGGCGAAAACCTGATCACCTCTGCTTCCGACCCCGTGTTCGGCGGCGTGTACAAGCTGGTGGCTGTCAAGCAGCCGGACGGCAGCTATACCCCCAAGATGAAGTGCTCGGATTCGGCCAGCAAGGCCATCATCCCCGGCAAGAAGATGCCGTGGCGTCTCTACGATGAGAACGGCCAGGCCCAGTGCGACCTCATCGCCATGGAAGGCGAGGTCATCGAGGCAGGCAAGCCGGTCACGATGGTCAACCTCGACTCCGATGCCATCGAGCGCACCGTCACCATCGTTCCCACCCGCGTCAAGCAGCTGCTGGTGCCGCATATCCTGAACGGTGAGCTGGCCATCGAGCTGCCCTCCATTGCGGAGAAAAAAGCCTATATCGTCAAGCAGCTCACCGAGGAGACCTGGGAGAGCGAGCTGCGTCTGGAGTGCCCGCACAAGCATTACGTCAACATGACCCCTGCCGTGGCCGAGTGCCGCGCCAGAATGTACGCAGAGCTGCACGGCGGAAAAGTGTAACGCCTTTTCTTGACAAACCGGGCAAACTATTGTACTATAGACCATGCTGATTTGTGTTCATTCGGTCGATTTGCGTTCGGTCCGATTGACATAATTTTACCTCACACCTGTTATTCCCGGCTCCCTACAGCAATATGGGGCAGCAGGGCTTTGTAAGCCGGGTATCGGTGTGCCGCTGTGGTGAAATTGGCAGACACGAGGGACTTAAAATCCCTTTCTGGAGACAGAGTACGGGTTCGACCCCCGTCGGCGGCATGAAGAAAAGCACGTTGATTCGATAAAAATCAACGTGCTTTTTGCTTTAATAACCCGTTCAGCAACCCACTTTAAAATAAAATGGTGATTATCATGAATATTTCCGAGGAAAAACGTACACAAATCTGTGCAGCACTTGCCAAGGCGCAGCAGGACATCAAGCGCATACAGGCTGCCGGTGCTATGGATAACTCTCCGGAAGTGGAGCGTATTTGCCGTGCGCTGCAGGACGTGGTGCAGGAACTCCGCATTCTGATCGACCAATAAATGCAAAAACAGCCCCATGGAACCGGAATCACCGGAACCACGGGGCTGTTGTCATGCTATGCGGCCTTTCGGCCTGCCGCCGGAGCGGCTAAGTAGTGCAGCTGGCCTTACTTGTTGACCTGGCTCTTCTTGTCCTCCAGGTACTTGTCCGCCTGGATTGCGGCGGTGGTGAAGCTGTTGTTCTTCCACCAGGCAATCAGCGCGGCCACCGTGGTGATGCCAGCGGTGACCAGCTGCTCCACGGTGGCGCTCTCGATGGGCAGCACAGGCTTGCCGCAGGCGCTGAGGATCTGGTTAGTCAGGGCCAGCAGCAGGCAGGCGGTGCGGGCGATGGTACCGGCGGAGATCTTGTTGTTCAGGTTGTTCATGGTTTGTCCTTTCTCCCGGCGTTGCCGGGCTTGTGTGGGTGTATCAGTCACGGATGGGCAGGGCCTTGGCGCGGTTGTACAGCTCGGTGCCCGTGCCATTGCCGCCCAGGGCGTGATAGCTTTTGTAGAGATACTCCAAGTTTTTCAGGCCTGCGGTGTCGATGCCGCCCTGCTGGATGTAGTGGGTGCAGGACTGGTAGAGCCGGTCGTGCATGATGGCCAGAAGGCCGTCCTTGATGGTCCGGTACTCGGTGACCTTTTTGATCAGGTAGCCCCAGCCGATGCCCAGCAGCCAGATGGCTCCCTCCATCCAGTGGGCAGAGATGTAGGCAAAAACTTGCTGCATTGGTCTCACCCCCTGACCTGCCCCAGCCCGGCCCGCTGGATGATGCCCGCGTAGTCCTTGTAGGCCACGCTGAGGTCTACTCCGGTGCTCACACCGGGCACGGTGCCTTCGCTGGTGTACTGCCACATACCAAAGGGCCAGCCCGGTTCAGGTTTTTCCTTGCGGTATGCAGCCAGCCACACATCATAGGGCTTGAGGGCCGCGCCGGTCATGTACAAATTGGTCTGCGCAAAATACAAGCCGGTGTACAGCATGGCGTACACGCCCCAGCTCTCCACCGCGCTTAGGCAGCGGGCCACGATGTCGCTCAGGGCTGCCTTGCTCAGGGCTGCCTGCAGCTTGTCCTCGATGTCCACGGCCACCGGCAGACCCAGCGTTTTGCCGGTCAGAGCGCTTTTCAGCAAGGCCAGCTCCTTATCCGCCTCCGCCTTGTTGACGGCCTTAAAGTAGCCATACACACCCACCGGGATGCCCAGCCGTGTGCACTCGGCGTAGTTGCGGGCAAACTGCGGGTCAATGTAAGGCTTGCTTGCCTTGCCGTCGGCGCTGTTGCCCATGGCGCGGATCATGACGCCGCCGATCTGGCCGGACGCCTTGACCTTTGCCCAGTCAATGCTGCCCTGCCAGCGGGAAACATCCATGATGGTTTTACTCATCGGCGGTTTCCTCCACGATCTCTTCAAAGCCGCTCTTGATAAGCAGCGCCTTGACCTTCGCCTTCAGCAGGCGGGGGCAGCGCTCATACAGCGCCTTTGCCTCCTCGGTGGTCTCGCAGCTCATGATCTCCTGTGCCCATAACATCGCCATCATAAATACCAACCTTTCTAATTTTTGTGTGATTTTATGCATAAACAGTCTCGCTCATTTCAAGCAGACACTGTTTCAGCATCTCGTTTTCTTTTTGCAGCGCCGCCACCGTCTCCGGCAGCTTCTCCCGCTCTTCGGCCTTTTTGCGCTCGGCTTCCTTCGCGGCCAGCTCTTCGGCGGTCGGCGGGGGAGGTACCGTGCCCGCCTCGTACACCATGTAGGTGCCGTCTGCCAGTGCAACGCCCCAGTAGCGCTGGCCGGGCTGTGCGGCATCGTTGTGCTCGCTCACGGCCTGCGCAATGGCGATGTAATCGGCTTTTGCCGCCGGAGCGGTGTAACCGGGCTTGATTTTAGTGTCCATACAGTGCCTCCTTATCCAATCACATTGCCGCTCTCGTCCACAAGCACCTCTTGCGGCAGCACCAAAATTGGGCGGTAGCTGTAGCTGGACTTTGCGCTGTTACCCTTTAACGCCCCGTCTGCGGTAACATACGCCGCCTTACTCGGGGTCCATCCACCGCTCGTAGGCGTCCGGGTCCAGTAAGGCCGGGACCATTTTCTTCTGGCTGTTGCCTCGGTACGAAAGTAGCTCAGCGCCGCACCCTCTTTATATGTGTTGGTCAGGGCTCCATTCAGTTCCGTGATACTGGGCAGAAAGACCTTTGTTGCCAGGCCATCCGCCCCCTCTCTCCGGTCCTCCTCCATAGGAAAACTTTCGGTGCCCATATAAGGGATTCGCACCTTCTTGATCAGCGGCTTGATATCCGCTTTGATCATCCTGAAAAACGTGTCTTCCAGGTATATTTGTGAATCGGAATTCGCGTACCCGGTACCGCTGGATTTATAAGATCCCGTGAACCTTGTGGAGTTGCACAGCAGCCACGTTCCAAAGCAGCTTGCGTCGTACATATCGCCCGGTAGACCCTGATGCACAATAATCCATTCTGTACGGATGTTATCTACGTCAAAAAACACCTTTTTGCCAACCGGTTTATTTCCCAAGGGCGTGCCGCTCTGGTAGACGAGCCTGGCTTGACCATTTATGCCGACGTACACCTTTTGCACCTGCCGGGCCTGACCGCCCACGCCCACATAAAGTTTGGACATTTTGTGTGCCGTGCTCCCGGCACCGAGATAGATGCTCATGCGCCCACCTCCTTATGCGTACACCAGCAGGACAGTGCCGGTGTCGAGGGCGCTGCCCACGCCGGGGTCGGTGGTCTGCGCCTTGACCGTAAAGCCGTTGACGCTGGTCACGCTCAGGGTGCCGTCATTTGTCACGCCGAGGCCAGCGCCAACTTTTACGGAGCCTAGCTGGTCAGCCGTGGCAGGCGTGCCGAACTTTTGGTCGGCCTCTTTCTGGTTGTACACCTCCGTCTTTGCGTAGGTCTCATTCTTGCCGTAGGCTCCCACATCCTCCGCCGTCAGGGCTGTGTCCTTTCCGGTTCCTCCGTGTTCCACGCCCAGCACGCCGGTCATCACATCCAGTGCCGTGGTGTCCTTGGTCTGCAGCGTCCGTGTGCTGCCGTCGCCCATGGTCAGGGTCATCACCTGCCCGTTCAGCTCGATGCGCTCCACATAGTCCGCACTGCCCGCTTCCAGCGCACCCACGTCCTCCGCCGTCAGGGTCACCACGCCGCCCTGGCCGTTCACGCTCTTCACCGGCCCGTCCGCCGGTGCCGTTTTCTCCGCCCGATCGGCTGCCGCCTCGGCCCGGGCTGCGCCGCTTTCTGCCGCTTTCTGTGCCGCCCCGGCCTGTCCGGCCGCCGTCACCGTTTCTGTCCGTGCCGCCTCGGCTCTCTTCGCATCCTTCGCGGCCGCACCTGCGCTGTTCCGCGCTTCCTGCGCGCTGGTCGCCGCACTGTTCGAGTACGCCAGCACCCGCGCCACAAAGGTCTCGTACTGCGTCGGGCTGATCTCCGCGTCGCCGTCGGTGGCAAGCGTCTCGTAGCAGTCGTATTTTGCCGGCCGTGTCAGCGCCCGGAAGCCGTCCTCGCCCAGGGCCAGCAGCATCCAGCTGCCGCAGCTCGACGCGGTAAACTCCTTGCCCACCGCGCAGCTATGCGCTTCGTCCAGCAAAATGGGGGCAGGCAGGGTGCCGTCCTGCCGCTGGATGTGCAGCGTCACGCTCTTGCCCTGCCAGCTCTCCGGCAGGGTAAATTCCAGCCGCTCTACGTTCGCGCTGCTCTGCCCGCCCAGGTGCAGCACCTTCATCTCCGGGGCAAACTCCACCCCGCCGAATCGCTTTTCCACGATCCTTACCTGCATGGTCTTTTCCTCCTTCCGTTTTTCTCCCAGTCTACCGTCCCGCTGCCCCGCAAAAAACCGTGTACTTTTACAAAAGCACCCCGGCAGGTCTTGCCCGCCGGGGTGCTTTCTATTGGTGACAAAGCGTCACCGGATGGCTGCCACTTGGTTGGCACTTGGTTGGCATCTGGTCGTCACCGCAGCAGTGCATACGGGTCCTCTTCCGGTTCCGCCTGTGCCGCCTTCTCCGCCGCTTTTTCCCACTGTGCAAAGGTCTTTTCCGTGTACAGGGCCTTCCCGTCCGCGTCGGTCAGGGCCAGCAGCACGTCGGCCAGCTGCTGCTTGTCCGCATCGCTGCCCGCCAGATACTCCGGCTTTGCCAGCTCGGTCAGCTTGCTCTTCACGCTGCTCGGCGTCCGTCCGGCCTTCACCAGCCGGTCGTACTCGGCCTGCACGTCCTGCGCCTTCCGGCTGTCCACCGCCTCGCTCAGGTCCGCGTACATGTCGCCCGCGTCGCCCTTCAGCATCTCGGTCTCCAGTGCATTCACGGCCCCGGTCACGCAGTCGATCACGGCTTCCCGCTTCGGCGCGTCCTCCTTCACATTCTTCCGGATGCCCAGCACGTCGTACAGCGCTTCGATGGTCTCCGTCTCCAGCCGGTACCGCTCGGCTTCGTTCCCTTCCATCTGTGCCTTTGCCGCCGCCCGGGTGTCGGCGTCGTACTTCTTCAGCCGGGTCTTCAGCTGCTTGTAGATCTCGCCCTCCTTGCCCATGGCCACCAGTTTCTCCACCGCCGCCTGTGCCTCGTCCGCGTCGCCGCTGGCATAGGCATTGTACAGCCGGTCATACTGCCCGGTCGCGCTCTCCGGCAGGCTGTTGAAGCTAAATTTTCCGCCCTGCGCCACGTTCTGCGCATCGTCCCAGTACCCGCGCACTGCGTCCACCATCTTCCGGCCGTTGCCGTAGGGCACCCCCACGATCTCAAAGCCGTTTTCGATCAGGGCCATGCCCTTCTCCATCAGCTTCTTGTGGTGCTTTTCCAGCTCCGCCTCGTCCATCTCGCTGGTGTCCTTCTTCAGCTCCGCCGTAAACTTCACCACATCCGACGCCATGTCGTTTACCGCGCTGATGTTCGTGGCACTGATCACGTCGTAATCCTTGCCCTGGATGGCATTGTCGATCAGGCTGTACAGCTCGCTGCCCCACAAAAAGTTTCCCATCGTGCTCTCGGTGGACAGCGAGAAAAAGCGGCTCACCATGCTCTTCAGGGTCACGTCGCCGTTCTCGTCCTGCTCCCGGTCCCACCGGTGCAGCAGGAAGTCCGCGCCGATCTTCATCACGGCAAACACCGCCACCTGCGCCGCCTGGCTCAGAATGGCCCGGTCCCGCTGCTTTGTCGCCCGCTGCAGCTCTGCCTTGTTCGCGTCGCTGGCGTCCGCCTTGTACCGCGCCGCCTGCGCTTTCCAGTCGCCCACCGCGTCGATCAGGATGCCCGCATTCTGGAAGCGCTGGGTCGTGAACATCGTAAAGGTCTTTACCATCTCGTCCGGGTTGCGCTGGATGCCTGCCCGCTGCATCACGGTGTAGTTCGGCTGGGTCTGCTCGATCACCTTCTGGTAGGTGCGGTTCACCGCCTCCCAGTATGCCGGGCTGCCGGTCTCGCCCGCGCCCTCGAATTCCGCCGCGTGGTTCTTCACATAGGCTTTGCTGCCCTCCCACAGGGCCGCCACCGTGATCTCGTCCATGCCGTTGATCCACCCGGTCAGCCATCCGGGCACCTTGTCCATGCCCTTCTGCACCAGCGTCTCCCGCTTTCCGATGCTCTGCAGCTCGCCTTTTCCGGTCCCACGCTGCCGCCACTGCAAAAGCACGTCCCCGTGCTGGGCAATTTCCGCTTCCAGCGCCGCCTTCTGCTTCGGCGACAGGTTTTTCACAAATGGCATCACCGACGCCATGGTGTCCCCGCCCAGCACGGCCGCCGCCGTCGGCAGGCTCGCCGCCTGTGCAATGGCCACGCCCGGGTTCAGGGTCAGCACCGCCCCCGCGTAGTTGCCCCGCAGCGTGCTCAGCATCCGGCTCACGCCGTTGGAGCGGTGCCGCTGGGTGGTCTGCAGGTCGGTCAGCAGATCGTCCAGGTAGCTCACGGCCTTCGTGCCCCACTGCTCCTTGATCACGCCGTTTTTCAGAGTCTTCACGCCGTCCCGGGTCTCCACCCCTGCGTTCAGGATCTTCTGCACGTCCCGGATGGGCGCGGCCAGTCCCGCATAGGCTGCCGTGTCCCGCAGGCTGCGCTGCACCACGCTTGAGCACTCTTCCAAAAGGATGGGCTTGCTGCTCTTCACACGGTTCTTCAAAAATCCCCGGCCCTCAATGGTCGCGTCCAGCTTCACTCCGTCGATCTCGGTCGCCAGTGCAGCCTTGTCCACCGCAATGGGGTAGTAGTTCTGCACGGTGGCCCGCTTGTAGCCCACCAGCTGCAGGCTCGTCTCGTTGATCAGCTTCGTGGTGTAGGTTCCAAAAAACTCCTTCATGTCCGCGCACCACGCCCGGTCGTAGTCGGTCATGGCCGCTTCCAGCGTGTTCAGGATGGTGTCCGCCATGGCTTCCCCGTTTCCGTCGCTCAGCATGCCCAGCTGCACCAGCTGTCCCTTCTGGTAGGCCTGCTCCACGTCGCCCTTGCTGTACAGCTGCGCATCCGGCACCACCATGCCGCCGGTCATCAGGTGCTCCCGGCTGTCCTTGTTCTGCAGGTGCATGTACAAACTGCACAGCTGTGCATGGGTCAGTTCGGCTTTCTTTCCCTTCACATCGGTCAGGCCCACGTCCACAAGGTCCGCACCCGGCCCGGCAAAGGCCTGCGCTTCCTTGGCGTGCTTTGCGCCCGTCACGTCCGCAAACAGCTTCTCGCCCTCGATGGTGATCTTCGTCTGCCGGTACTGGCCGTCGTTCAGCATCTGCCCGATCTTCTCCATCTGGCCGCCGTTCTTGTAGCCGCCCAGCATCCGCAGCACCCGCTCGGCCCCCAGCATGTCCAGGTTGTACTTGGTCAGCAGGTTCTGCAGCCCGTCCAGCGCCCCGCCGGGGTGGTTGCCCTTGCTCAGCGTCACCTCATAGGCTGCCTCGTCCGCGATCTTGCTCACCTCTTCGGCCTTCGCAAGGCTCACGGTCTTGTTCTCGTTCCGGATCACATGCAGCGTCGCGCTGGTGATGGCCTTCAGCATCCGCATCTGGTCCACCGTCATGGGCAGGTAGGTGCGGCTCTCGGTCTCCCGGATCCGCTTACGCAGCCGCTCCTGCAAGGCCAGTGCCTTCTCGCTGTAGGGCAGCGCCTCGGCTTCCGCCAGCTTTGCCTGTAAGTCGGCCAGCTTTGCATCCTTCCACGCCGTCAGGTCGGTCTGCAGCGCCGTGATCAGCTTCGGCACCCCGGTCTGCTCCCACTCGGTGGTCATGGCCGTGGGGCTGCCCTCGCTGCCCATGCTCGCCTGGATGCTGTTCTGCAGCCGCGTCAGCTGGTTCACAGCCCGGTCGTTCAGCACGGTCATGTCGGCGATCTTTGCCACCTCCGCCGCCTGCACGATCAGCCGCTGGCTCACATACTTGCCCTTGCTCGGCCGCAGCACCATCTGGTTCAGCGCCGCCGCATCCTGCCGGATGCCCCGCTTCAGCTCGTCCATCTTCCGGCCGTCCCGCGCTTTCTGCACCCGCTTCTCGGCCACCCGCTTCGCAATGGCGATTTCCTCATCCCGCTGCTGGCGTGCCACCTCGGCGGCCAGTGCGTTCCGCTGCGCCTGCTTCTGCTGCCAGGCCTCGGCCTTCCGCTGGTTCTCTTCCTCCCATTCCATGATCTCGTTTTCCTGCACGATCAGGCTGTACTCGGCCTTGTCCGCACGCCTCTGCTCGTCCCGCACCTGCCGGGCAAGGTCGGCGTTCTCGCCCCGCAGCTGCCGCACCTCCAGCCTTGCCTCGTCCCGCATCTGCTGCAGTTCGGTCCGCATCCGCTTGCGTTCGGCTTTCCATTCCCGCTCGTAGGTCTCCCGCAGCACGGTCAGCTTCTCGTTCAGATCGCCCACGTTGCTCACGTCCACGCCCAGCAGTTCCAGGTTCGCGTCCAGCTGCTTTTCCGCTTTCGCGTTCCGCTTCTGCAGCTCGCTCACCTGCTGCACCTCGGCGTTCCGGCCCGCTGTGCGCTGGTTCTCGGCCAGCCGCCGGTTGAATTCCCGGCTCTGCACCTTCTGCACGCCCCGCAGGCTCTTTTCCACCTCGGCCGCCCGCGCCGCGTCTCCGGCAGCCGCCTTCGCTGCTTCCAGGTTGTGCCGCTGGATGCCCTCAAAAATGGCCTCGGCATCGGTCAGCTGGGGCAGCTGCATGATATCCCCGATGATCCTGCCCGCCAGCTCCACGCGGGCGTCCTCATACTCGGCCTTGTCCGCAAAGCGGCTCATGGTCTTCGGCTTGATGGCGTCGTGCAGGTTCATCAGCACGTCCAGCCACTCGGTGCTCTCGAAGCTCAGACTGCCCGCCACACCGGCCTGCTCTGCGGCCTGCTTCCACAGCGCCTTGGCTCCATCGGTCACGCCGCCCACGGCGCGGTCATCGTTCACAAGGCTCTCATACTGCTCCGCCGGGTTGCCGTCCCGCACGCCTTCGGCCTGCCGCAGGGTCACGCCGTGGCGCCGTGCCTCGGCCACCGCCTCGCTCCAGCTTCCGTACCGCTTCACAAGCTCGGCCTTCGCCTGCCCGCTCTTGTTCACGGTGTACTCCAGCTTGTGCAGCTCCGGGTACTCGTCCCACAGTTCGCTGTTGCGGTACATTGCCCCGTCCTGGATCTCCCCTGCCAGCGTCTCGGCCAGCGCTTCGGCCTTGTTCATGTCCGCGCCGTCCGCCTTCAGGTAGTTCACCAGCACTTCGGTCTCCTGCGCCAGCTTTGCCCGGTCCGCCTTGCTGCCGTTGGCCTTCAGCCAGCGCCCGGCCAGCTCGTCCACCGCGCTCCGGCTCACGTTCACGCCCCGTGTCAGCCCAAAAAACTGGCTCAGTGTGTCCAGCGCCGCCGCCTTCTCGGCGATCACCCGGCTGGCCTGCTGCTGCTCGTTCCGCTTCGCGTCCCGGCTCGCCTGCTCCGCGATCTGGAAACGCACATCCGGCACACGGTTCAGCACCGCGGTACGCTGGGCATCGTCTCCGGCCTTGTACAGCTCCACCTTCACGCCCTTCTGCTGCAGCTCGTCGATCAGGCTCCGGCTTGTGTTGTCCGGCAGGATCGCCGCCCGCACCTCGTCAAAGCCCACGGCACGCTGGGGCTTTGCTTCAAAGTACCCGGTCGGGATCTTCGCCACGTCGTTGTACAGCTTCAGGATCCTCTGCGCCGCGTCCTTGCTGATGATGTAATCCTCTTTGGCAAATGCCTTGCCGATGGCCGCCGCCGTGTGCTTTCCCTCGGCTGCCCGCAGCAGGATCTCGCCCAGGATCTCCTGTTCCTCAAAGCTGTTGTCGCTGTGCGGCGTCGTTTCCTGCCGCAGCATCCGGATCACCTGTTCGATCTGTCCGTCCGCATCCTCCAGCAGCTTCTTGTACTCTGCCTCCGGCATCTGCCGCAGCCGTCCCTTGTCCGCCCGCGCCTCGTCCAGTGTTTTGTACTCCGCCGTTGTCGTGCTCATCAAGGTGCTTGCCGATACGCCCAAAACATCCTGTCCGCGTGCATTCTGGCTGTTCATGGCCTTCACCAGATTCTCCAGCGTGTAGGGGTTGTGCAGCTGCGCAAAGCTCCGCTTCTTACCGCTCGGGGTAAACGGTTCTTTTTCATTCCGGATACCCTTTTCTCCCAGCACACCTTCCAGCTTGTCGTACACCCACTGCTCCACCTTTTGCTCCGGTGCCTTTTCCCGGATCGCATTCCGGGTCGCCTCCACATCCAGCGTCTGTTTTCCGGCACTTGTGTCCGTCAGCATTTTGTATGCGTGTTCCAGCAGTTGGTACAGTCGCCCTCTGTTTTCATTCCGCAGCTTATTGATCCGCAGCATCCACCTTTTGTTTTGCCCTTCCAGCGCTCCGTGGGTGTACTTCTCCTCCAAGGCATCCGCAGCCGCATCCGCCAGCTTGTCCAGTCGGTCAATATCTCCGCCTTCAAACGCCTCCTTGATCTCTGCCTCGCCCGTGCGCCGGATCACAGCCTCCAGCGCATCGTTTCCAATGCTGTCAAATTGTTCCTGTTCCATCCGGTACACCGGTTCCACCGTTATTCCTTTGTCCTTCAGGTATGCCAGTTGCACCCCCGTGTCTCGCTGCATCTTCTGTGCCAGTTCCTCCCGGCTCAGGCTGCTTGCCTCGTCCACACCTGCACGCTGCACCGCAGCGCTGTTCACAAACTTTCCTTCAAAGGCTTCCCCGCTTGCCTCGTACACCCGGTTTTCAAAGTCCCGCATGGCATTGTAATTCACCTCATACTCCACCCCCGGCCTTGTCGGGGTCCATGCATCCGCACCGTACACCCGGTTTTTCCGGTTCACCATGGGGTCAATGGTATCACTGCCAAACACCAAAGAGATCGGCCCGTACTTCGTGTGTCCTTCCTTCGCCTTCACCACTGCAATGGACGGCGACGGCATCCCGCCCAGTTCCAGCGCCTCCTGCAGGTTCTGTTCCGTCAGGGTGTGCACTGCCACAAGGTCTTTCTGGCTGTC
>ERZ832317.5127-NODE-5127-length-12055-cov-2.704750_pt1 | contig 12055 bp, 13 predicted proteins | sample MGYA00519695_ERZ832317 | MGnify/ENA primary metagenome ERZ832317 (study PRJEB31850, sample SAMEA3708726) | human gut metagenome | biome: human gut; feature: human-associated habitat; material: faeces | place: China | collected 2014 ...
AAAACTGGTCAGTGCGAACGTTGCGTGAAAGAAAAAAATCTATGCTTTATGAACGCACTGCAATATCGAAGAAACCAGAAGAAACAATAAAAAATGAGATTGCCGAATTACGGGATGATGGAAAAATGAGTCTGGATCTTTTTTACAGAGATCCATACATGCTTGATTTTCTTGGTTTACGTGATACTTATAGTGAAAAAGATTTGGAAAATGCCATTCTTGCGGAATTAGAAAAATTTATTTTGGAAATGGGATCGGATTTTGCGTTTTTGGCAAGGCAGAAGCATTTTGTGCTGGATGGTAAAGACTATTATATGGATTTATTGTTTTATCACAGAGGTTTGAAAAGGCTGGTTCTTGTTGAGTTAAAGCTTGGAGAATTTGAACCGCAAGATAAAGGACAAGTCGAACTGTATTTGCGATGGTTGGAAAAAAATGAAAGAGTAGAAGGTGAAGAAAGTCCGGTTGCTCTTATATTATGTGCAGAAAAATCGCAGGAAACGGCCAATACGGGCTTCTACGGGGGAACAAAAAGTGCAGATGAAATCCTGAACGCATTAAAGGCATCTATGGAAGCCACATTCAGCAGCGGAAGCCATATTACAATAACAACAAATGCAGATAAAACAGAGGGGTGATTAGAATGTAATAAAAATGCAATATGAAAAATAGCAAAAGACTCTTGTAATTACGGAATTGGAAAGGTAATATGATAATATGATTCCAAAAAATGAAAAATGGGGAGAAACCATATGGACATGAAAGAGTTTCGAAAAAATGCAGAAAAAGTAATAGCAGAACGTTTTCCGGACTTCAATTTTTCCACACTGGACTGGGGAGAGCTTGATCCATTCTATCTGGAGCATCCGGAAGAAATACCGATTGAGCATGAGTTTGTTGGCTACCGGCAGGATGGTGATGTAGCGGAAGATTACCAGGGAAATCTGTATCTGATTCTTTGTGATCCAGGAATCCACCCGATCGGAAGTGTATGCATGGAACAGTCCGAACTGGACGATGCCGTAAAACTCGGAAAACGGGAAGATTATACCGGGGAACTTCTGGAAGAAATTCCGGAATAAAAAGTGAAATAACAAAACAAGGAATCCCGTGTCAAACGTTGACACGGAATTCAAACAGAAAAATCGGTGTCAATGTTTGACACGGACGGAGGAAAAAAGTATGAGAAAAAGAATCGCAATGGTACTTCTTGGCCTGAGCCTGGCAGTAGGCACACCGGCCGCAACAAATATGTTCCCAACCGTTTCTGCCCAGACAGTACAGGCAGCTGGAAAAACCGGATGGACGCAGGAGTCCGGAACCTGGTATTTTTACAAAGACGGTGTAAAACAGACCGGCTGGCAGACCTGGGATGGAAAAAAATATTATCTGAATGCAGACGGAACCATGAAAGCCAATGAGTGGATGATTGATACGGATGGATCGGTTTACTACTTCCGCAGCTGGGGTGGTGCTTACCTGAACTGCAAGGCAAGAATCAACGGCAGAAGTTATACATTCGGTGCAGACAGTAAGGTACAGGGTTCTCAGTGGGTTGTAAAAGGCGGAAAATGGTATCTGGTGAAAGACGGAAAAATTGCAACGGGCTGGCAGACCTGGGATGGAAATAAATACTACATGAATAGTGATGGAAGTATGCGCTCCAATGAGTGGAGACTGGATGATACCGGAAAAATCCGCTATCTCTGCAGCTGGGGTGGAGCCTATAAAAGCCGGTCTGCAAAGATCAATGGACGTTCGTATACCTTCAATAGTGCTGCAGAAGTAACCAACATGCAGTGGATCGTGATGGATGGACAGTGGAAACTGGCAAAAGATGGAAAAATTGCAACGGGTTGGCAGACCTGGGACAATAACCGTTACTATCTGAACGCAGACGGAACTATGAAAGCAAATGAATCTTTCACGGACGGGGGAAAAACCTATTTCTTCTGCAGCTGGGGCGGAGCTTATAAAAACTGCTGGCAGACTTGGAACGGGAAAAAATATTACCTGCATGATAACGGTGCAGCCTATCAGAATGAGTGGCTGAAAACCGGAGGAAAATGGTACTGGTTCCAGGCAGACAGCACCATGGCAGTGAACACAAGCTTTACATACAAAGATAACCTGTATTTTGTGGACGGAAACGGAGTTATGCTTTCCGGATGCTGGAAAGAAGAAAACGGAGCAAAATACTATATCCGGAGCTGGGGCGGAGCCTGCAAGGATATGCAGATGAAAATTTCCGGAAAGACATATTATTTCCGATCAGACTGTAAGATGGTAACGGATCAGACGGTAAACGGAAATTACTACGGAAAAGACGGTGCGCTTACAACAAAACCAGCAGCAAAACCGACAGAAACACCGAAACCGACAGAAACGCCAAAACCAACGGAGACACCAAAACCAACGGAGACACCAAAACCGACGGAAACGCCAAAGCCGACAGAGACACCGAAGCCAACAGAGACACCAGCAGAAACCGTTTATGCAACAAGCGTAACAATTACACCGAACAGTAATCTGGAATTAACTGAAGTTGGACAGACACTGCAGCTGGCCGCAACCGTATATCCGGAAAATGCAACCAACAAAGCGGTAAAATGGACTTCGGATGATCCAGAAGTAGCAAGCGTAGATGAAAATGGACTTGTAACGGTTCATAAAAAAAATGGTATGCAAAAAGTTACAATTTATGCATCTGCAGAAGGTGTAGAACCGAATCAAGGATCTGTAAGTAGATATGTTGAAGTAAAAATTAATATCCCATATACCAACGAAGAGGCTCTTGGAATGACCGTTTACGATCAGGAAGTTTCCAGAAAGATTTTCGACCTGGTAAATGAAGAACGTGTCAAAGAAGGACATGCAGCTATGATTTGGGATGAAAAACATTGTTATCCGAGAAGCGTTGCCGCTGCCGGATACCATATCATGAGATCAATCACACAGCCAGGATATGGAACTTCCGATAATCTGGCCCTGCATGGTGGCAGACAGAACGGCTGCGGCGGTGGTCTGTCATATACAGATTCCGATGATCTTGCCCGCCAGATCTTCAACCTTTGGATGTCCTCTCCAGGCCATAAAGCAAACCAGATGGATGATTATAATGCATATGGAGCAATCGCTGTAATGTATGGACAACCGCAGGAGTATAACGGAAGAAAAATTGTGAATTTCTCAGCTGTATTCTCATTTGCAAATCAGGATCTTGACTTTCCAGCTACTTGGGAGAATCAAGATATGGGAATGGGCGAAGTCCTTGGTATGACAGAGAACGATTATAATTTGATCACAAACTACTTTATCCGATAAAAAAAGAATCCCCTCTCGTAGACGAATTACGAGAGGGGATTTGTATGTCGAAGAGGTAGTAAAATAGTCGATGGTATGTTATACTGAATCTAATCAGGTCAGAACGTGATAGGGATAGTCAGGTGGTTGTCTTTTCTGGAAACAGAAAGGGGGTAATGCCAATGAATACAATGGAAGTGTTGACGCTTTTATTGGTTGTCTTAGAGGCATTGTCCCACATAGATAACCATCGCAAGTAGAAAGAAGGCTATTCCCTACCGCAAATAGGGGATAGCCTATGTCTCTTGTTGCTCTTTGTAATAATTTAGATTATTTCAGAAAGGCAACCACCGACACTGGTATATCCTTGATTGCTTCTGATTTGATTATAAGCTGCCAGACGGAAAAAGTCAAGCAGCATGGGGGATGCGCAGAACTTTGCGCATCCCTTTTTCGAAAGAAAGGTGAAAAAATGAATACTACGAAAAAAATAATAAACAGGATTGTAGTGTGTGGAGCTATGATTGCCATAGGCATTAATACATATGATCTGTAGAAAATAAGAAGCCAAGGCAGCGTTTTTGAAACGATATTTCAGATTCGCTAATTTTTTTATAAAATTTTTCGAGAAAATGTACCCTTTTTAGATGAAAATGTACCCTTTTTCAAAGAAATGTACCCTTTTCTGAAAAAATGTACCCTTGCACGTCATCAAAAGGTATGCTATGTTATACTTGCAAAAGAAGGAAAACAGAAGGGACAGCAGGTAGGACAAAAAAATCTTTCAATTGCTCGTGTCAATGATTGACACGAAAAAAAGGAATATGGGCTTTCATGCATCAGAACATGGTTTTCATGGGCTGGTGCATTTTTTATGCCCATTTTTAGGGGGTGACGCCGTTGCCCGGAAGAAGTGGCAACAAAAAGTAAAAAAGGAGAGAGAGGAAAAATGAAAACAAAAGTAATACACGCATTCCTATGGATTCTGGTTTGTATGGTGCTTGGTATTACCTGTTATCAGTGCCGTGATTTAAGGGGTTATGTGATTCTGTCAGGTTCTATGGAACCTGTGATTCCCACAGGATCAGTGGCAGTTGTGGATTCATCGAAGAGGGATGTACGTCCAGGAAATATTGCTACGTTTGAGAGGCACGGGGATCTGGTGACACACCGGATTCTGTCAAAAACAGAAGAAGGATATAAGACAAAAGGGGATGCAAACACAGATCCGGATTCCGGAACCATTCCGGTAGAAAATATACGTGGAACATACCTGTTCTGCATTCCATATCTTGGATACGGATTTATGTGGGCAAAAAATCACATGTTTCTTACCGTAGGTTTTCTGGCGCTGTTCATGCTTCTGGTTTTCTGTTTTCCGGAGAAAAGACCTGAACCAAAGGAACGGGAACAGGTAAAAAAAACAAAAAGAAAAAAAGGAGAATTACGATTATGACAAAGAAAAAAGTAGCAGCATTTTTTACAGCTGCAGCACTGTGCGGAGCACTGGCCGTTGGATCATCCATGGCATATCTGACAGATCATGATTCTGTAACCAACAAATTTTCTGTAGGTAAAGTAGACATCGTTGGCCATGAGCCGAACTACACACCGGATAATGATGGAAAAACCAACAATATCGTTCCGACCCAGGTAATCAAAAAAGACCCGCAGATCGAAAATGTTGGAAAAAATGATGCTTATGTATATCTGGATGTTTCTATCCCGATTGCAAAGGTGATTACTGTTAATGCTGCAGGTAACCGTTTGAATGGAGGCGTTGCAAAAGATACAGAGCTGTTCTCCATGAACAATGTTTCTAAGAAATGGACTCTGATGTACAACAAGCGTGTAGGAGATAATATGGTTTACACCTACAGCTATAACGAAATACTTGCACCGGGAAAAACAACAGATCTCCTATTGACAAAAAGATGAGTTTTAAAGCGTAAGAAAAAGCTTTTCACCATCCCATCTACAATCACGGATCACAGATCGAGCGATTTCATTTTTCTCTTTGGCGCTAAATCCATCTAAATTATTGATGAATTTTGTAATTTCGATTGCTGTAGCTTGCGAATTGCGTTCTTTTGCCGCGGCCTGATGAATTTTCATTTCGGCGTGTGAAGCTTCCCGCTTTAATGCAGCCAATTCGGCATCTAAGCGTTCTATTTCTTCTATGATATATTTCGATGCAGTAGAGTTTTCGGCCAATGCTAAAGAAGCAGCCAATTTCCCGATTTTGGACTCGACAGATGATATACGAGAAGAAATAAAACTCAAATTAGGGATCTCGGAAGGCGATTCGGTCTTGACGAATTGATGAATACTATCTGGATCCAATGCAATCTTTCGAAAAATTTCCAAAACCTTTTCGTCTATTAAATCACATTTGATTTGATTCATATCACAAGCCTCTGAACCTTCATCCTTACGCTTTCGACAGTAATACCACGAAGAGCAGGTTCCATCAACTTTTTTTCGCCTGGAAACGGGCATTAAACTTCCACATTTGTTGCAACGAAGAATTCCTCTTAGAAGCGGAACGGGCCATTTTGCGTCCTTACAAAAAGTATTTTGTTTAAAGCGCTCTTGAACAGCGAGCCATTTTTCTGCTGGAATAAATGGTTTTTGAAGTCCAAGACAAATAGTCCAGTTTTCAGGCGGCTGGACAAGATGTTTTTGGCTTTTGTCGGAAAAACGACCATAAATTAAAACGCCGGTTGAGCCATCCCATTTTTCACGAGGAGATGCGGAATCCATAATACAACCTTTGGCCGCATAGTAGTCATAAACTTCTGGAGTTGCCTCAACGCAATATGGCATTGTCAATATATTATGTAAATGAGCTTTTGAAAAGAATTTTCCGGTAAGAGTGCGTATACCTTGATGCCTAAAGCGTGTTACCATTGCATTAAGGCTGCCATGAGAAGAAAGAAAATCATCAAAGATCTGCGTTACGTAACGTACGCCATCTGGATCTAATTCAAGAGCAGAATGTTTTTTATCGCCGATAACGATATGTTTTATGGAATAGCCTAGTGGTGCCTGCCCGCCCATCCAATATCCTTTTTTGGCCAGACCTCGCATGTTATCAGCAACTCTGGTGGCGGTTGTTTCACGCTCCATCTGAGCAAAGACAACAGTAACATACATCATAGCGCGGCCGATCGGCGTCGTTGTGTCGATATTTTCTTTGATTGAAATGAACATGACATTATGTTCTTCCAACATTGCGTAAATATTTGAAAAATCACGAACATTTCTGGAAAGACGGTCCAACTGGTACACAACTAAAACATCGCAGAATCCTTCTTCGATATAGCTCAACATACGCTGCAGATCGGGACGGGATGTATTGGCACCTGTGAAATCTTCATCAGAAAATTCTTGCCAGGATTCTATCTTGCCTGAAAATTTTTGTTCGCAGTATTCCCGGGACATCCGGAACTGGTTGTCAATAGAATCTGATTTGTCAGAGTAAACAGATTTACGTCCATAATTAAAAAATCTCATAATTCCATACCTCCGTATCATAATCATGTAAATACATAGTAAAAAGAGTACAAAAAAACACCAGAACAAATATTCTGATTGTTTAGCGTCCCGGAAAATGGTATTATGTAGATGTTATGGATTATCCATTTTCCGGATGATCGATTGCCGCTCTGGTGTTGGCGCACCGGGGCGGCTTTTTATTTTAGACTTTAATTGTGTTTAGATTTTAGCCGTGAAAATCCTTCCACACTTATTGCAATGAAATTTTTGTTTCTTCGCAGACTTGGTATTAACAAGTGTAAATGGATGTAATGGATTCAGGTTGACACTTGTTCTTGTTTTTTCTCCAATCTGTGTAACATCTGTGCTTCCACAGAGCAGTCCAGGACATTTAATTTTCTTTGCCATAACTATTCTTTCCTTTCGAAGTAATATGATAAAGAGTGAGCAAGTGATTATAAATTATTTTATAAGGGTTTTAATACTGACAATCCCCCAAAAAGATCAGCTGGCTTTTTCCCGCATTTTTAGACTTATTCGATATTGTTCAGCGTCTGGTATGTCAATGAATTCTACTGTTTTATCAAAATTCTTTTTTACAACATCTTTTATTTCATCTAATGTAACGTGGAAAAATTCTCTGCGTGTATTTACCATATTGAGTTTTCTATCTTCAAAAGCCCGATGCAGAGCGGCCTCTAAAGCCGGCGCATTATCAGAAAAAATCATGGCGTGTACATCAAAATTAAATGGAACAGAAGCATCACCGAGTTCATCCACACGATCTTGCGGATCGAGACGGCGAGTCATACCGATTTTATATACGTCTGGGCCAAATGCACCAATATTGGAAATTATGTATACATAGCCAGCCTTCTGATTGGCCTCTCGATAATCAATGTCTTTCATTGCTTTATCAATGTCTTGCAGCTGATTTTCTAATTCGGCTTTCTTTGCCAAAAGAGCAGGGTCAATAGGGGACTGCTCTAACTGCTTTAAAATGTGCTCATAAGCGGTCTGGTAATGTGTTTGCTCCTTTTCAATTTTCTTTTTCTGATTTTCGATTTCTTTTTGGAGTCTTGCAGCTTCGCGCAGTTCTTCACGAGCAGCTTTTTGAGCTTCCTTTTCATCTTGTTTTTTTTGCTGATATTCAAAGGCAAGACGAAGTTCTTCAACCTTTAATTTTAAATAGGCAGGCTGTATGGAAATGTTCATGATGGTACCAAGTTTAGAAATTGTTTCGGCAGATTTGTGAATCCTATTTAATGATGCATCGTAATTTGTATATTTTACTTTCGCAATTAATTCATCACATTCTGTATTAAATGCACGGAGCAGGAGCTTTTGTGTATCATTTACCATTTTCTTTCCTTGGCTCAGGCTACCGTTAACCTGCCAGTTTGTGTTTCCGGAAACTGCCTTTTTATCTTTTATAAGTGCTTTTTGCTGCGCACGTATTTCGGCAAGTCTCTCTCTGTAGTCAAGTGCATTTGCAAAGTCATAATGAGGACGATATAAACCGAAATCCTGAACGAGAGCTTCGTCATCCAAATCAACAATTTTCTTTTCTTTTGATTTTATTTCTTCATCCAATTGTTTAATTTCAGAAATACGACGAGAAAGATCAGTTTCCATATCCTTTATATTTCCTTCAATGGATAATTTTTTTAATGTCAATTCATCAATCAGTTTATGTAATTCTTGCACATTTTTCATTTCCGGAGTAAGCAGAGATTGAGCTTGCGCCAGATTATTTTTTAAATTCCCGTTTTCTTGTGTAAGTTCAGTGTTTTGTGCCAATGTCTCTACGATTTGAAGGTTAAGCTTATGCTCTTTTGCTGAATGGATGATAGCCAATACAATTCCAGCCAATTGTAAAACTAAAAGAAATGGAAATGCCAATGATAGTGGCCAGATTGCAAAAAGAATGCTGATTAACCAGATATTGAGATACCATGGAGCCTTAGTGGTCATTAAAAGTTCCCCCTGTCTTTTTTATCTTGCGTTTGTGTTACATGCTTAATACATTCATAGTGCATCACCTCTTGATATGGTTGAATATAAAACCCCATAATCATACGCTTAGGATACAGGAAAATTACACTTTCACAGCTACGTTTAATTAAATCTTAAATTTTGAGCAACTTCTGCAATGTCTGCAATATTTTCGCCTGGATAATAAGCGCTGATCCTAAGCGTTATGTCCCTTTCTACACGACCGCGTTCGATTGCCTGGGTGATTTCTTCGATGGAGAAGCTAAAATCCCAGTCCTGTTCCATTAGAAAACAAAAATCATGCACAAAATCTTGCGGGCATATTCCGATGAAGTTGTGATCGAGATCGTACAGCGAAATTTTTTTGCTGTGCGAATCGAATTCAAACCAAAGAGGATCACAGCACTCAAGCTGCAGAACATTCTTGACGCCATCGCATGGTATCAGCTTTTTAAAAAAAGTTTTCATTATCTTCTCCTTCTGGAAAGCATATTTTTTGAAAATATGCAAAAAATATCGGTATGAAAATATTAATAGCAGATATCATTTACAGTAAAAAATTATCGTATCGCCAAGTGTCATTGCTGACTGGAATACCGAAGTCTACAATAAACGATTTGTGTAACGGCAAAATGCCGAGACTTGACGTCCTGGAGCAGCTGGCGAAAGGGTTACATGTACGGATGACGGATCTGTTCGATAGTCCGTATAAATAAGTGTCCGGGATTTCGGACAAATTTCCCAAAATACTAATTTTCGACCTTCTGATCCGTAATTTATATAAAAGGACATATTGTTCGAGAAAAAAAATATTGAAATCGAACGAATGTTCTGATATTATTATACCAGATCGGAGGTTACATATTATGGAGGACTACAAAAAACTTATAATTAAGATGCTTGACCACGCCGACGACAGGAAACTACTCCTGATCTATCAGTATGTAAAAGCGATCTTGGGGCTGAGCTAATCAGCCCCCTTTTTTTGCATTAGTTCCACCATTTTCTGGATGACTTCCCAGTCGGATTCATCCAGTTCGGCGAGCATTGATATAAATTTCTTTTTAAAGGTTTCCTCCTCATCTTTTAGGATGTCTCCCACAAAAGTCGCTATCCGCTCGTCTCGTGATGCCTCGATAAACATCTCTCCTTCCCCGGTACGTAGCCAGGTTTCGTTGACTCTCCCCTGCGGGAAGTCTGTTTTACAGATTAATGATATAACTGCATCACTCGGTTGGCGTTTGCCTGTTTCGTAACCGGCTATATTGTTTCGTGCTGTTCCTAATTTATCGGCAAGTTCCTGCTGAGTTATATCCAACTCTTTTCTCAATTTCTTGAGACGCTCATTCATTTTTTTAATCACCTCTTTTCCATGAATGTATTGTAACCCATAAAAAAGAAAAAATCAATATAAATTTGTGGCATAAGAACAAAAAGTCGAAAAGCCACAAAAAGCTATTGACAAAAGTCCTTAAGCCACATATAATAGACGCATAGCAACAAACAGAAAACAAAGCAACTCAATGCTTTGCCACAAAAGGAAAGAGGTGAAACGATGTCGGAAAAAGAAAAGAAGATTCTCGAGACGATCGCGACCGCGATCCCGAAGATGTCCGAATTTGACAAGGGCTATCTTCTGGGCATGGGAGAAGCGATGGTAAGCAAGAAAAAAGAAGCGAAAGCAGAAGAGAAAGAAGATCTGAAGGAGGAAAACGAATGAACAATTTGCAGATTTTTGAATCAAAAGAGTTCGGCGATATTCGAACGGTAACTATTAATGAAGAACCATGGTTTGTGGGAAAGGATGTAGCCGACATCCTCGGGTACCAAAACAGTAGCCGAGACATTAATAGACACGTAGCCGAAGAAGATAGGCAAAACTACCAAAACGGTACTTTTGAATCGCCCAGAGGGATGACCATCATCAACGAGTCCGGCCTATACGCTCTAATCTTTGGGAGCAAGCTGGAAAGTGCCCAGCGGTTTAAGCACTGGGTGACAGCAGAGGTTCTTCCTGCTATCCGGAAAACTGGTGGCTATCAGGCCCCGCAGGGAAAAGAGCTTCTTGCGTTGGCGGTGCTGGAAGCGCAGAAGACCATTGAGGAGCAGAATAAGGCCATTGAGCAGATGAAGCCGAAGGTGATTTTTGCCAACGCGGTAGAAACAAGCCACACGTCGATTCTGATCGGCGACCTGGCGAAGCTGCTGAAACAGAACGGCGTTGATATTGGTCAAAAACGTCTTTTTGATTGGATGAGAAAAAAAGGCTATCTGATCAAAAGGAAGGGATCTGACTGGAACATGCCGACACAGAAAGCCATGGACATGAAAGTTTTTGAAGTAAAAGAGTCCACGGTCAACAATCCGGACGGATCTGTAAGGATCAACCGTACAACTAAAGTGACAGGGAAAGGTCAGACTTATTTCGTAAACAAATTTTTAGATTCTCGAGACAATCGCGACCGCGATCCCGAAGATGTCCGAATTTGATAAGGGCTGGAAGAGTTCGCTTATGTCAAAGCTGAGAAGGGAGGATGATCATGGAAATACGGTTGATTCTTGGAATGGTAGGGGTTGCACTTTTGATTTTGTCGATAATTCTCTGTGCGGTGTTGGATTGCAGAAACCCAGCCTGGAAAATCGTTCAACTCATTGGAGAAATTCTGGCTGCAGTCTGGTGGCTTCCAGAGCTTTTAAAATTCTTTTGTCAATAAAAGAATACATTTTTCGTAAAGCTTGTCGGTCTCGTTGGTAACTTCATGATTAAGAACTTCATTAGCCAGCACAAAAAGGGAACGGCGAACAGAACGATGATGGCAAAGTGCAATTAATTTCAAGGTTTCTTTGTAAAAACTCAAAGCATAGCCGCGTCCATATTCTCCATATTGACATCGAGAATAGGCATCAGAAAAACGTTCGCATAAATTGAGACGTTCTTTGAGTGTATTGTTGAGTTTGGCAATTTGATATTCCTTTATAGAATGAATGAGAGCTGTAATTGTAGGCGCAATAATGGCAGCTAACGCAGTAATTATTGAAGCAATAAAAGTGTAATCAATATTTTTCATTGGTAAAATTCTCCTTTCTGGTGGGCGTGGAGGTGCTTGTATAGACAGAATAGGAGCAGTGTTGAAAAAAGTCAATAGAAATGAGGTGGTAAAAAGCAGATGAAAAAAGAAGTAGACAAAACAATCAAAGCGGTCTGCCAATGGTTGCAGAAGAGAGCAGAGGAAGAGACGCTGGATTACAAAGAGATATC
>ERZ832317.5146-NODE-5146-length-12019-cov-3.753761_pt1 | contig 12019 bp, 7 predicted proteins | sample MGYA00519695_ERZ832317 | MGnify/ENA primary metagenome ERZ832317 (study PRJEB31850, sample SAMEA3708726) | human gut metagenome | biome: human gut; feature: human-associated habitat; material: faeces | place: China | collected 2014 ...
GGGTGTTTTTAAGCACTTCGTTAGGAAGGACAAAATCCTCCTTTTTAAGAATATATCACTCGTTAGAAGCCTTGAATGAAAAGCCGACAAAACCGATGCAGAAGGTGGAAATGCCGCCTTGCTCGGAGGAACTTGAGATTTTTGGACAGAATCTCTATATTCTCTTTGAATCCGCGGGACAGAAGTATTATGAAGGAACGGATGGAAAAGGCAACAGTTTGTCGCCATTAGAAAAGATCATATGTATCAGATTACAATCAGTGTAAAAGAGTAAAAACGCAGGGCAGATTTCCTATTAAAATTGGGAATCTGCCCTGTTGTGTTATGGAGCTGTGTGGTGGTCTGAAATTTGCATTTCGGTTTCATGGAAGGACATGTTTTGTGTCCTTGTTTCGTGGGAATACTTGACAAATACTAGGTCTGTGCTAAAATTTTATCTATATGAGCAAAAATAAGAGAAAGTAGAGATTCGTAAGTCATACGAGTTTAGGAGGAACAGGAAAATGTCAGTCAAAGGAACACCATATAATCACAGAGCCATTGAGCAGAAGTGGCAGAAAATCTGGGATGATGAGAAAGCATTTGCAGCAACCGATGATTATTCCAAACCAAAATATTATGCACTGGTAGAGTTCCCATATCCGTCAGGACAGGGACTTCATGTAGGTCATCCGAGACCTTATACAGCACTTGATATCGTAGCAAGAAAGCGCAGAATGCAGGGCTATAACGTACTGTATCCGATGGGATGGGATGCATTCGGACTTCCGACTGAGAACTATGCGATCAAAAATAAGATCCATCCGAAGATTGTAACCGAGAATAACGTAAAGCGTTTCAAAGAGCAGCTTCATTCTTTGGGCTATTCTTTCGACTGGGACAGAGAGATCAACACTACAGATCCAGGTTATTACAAATGGACACAGTGGATTTTCTTAAAACTGTTTAAAGCAGGACTTGCTTACAAAAAAGAGATGCCGATCAACTGGTGTACTTCCTGTAAAGTAGGCCTGGCAAACGAGGAAGTTGTAAACGGTGTCTGCGAGCGCTGTGGTGCTCCGGTTGTCCGCAAGGTAAAGAGCGAGTGGATGTTAAAGATCACCGATTATGCTGAGAAGCTGTTAGAGGGATTAAATGATGTAGATTATATCGAACGTGTCAAGGTTTCCCAGAAAAACTGGATCGGTAAATCACAGGGTGCAGAGGTAGACTTTGCGATCGCCGGAAAAGAGGACAAACTCCGTGTTTATACGACACGTTGTGATACATTATTTGGTGCTACTTACATGGTTGTATCTCCGGAGCATCCGATCATTGATAAATATAAAGACGAGTTAAAGAACTGGGATGCGATTGCTGCATACCGTGAGGAAGCTGCAAAGAAATCCGATTTTGAACGTTCAGAACTTGCAAAAGATAAGACGGGTGTGGAGATTGACGGTCTTATGGCAGTCAATCCGGTAACCGGAAAAGAAATCCCGATCTGGATTTCCGATTATGTATTAATGTCTTACGGAACAGGCGCGATCATGGCAGTACCGGCACATGATGAGAGGGACTGGGAATTTGCCAAAAAGTTCAATATTCCAATGGTACAGGTTGTTGCAAAAAATGGTGAGGAAGTTGACATCAACGAAGCGGCATTTACAGATGTTGCAACCGGTGTTCTGATCAATTCTGAGTTCTTAAACGGACTGGAAGTAAAAGATGCAAAGGCAAAAATGATTGCATTTTTAGAGGAAAAAGGCATTGGTACAGCAAAGACTAACTATAAATTAAGAGACTGGGTATTCTCCCGTCAGCGTTACTGGGGTGAGCCGATCCCGATCGTTCACTGCGATAAATGCGGCTATGTGCCGATTGATGAGAGCGAGCTGCCACTGATGCTTCCTGAGGTAGAGAGCTACATGCCGACTGACAATGGAGAGTCACCGCTTGCTGCCATGACAGACTGGGTAAATACGACCTGTCCTTGTTGTGGAGGTCCTGCAAAGAGAGAGACAGATACAATGCCGCAGTGGGCTGGATCTTCCTGGTATTTCTTAAGATATACCGATCCGCACAATGATGAGGCACTTGCAAGTCCGGAGGCATTAAAATACTGGATGCCGGTAGACTGGTACAACGGCGGTATGGAGCATACAACACTCCATCTGTTATATTCCAGATTCTGGCATAAATTCCTCTATGACGAGAAAGTAGTTCCATGTCCGGAGCCTTACCAGAAACGTACTTCCCACGGAATGATCCTTGGTGAGAACGGAGAGAAGATGTCAAAATCCAGAGGAAATGTCGTAAATCCGGATGATATCGTAAGAGAGTACGGTGCAGATACCTTAAGAACTTATGAGATGTTCATTGGAGCATTTGATTTAAGTGCATCCTGGTCTGAGGATGGCGTCAAGGGCTGCCGTCGTTTCTTAGAGCGTGTATGGAAATTACAGGATATCATGACAGATGAAACAGGATATTCCAAAGAGCTTGAGACCAAGATGCACCAGACGATCAAAAAAGTCAGCAGCGATTATGAGAACCTGAAATACAATACCGCAATCGCAGCGATGATGGCTCTGATCAATGAGTTCTATAAGAAAAATGCTGTGACAAAGGGTGAGTATGAGACACTCTTAATTCTCTTAAACCCGGTTGCTCCGCACATTACAGAGGAACTCTGGCAGATCATTGGCGGAACAGGTTATGTATACCAGCAGAAATGGCCGGAATTTGACGAGGCAAAAACAGTTGAAAATACGGTTGAGATCGCAGTACAGATCAATGGAAAAACGAAAGGAACATTGGCAATCGGCAGAAATGACGCAAAAGATGATGTTATTGCAAAAGCAAAAGAATCAATTGCAGATAAGCTGACTGGAAACATTGTAAAAGAGATTTACGTTCCGGGAAGAATTGTCAATATTGTAATGAAATAAGATGAAAAAAGGAACAAACTTATTAGAGGGTTCCATCTGGAAGGGGATTGTGTCATTTGCAATCCCCCTCTTTTTAGGAAACCTGTTTCAGCAGTTATACAATACCGCCGATTCCCTGATCGTCGGTAATTTTCTTGGCAGTGATGCACTTGCAGCCGTCAGTTCTTCCGGCAGTCTGATCTTTCTGATGGTCGGATTTTTCAACGGAATCGCAGTCGGTGCCGGAGTCGTTATCTCAAAATATTTCGGCGCGGCGGATTATGACGGTTTGAAAAAAGCAGTACATACCAATATTGCATTTGGTCTGGTGTCCGGCTGTATCCTGACAGCGGTCGGAATGATATTGGCACCCCAGATTCTTGTATTGATGGGAACGCCGGAGTCGGTGCTGCCAAACTCCATTGTATATTTCAGGGTATATTTTGCGGGATCGGTCGCATTTGTCATGTATAATATCGTGATGGGAATCTTGCAGGCGGTCGGGGACAGCAGACATCCGCTTTATTATCTGATTTTCTCATCGATTGTAAATATTGTACTGGATTTATTGTTTGTAGGTTTACTGGGATTTGGCGTTGGTGCGGCGGCACTTGCGACGATCATCTCGCAGTTTTCCAGCGCATTTTTATGTATGCTCCGTCTGATGCGCACCAAAGATGTCTATCAGGTACAGATCTCACAGATCCGTTTTCATAAGGGAATGTTGGGACAGATCATCGGAATCGGACTGCCGTCCGGTATGCAGAACTCCATCATTTCATTTGCCAATATCATCGTGCAGACGAATATCAACAAATTTGGTGTGATGGCAGTTGCGGGATGTGGTGTTTATTCGAAAATAGAAGGATTTGCATTTTTGCCGATCACCTGTTTTGCAATGTCTCTCACAACGTTCATCGGGCAGAATCTCGGAGCAAAACAGTATGACAGGGCCAAAAAAGGTGCGTATTTTGGCATTACCTGTTCGACACTGCTTGCAGAAGTTGTCGGTGTGATCGTATTTTTTACAATTCCGCAGCTTGCAGCGGCATTTAACAATGAAGCGCAGGTTGTTGAATTTGCAACCAGACAGGCTCACATAGAAGCATTTTTCTATTGCTTTCTGGCATTTTCGCACTGTATCGCCGGTATCATGCGCGGTGCGGGAAAATCTACCGTGCCAATGTTTGTCATGCTTGCATCCTGGTGCATCATAAGAATTACATACATCACGGTTACCGTGCATTTTATCCCGAAAATCCAGGTCATCTTCTGGGCGTACCCGCTGACCTGGTCAATCAGTTCAGTCATCTTTTTAATTTACTTCTTAAAAGCGAATTGGCTATATAGTTTTGAAAAGAAATAAAGTTTATTGAGCCAATTCGCTTTGCCAACCTGGCTGTATAGTTTTGAGAAAAAGTAAAGTTTATTGAGCCAATTCGCTTTGCCAACCTGGCTGTATAGTTCATGATAATAGAATGTTCGCGGAGCGTGCATTCTATTATATTGTGTCTGTTAAAAGTTTTTATAAAACCGGATAAATTCCCCAAGTGTTTTGGAAGGTTTTGTCGTTGTTTTATAGGCAAAACCGACCTCACGCTTATGGATTGGGATGCCAAGCGGAATCTCCACTAAGGCGCCGGAGGCGAGATCCTCTTTTACAAAACTTTTGATGACGCAGGCAACGCCGACACCGATACGGGCAAAGTCGATCAGAAGATCCATGCTGGAGATGTCGATGGATTCCTTGACCTGAATCTGGTTGTCAGAAAGATAGTCGTCGATATATTGGCGTGTCATATTGTTTTTATCGAGCAGCATCAGTGTTGAGTTTGTAAGGATCTGATCCTTGTGGACGCCGCGCGCGCGCAAATTCCGCAGATAGTCTTTGGTGCAGACAAAGATATCTTCGATCTCTTCGAGAAAATCAAAATGGATATTTTTTAAATTATCCGGTTTTCCTACCAGACCGATATCGATCTTATTGTCCTCGAGCAGTTCAAGTGTCTCGTTGGTCGACTGGCAGGTGATGGAGATAGAGACATGCGGGTTCTGTCTTATAAATTCCTGCAAATAAGGAAGCAGCAGATATTTACAGAGGGTTGCGCTGACACCGATCTTTAAGTGTCCGACACCGAGCTCGATGGAACGTTTTAATTTTTCCTCACCGAGGGTTAAAGTCTCAAAGGCACTGCTCACATGGTCGTAGAGCAGTTTTCCCTCATCGGTTAAGACAACGCCGCGCGAACTTCGGGAAAACAGCTTGCAGCCGACACCTTCCTCTAATTTCTGGATGGATTTACTGATGGCAGGCTGGCTGATGTAGAGTTCTTTGGCAGCCTTTGAAATGTTGCCGGTATTTGCAACGGTATAAAAAATCCGGTAAGATGATAAATTCTGGTTCATGATAAAATTCCTTTCTGATACTGGATACATCGATAATTTTTCTCATTATACCATGAAGTTTAGTAACATAACTACAAATTATAATAACTATGATTAATATGTATTTTTATTATAGTAACACCTGTGTTAGAATAACATACAGATAGGACAGCGAATGTTGTTCTACACACACATCACACAAAAAACGGGAACGGGCACACACCATTCCTGACACAGATTTTAATTTTTTAGGAGGATATACCCATGGGGATGACGATGACACAGAAAATCCTTGCAGCTCATGCAGGACTTCCATCAGTCAGTGCCGGACAGCTTATAGAGGCAGATTTGGATCTGGTTTTAGGCAACGACATTACTTCACCGGTAGCGATTCATGAAATGGATAAAATGAAGGTGGACGGTGTCTTTGATAAGGATAAGATCGCACTTGTATTAGATCACTTCGTGCCGAATAAGGATATCAAATCTGCACAGCATTGTAAATGCGTCAGAGAGTTTGCATGCCGGCATGATATTACAAATTATTTTGATGTAGGAGAGATGGGAATAGAGCATGCACTGCTGCCGGAGAAAGGTCTTACCGTGGCAGGCGATGTTATTATCGGTGCGGATTCCCACACCTGTACCTACGGTGCGCTGGGTGCATTTTCCACCGGAGTCGGCAGTACCGATATGGCGGCTGGTATGGCAACCGGAAAAGCATGGTTTAAAGTACCTGCAGCGATCAAATTTGTCCTGACCGGCAAACCTGCAAAATGGATCAGCGGAAAAGATATCATTTTACATATCATTGGAATGATCGGTGTGGATGGTGCACTCTACAAATCAATGGAATTTGTTGGAGATGGCATTTCCTACCTTTCAATGGATGATCGTTTTACGATTGCAAATATGGCGATCGAAGCAGGTGGAAAGAATGGTATTTTCCCGGTAGATGATCTGGCAAAAGAGTATATGGAAGCACATTCAAAACGCCCATATGTTGTTTATGAGGCAGATGAGGATGCAGAGTATGAGGAAACTTATACAATCGATCTTAGTACTTTAAAACCTACGGTTGCATTTCCGCATCTTCCGGAGAATACAAAGACGATCGATGAAGTCGGTGATATTAAGATCGACCAGGTAGTGATCGGCTCCTGTACAAATGGAAGAATGGATGACCTGCGTGTGGCAGCATCTATTTTAAAAGGCAAAAAAGTAGCAAAAGGATTGCGTGTGATCGTGATCCCGGCAACACAGAAGATTTACCTTGATGCAATGGAAGAAGGACTGCTTAAGACCTTTATCGAGGCTGGTGCAGTCGTGAGCACACCGACCTGTGGACCTTGCCTTGGCGGTTATATGGGAATTCTTGCAGAGCATGAGCGCTGCGTTTCCACCACAAACCGTAACTTCGTAGGAAGAATGGGACATGTGGAGTCTGAGATTTATCTTGCCAGCCCGGCAGTAGCGGCAGCAAGTGCGATTACCGGAAAACTTTCCGGACCGGATGAAGTAGCATAGGTTTAAGAAAAAGGAGAGTAAACATGAAAGCAGCAAAAGGTCATGTATTCAAATACGGAGACAACGTAGATACCGATGTCATCATTCCGGCAAGATACTTAAATTCTTCTGATCCGAAGGAACTGGCATTGCATTGCATGGAAGATATCGATAAAGATTTCGTGAAAAATGTCAAAGCTGGAGATATCATGGTGGCAAATAAAAACTTTGGATGCGGTTCATCCAGAGAGCATGCTCCGATTTCTATAAAGGCAGCCGGAGTAAGCTGTGTTATTGCAGAGACATTTGCACGTATTTTTTACCGTAATGCGATCAATATCGGACTTCCGATCATTGAATGTCCGCAGGCGGCAAAAGAGATCGAAGCCGGGGACGAAGTGGAAGTCAACTTTGACACAGGAGTGATCACGGATGTGACAAAGGGTACCTCATATCAGGGTCAGGCGTTCCCGCCGTTCATGCAGAAAATTATTGACTGTGAGGGACTGGTCAACTATATTAACCAGAAATAAAATGAAAATCAATGAATAAGAAAATCCGTCAAAGACTGGGACTGCATTTCTATGCAGTGGGGCTTTGGCGGATTTTTTTGTTTTGTCGTAATAAAGAAAATGTGTATCATTTTGTGCATGAAATGATCAATTAAGTCTATATGTTTCTATAAAATTTTCAAATATAATAGGAATCATCCTGCATGGTTTTCGAATCTGTTTGTTTCAGTTTACGGTATTGCAGGGGTGACATACCTGTATTCTTTCGGAAAATCTGCGAAAAATACGACTGTGATGAAAAACCTGTGCTGGATGCAACTTCTGCAATCGAGCGACTGGAGCTGAGCAATAGTTCTTTGCTTGCAGCGAGTCTGGTTTCCATCAGGTAATTGATGGGGGATGTTCCAACATACTCCGTAAAAGAATGTGATAAATAAAATTTGTTGATATGGGTGATTTCAGCGAGCAGATCTAAAGTAATATTTTTTGCATAATTAGCATCAATATATTTTTTCGCAACAAAACATTCCTTTGATATTTGCAAAGTGGTATCAGATATGACAGAAAGATGCTGTTCGCGTGTAATATAAACAAGCAAAACCTGTAGGAGACCATGACAGATTGCTTCAAAACCTGGCTTTCTTGCATTAAACTCTTTTATCATAATCTGGGAAAAATTAATAAAGTGTGTTTTGGCGGAACCATAATTATAGTAGCTGTATCCTTTTGGGTTAGCAGCGTTTTGGGAATTAAAATAGAAAGCGAGCCCTTCTACACCAAATACAATATAGGTCATAGGATCGTTTGACATCGTTTTTTCCGTATGTTCAATATGTGGATTTATGATTATCAGATCGTCTGCACATACAGAAACCGTATCATTTTCAATGTAAAATACACCTTTTCCACTGATAACATAGAAAAGTTCAGAAAACTGATGGGTGTGAGGGTGGCTTTGCCAATCCCCTTCGTATTTAGAAATAGAAATATAACGAAGTTTAAAATCCGGATCGGGTACTCCTTTGTACTCAAAATTAATTAATTCATTACTCATTTGTATTATCTTCCTGTTGTATCAAATTTTATATCTTATAGATTAAAACCGCAATATTACTAAAATAATGTTGTGAAACTGATGAATAAAATAGCAATTAAATAGGGTTTCTTATTGCAAGTATACAGTAATTTATGATAAATGCAAATATTTTATTGAGTATAAAGCAAGATATATAAAAATTAGAGCAACATAAAAATTGAAGCAGTTGATGCAGACAGATATACTTAAAAACATCAGGTGATGAGACAAGAAAGGAGAAGACAGGAATGACAAAACAAACAGGCAGACTGACATTGCCGACCGATGCAGACATTGTCGAGGAAACCATACGATTGAAAAATCTTCTTGGAGCAGATGCATTGCGTGACTGTGACGGAACGGAGATGCCGGATGCGTTATTGAATGAGCCGGTAAAGAAATATGCAACGTATTATACGACCAGAAAGGATAATGCCTGGGCCGAGCAAAATCCGGAAGAGATTCAACAGGAATACCTGATCAGCAATCGTGTAACTGCAAGAAGTGAAAAACTATGTATAAGATTGATGGAAGGATTTCATACACAGCAGTTAAAAGTCAATACGTTGGATGATCCCAAAAGATGGTGGGAAGTAATTGATCGCACAACGGGTGAAGTGGTTTCTGTCGATGACTGGGAATTTAAAAAAGAACGGGAAGAAGTTGAAATAAAAACCATTCCTTATCATGAATATACGGTAAGTTTTCTGGCGTTTTTAATATGGGATCCTGTACATATGTATAACTTTATTACAAATGATTGGAAAGATACACCACATCAACTGACATATGATGTGCGGCAGCCGAAAACCCAGAAGTACGTAAAAGAAAAATTAAAACGCTGGTGTGAAGAAAACCCGCAGATCGACGTGGTAAGATTTACGACTTTTTTTCACCAGTTTACACTTACCTTTGATGATAAAAAACGTGAAAAATTTGTAGAATGGTTTGGATATAGTGCAAGTGTAAGTCCATACATATTAGAGAAATTTGAAAAGTGGGCAGGGTATAAATTCAGACCGGAATTTATTGTGGATCAGGGATATCACAACAGCATGTTCCGTGTGCCAAGTCGTGAGTTTAAGGATTTTATTGAATTCCAGCAGCAGGAAGTTTGTGCGCTTGCCAAGGAACTTGTAGATATTGTTCATTCCTATGGAAAAGAAGCGATGATGTTTTTGGGAGATCATTGGATAGGGACGGAACCATACGGAAAATATTTTGCAGAAATTGGTCTGGATGCAGTAGTTGGTTCTGTTGGCAGTGGTGTGACACTCCGTATGATTTCAGATATAAAAGGGGTTAAATATACAGAAGGAAGGCTTTTGCCATATTTTTTCCCCGACGTGTTTGGAGAAGGCGGAGATCCCATAGGGGAAGCAAAGGACAACTGGATGAAAGCGAGAAGGGCAATTTTACGTTCTCCGCTTGACCGCATCGGATATGGCGGATATTTAAAATTGGCCAGTGAATGGCCGGGATTTATAGAAGAGATTCAAAGTGTTGTCGGGGAATTCAGACAGATACATGAAAATATGAACGGGACGAAATCTTATGTTGCACCATTTAAAGTAGCAGTTTTAAACTGTTGGGGAGGTTTGCGGAAATGGATGTCAAACCAGGTGCATCATGCAATATGGCACAGAGAAACTTATTCTGCAGAGGGAGTGCTGGAATGTCTGAGTGGAATGCCGTTTGATGTGGAATTTATCTCTTTTGATGATGTGAAAAAAGGAATCCCAAAAGATATCAGGGTGATCATCAATGTTGGAGATGCATATACGTCATTCAGTGGAGCTGAAAATTGGATTGATGAAGCAGTTGTAACAACGTTAAGACAGTTTGTGGATGAAGGTGGTGGATTTATCGGAGTAGGAGAACCGACAGCATATCAGCATCAGGGAAGATTTTTCCAGCTGGCGGATGTGCTTGGTGTAGATCGTGAGATGGGTTTTTCACTAAGTACAGATAAATATAACGAGAAAAATCCGCAGCATTTTATCTTGGAAGATATTGAAGGGGATATTGATTTCGGAGAAGGTACGACCCGCATTTATGCGCAGGGAGATCATTATCAGATTCTTGCAATGGATGGAGAATACAGCCAGCTGGTTGTTAATCAATACGGAAAAGGTCACGGTGTTTACTTTGCAGGATTGCCGTATTCCCCTCAGAACTGCCGTATTCTGCTTCGTGCAATTTATTATGCAGCGGGAATGGAACAGGAGATGAAACGATATTACGTAACAAATGTAGATACTGAGGTCACTGTTTTTCAGAAAACGCAAAAAATAGCTGTCATAAATAATTCAGGAAAAGAATGTCAGACAGATCTGTATATCAATGGCGATTTTATCGTAAGGTTGACACTAGAACCAGGAGAAATGCGGTGGTTGAATGAGACAATGTAACTATTGATAATTTATGAGTGGTATCATACCGTCATATTTTATAAAATAAAAAAATAATAATTTTTGCAGGGAGGTATTTTTTATGAAGAAAAAAGCATTGGGATTCATGTTGGCAGCAACTATGACAGTATCTGTGCTTGCCGGATGTGGTGGGAACCAAAATGAAGGAAACACGAACGAAAAAGAAAATGTTACGAACAGTAATGAGGATACGCAGAGTGTTTCCGCAGAAACAAATGAAAATGGAGATGAAACACTTACGGTATGGTGCTGGGATCCCACTTTTAATATTTATGCCATGGAACAGGCAGAAAAGATTTATCAGAAAGACCATCCGGATGTAAACGTAAATGTAGTAGAAACATCCTGGGAGGATATTCAGACCAAGCTTACAACAGCAGCAACCTCTGGACAGACCGATACACTGCCAGATATCATTCTTATGAATGACACTGCTTTATTAAATAATGTAAAGAACTATCCGGACTTATTTGCAGATTTATCTGATTCCGGAATCGATTTCTCCAAATTTGCAAGTTATAAAACAGCAATTGGAACAGTAGATGGAAAGAATTACAATGTACCATTCGACAGTGGTGTAACCGCATTATATATTCGTACCGATGTAATCGGTGAAGCTGGTTATTCTATCGATGACTTTACCGATATTACATGGTCCAAATTCATTGAACTTGGTGAAGATGTATTAGCAAAGACCGGAAAACCATTATTAAGCGCACAGGCTGGTGGACCTGACTTACTGATTGCAATGTTAAGAAGTGCAGGAGACAGCATGTTTGATGAAGACGGCAATCCGAATTTTGCAGGAAATGATGTAGTTGCAGAAGCTGTAGAAGATTATGAGACCATGGTTGACAAGGGAATTTTAGTAGAAGTAAATGACTGGGATCAGTATATTGGAACCATTAACAACGGAACAGTAGCAAGCGTAATTAATGGATGCTGGATTACAAGTACCATTCAGGCGCAGGAAGATCAGTCCGGTGACTGGGGCGTTACTACAATGCCAAGACTGGACAATGCTCCAAATGCAACCAACTACAGTAACAATGGTGGTGCAGGATGGATGGTTATGAATGACTCACCAAACAAAGACCTTGCTATCGATTTCTTAAAGAACACATTTGCAAGCAGCACGGAGCTTTATGATACTATTCTTCCTACTACCGGTGCAGTAGCAACCTACCTTCCGGCAGCAGA
>ERZ832317.5147-NODE-5147-length-12017-cov-4.643454_pt1 | contig 12017 bp, 9 predicted proteins | sample MGYA00519695_ERZ832317 | MGnify/ENA primary metagenome ERZ832317 (study PRJEB31850, sample SAMEA3708726) | human gut metagenome | biome: human gut; feature: human-associated habitat; material: faeces | place: China | collected 2014 ...
ATATCATACATTCTCTGCGCCCCCTCTCAGATCAATCCTGCTTTTTTGAATCCGTCGATCAGTCTCTGCGGTGTCAATGGATTTTCATAAAATGCCACCCCGGTCGCATGAAGTACTGCATTTCGGATTGCCGGTGCACATGGAATTGCCGGCGGTTCTCCTAATGCTTTGTTTCCATATGGTCCCATCGGATCACACAATTCCACGAAATCCGCTTTGATATCCGGCGTATCCAGCATCGTCATCAGCTTATAATCCAGCAGATTGCCATTCAACGGACGTCCGGTCTTTTCGTCCAGAATCAGCTGTTCACTGATTCCATACCCCATTCCCATAGACATACCACCATGGACCTGCATCTCGGCAAGCTGTGGATTCAGCAGCTTTCCACTGTCATGTACATTGATAATATGAAGAATCTTAATTTTACCAAGTTTTATATCCACTTCAACTTCTGCAAAACAGCATCCTGTTGCAATCGTATTTTTTTTCACCTGTTCAGAAACTTCTGCTGTCAATACGGATGAATTTGTAAGGCTGTAATAGCTCTCTTCTGCCAGAGCCGCAAGAGAGATTGCCTGCTCATCACCTGCCCAGATCCAGTTATCTTTAAGTGTCAGTTCTCTGGTGTCGATTTCCGGAAGGAGCGTCTTCGCATAGGCAAGTATCTTATCTCTCAGAATCTCTGCACAATGCCGCACTGCTGTTCCGGTCACAAAAGACTGTCTGGATGCATACGCCCCCGTATCAAACGGTGACACATCTGTATCCTGCACCGTTTTAATATGTACATGTTCCATATCTGTGTGAAGTGTCTCCGCAACCATCTGTGAAAATACAGTATCTGCTCCCTGTCCGATTTCCGTTGCCCCAAGCATGAGCTGAACACTTCCATCCTGGTTCAAAGAAAGTCTGGCTCCTGCAATCTCCAGAGAAATCGGCCATACACCTGTCTTGTAAGAAAACAACGCCATGCCAACACCTTTCCGTACATCTCCGGTCTGTTCTGCATATTCTTTTCGCTTTTCATCCCAATGAATATATTCTGCACCCTTCTCCAGACATTCAAAAATTCCGTTTGTATTAGCTGCGATTGGTTTCAGATAAGCATCTTCATAATATCCCTGAATCAGATTTTTGCGCCGAAATTCCAACGGATCCATATGAATCTCATTTGCCACATCATCCATAAAACTTTCAATAGCAAAACATACCTGCGGGATTCCATACCCTCGCATGGCTCCACCAACCGGCGTATTAGTATAGATTGTATAAGCTTCTCCCCGGATATTCGGACAGGCATACTGCAGCCGCCAGGAAGTCAGTCCGTTTGCCGCAATCGCATGACCATGAGAGGCATAAGCACCCTGATTTGAATAAGAATGCATATCTTTTGCCAGAAGTCTGCCGTCCTTGTCTACCCCGGCTGCCAGATCAAATTCTATAGAATGACGGGTTCTTGTATTACAGAAGGTCTCTTCCCTGCTGACATCCAGCTTGACTGGTCTGCCGCCGACCTGTGTTGTCAGAAAAGCATTCAATGGCTCATAAAGTACATCCTGTTTATTGCCGAATCCTCCCCCGATATATGGCTTAATAACTCGCACATTGCCCCACGGAATTCCCAGTGCCTGGCCAATGACACGACGGACGATGTGTGGAATCTGTGTCGATGTCACCACTACGATCCTGCCTTTTTCCATATAGGCATAAGAAATCGGATTTTCAATATGACAGTGCTGCACGATTGGTGTTTTATATGTGCCCTTTACAATTGTTTCAGCCTGCTCCATCCCCTTATCTACATCTCCGATAAAATAATTAGAACGGGCAAGGACATTATCCTTTTTATCAAAATGAATCGGCGGATTACTGCCATACATAGATTTGCGTGGATGGATTTCCACCGGATATTCCTCATATTCTACTTTGATCAGCTTCAGTGCTCTGGCTGCAATGATCTCATCTTCTGCAACAACAGCCGCAATATCATCTCCATAATACCGCACACGACCAGTCAGAAGATTACGGTCTGCCACATCCTGATGTGCCAGTTCCACAGACCACGGATGCCCTGGTGTCGGATAACAATGGTCTGGCACATCATAAAAAGTCACTACTTTTACAACCCCTTCCAGTGCCTCTGCCTCACTTGTATCGATAGATTTCACAATTCCATTTCCAATCGTTGCATGAAGAACTTTTGCCACGAGACATCTGGGCGGTACCAGATCATCTGTGAATTTGGCTCTTCCGGTCACTTTTTCATAGGCATCAACTCGGGGAACGCTTTTTCCTATCATGATCTCACCTTCTTTATAGAATTTTGTCAACTGGAATCCTGTCACTTTGTCTTTGTAAATATTCCACGCAGATCATAAATTGCATGACGCGGGCATTTCACTGAACACATGCCACAGCTTAAACACATATTTTCCCGGATCACTGCATGATTGTCCATAATCCGGACAGCACCTGCCGTACAGGTCTTTTCACAGATTCCACAGCCAATACAGCTTACCTCACACTGCTTTTTTGCCTCAGCTCCTTTGCTTTTGTTAGAACATTTGACTACAATATAATTGGCACATTCATGGATATGGATAATTTCCTGCGGACAGACTTTCATACATTTTCCACAGGCAAGGCATTTATCTTCATCGACTTCCGCCACACCATATTCATTCAGGGAAATTGCGCCAAATTTACATACGCTGACGCAAGCTCCACAGCCAATGCAACCATCTGTACATCCTTCTTCTCCCTGTACCGCCCTGCATCCACCATTACATGCTACAAGGGCGGATCTGTATGGAAATCTTTTTTTTGCTGCCATATCAACCCTTCCTTTCGTATGGTGTATCTGTGAGCGGCAGATTATATCTGCGAATTCCATCATAACGGAAATATGCATCTGCAATTGCCGGTGCAGTAGGAATGGATGTGATCTCTCCAATGCCGATGGCACCGCATGCAACCTTCAGTCCTGGCTTATCTACAACGATTGCTTTTATTTTGGGAACTTCATGTGAACGGAATAATCCCAGTGAACCATATTTCTGAATTGGTTTACAATTCTCATCAATCGGATACTGTTCTCTGAGCGCGTATCCCATAGACATGACAACACCACCCTCGATCTGTCCCTCGCAGGACAGCGGATTCACTGCCTTTCCTACATCGTGAGCGGCAACTATGCATTCCAGCTTCCCGCTCTTCTTATCCAGAACGCACATCTGTGTTGCATATCCATAGGCCACATGTGATACCGGATTTGGTACATTGGCGCCAAGCGGATCTGTTTTCGCGAGGTATTCTCCGTAGTATACCTTCCCCTTCATATCTTTCAGCTGTTTTCCGGCAGTACGGTCTTCCATCAGTTTTTCGCAAGCTCTGCGGCAGGCTTCTCCGGTGACCAGTGTCTGCCTGGATCCCGATGTTGTTCCTGAATCAGGAGAGATCCATGTATTACTTCTTTCATACACAATATCCTCATGTTTCAGATCTGTATTTGTAACGACCATCTGCACCAGAACTGTTCCAAGTCCCTGTCCAATACACGATGCTCCTGAATAAATATGCAGTTTTTCATCATCCTCTACGATCAGTTTAACGCGTCCGGTATCCGGAATTCCAACTCCTACACCGGCATTTTTCATCGCACATCCGATTCCAACCGGTTTTCCCGCTGTCATTGCTGCATCATAATCTTCTTTTACTGCTTCCAGGGTTTCTACCAGTCCGGTCGATGCATCTACGATCTGACCGTTCGGAAGCACTTCTCCCGGACGGATTGCATTACGGTAACGGATCTCCCACGGTGTGATTCCAACCTTGTCAGCCATCATATTCAGCAGCGTCTCTGTTGCAAAACAGGTCTGTGTAACGCCAAATCCCCTGAACGCTCCGGCCGGTGGATTATTGGTATAATATGCAGTCCCTTCGATATCAAAATTTTCATAATGATATGGTCCTGCCGCATGCGTACAGGCACGTTCCAGTACCGGACCACCAAGTGATGCAAAAGCCCCCGTATCTGAAGACACAATTGCTTTTACTCCCATAATATTTCCTTCTTCATCGCATCCCATCGTCATATCCATATAGAACGGATGTCGTTTCGGATGTATCAGAAGGGATTCTGCTCTGGTAAGTTTGACTTTAACTGGCTTCTTTGTCACATAGGTCAGCAATGCAGCCAGATGCTGTACGGTCATATCTTCTTTTCCACCGAATCCACCTCCAACCAGTGCATTCTGTACTTTCACCTTATCTGTTCCCAGAAGAAGTGAACATTCGTGTCTGGTCTGATGTGCTGACTGGTCTGCAGAATAAATAAAAACATCCCCATCTTCATCATAAAAAGCAACTTTATTCATGATTCTTTCTTGAAGTTTATTATGTGTAAATATGGCATTATTTTTATAAGATACAAAATTATAGTGCTTGCATAATACATAAAATAAGCTACATATTAAAAAAGTAATAACATACACACCTGCTATTTCATAATTACTAGCTGTTGCATATTCTACAATTTTCGCTGCCATAAAAGGAATTAGTAGAAAAGATAAACTTCTAAGTATTGCTGATAAAAACAAGTGAAATAAATATTTCTTGCTATTAGCTCCTAAAGAAAAATATTTTTTAATCATATCATAATATTTTTTAAACATTGTCAAACACCCCAATCTTGCTTGGCGATTTTCTAGACTGTAACATTTGGTAAATCTCATTTGTTTGTGTTAATTGTTTATGTGTACCAATATCGTTAATTTTGCCATGATCTAACACCACGATTTTATCAGCAGTTTTCATAAGCTCAGGCTTTTTAGTAATCATGATAATAGTATGGTCTTTTTTTAAATTATCAATTAGTTTAGGAACTAATTTAGCGGTATCTGGATCTAAGGAAGTAGTAATATCGTCAAATAGTAATACTTCTGCATCAGATAAAATAGTTCTAGCAATAGAAATCATTTGCTTTTGTCCACCTGATACATTACTGCCATTTTCTCTTAAAATCGTATTATAGCCATCAGGAAGCGTTTCAATAAAATCATGAATACCAGCTTTTTTGCACGCTTCTATTTGATGCTTAATGTTTTTATCTACAAAATCCAAATTTCTTCGAATACTCATATTAAATACAAAAGGTTTTTGATTGACAACAGAAACATTACTAGTATAAACCTCTTTAGAAAAATCATAAATATTAATATTATCTAGTAGTATTTTTCCTTTTGTAGGCTCGAATAATCTTAATAACAAGTTAAACATCATGGTTTTACCACTACCTGCTTCTCCTACGATTGCTACCACTTCGTTATGATTAATTTTTAGATTAATATTGTGTAGTATTTCAGTATCTTTTATTTTTAGAGATACATTTTTAAATTCTATCATACCAAAAACATCATCTGTATCTACTGTTCCAAATAAGATTTCTTTAGAATTATAATTAAGAATAGTATTTATTCTATTAACAGCTGTATTTGTTTCCCTAATAGCAGAAGTAGATTCAATAAATGCATTGATATAGTTTATTAAAGATTCATAATAAGCAATCATTAATACTAATTTGCTAATATCTATTTTTCCTTGTATCATTAGAGTTAATAGTAACAAATATAAGAAAAAGTGAAATGTATAAGAAATTACTTTTACATCATTATCTCTTAAAGTAATGTATTTTCTCTTAAGAGTATAATTTTTATTAAACTGTTTTTGAATTACACTTAATTTTCTTTCTAATTTAGAAATCATACTAAATGTTTTAATTTCTTGTAATCCTGAAACAATTTGAGATAAAAAGGTACTATATTTATCATCTTGTACTACTACTTTATTATAGTAAAAATTAATTTTTCTATCAGCTTTATTTCTTACTATAATATAGATTATTGAAAACAATATAAAAATAATCGCAATATAAATATTATAAAAACCAACAATTACTAAAAGAGCTATAATTTGTATTAATCCTGTTATTAATTCGGAGATTCTATCATTCATATCTCCAATATCAATAATATCAGAATTAATAGAATTCATAAGTCTTCCTTTACTAATAGAACTAGTAAAATTATGATCAACAGTTACTAATTTATTTAAGACTTTAGTTGTTAACTGGTTATAGCAAAAATTTACATTAAAGCCATAGACTTTGTAGTTAATGTATAAAGAAATATCATATAAAATATAGGTAATAAATAAAGAAAATAAATAAAAATATGACATAATTTCATTTTTACTAGTAAGACTACTAATAATAAGAGAACCAAAAAAAGGAATCAAAAGTGAAAATCCTTTATCAAAAAGTGCTGATACAATCACTATCACAACATACTTTATTTTAAGTTCCACTAATAAAAAATATTCTTTAATAAAATGATAATATTCTCTTAACATAATATACTCCTATTGTTTCTAATAAAATTATAACATAAAATAATAAAAAAGAAAAAAGTAAGCATAACTTACTTTAAAAATTATTCTTCGATACTAAATTCTTCCAACTTGCCATCTTTATTTAAAATGCTATTTAATTTTTCTTCAGCATTTTTTAGTTTATTATCACATAATTTAGCTAGTTTCATAGCTTCTGTAAACTTTTCAATCGCATCATCTAAAGGAATATTTCCACTTTCCAAATCTTTTACGATTTTTTCTAAGTTTTCTAAATTTTCCTCAAAAGTTTTTTCTTTTTCTTCTTTTGCCATAAAATCCTCCTATTTTTTCATAATTTCTTCTACTCTAGTAAGTAGTAATCCGTCTTGCAGTTCAACTTCTAATGAATCATTTTTATTTACCTGTAAAGTACTAGTAATTACTTTATCATTCATTTTCGTAATACTATACCCACGTTTAATAGTGAGAAGTGGATTTAAAATTTCTAATTTGTTTAACAGTGAAACATATTTATTTTGATTACGCTCTAATAAATGAGTAATAAAAAGTGGTAATTTTTCTACTTTACTAGTTAAACCATTCTCTTCATTTTGAATTCTATTTTTCATAACCAAACATAATTTTTCATATAAAGTATCGAATTTTTGTTCCTTTATTTGATACATGGAGATAGGATTTTTTAAAATATAACTATTTCTAAGATTATCTAATTTTTCTTGACTTACTTCTAAATAATTTTTCATAGCTTTATGAAGACGTAGATTAATTTGCCTCATATAATTATAAAAATCAGTTTGATTTGGTACAGCCATTTCAGCTGCTCCAGTTGGTGTAGGAGCTCTTAAATCAGCTACATAGTCAGCTATCGTAAAATCTATTTCGTGTCCTACTGCTGAAATAATAGGAATAGGACATTCATAAATAGCTCGTGCTACTTCTTCATCATTAAAGCACCATAAATCTTCAATACTTCCTCCACCTCTACCAACAATTAAAACATCAAGTGGGTATTCTTCTGCTTTTTTAATTTGAGCAACAATTTCCGGTGCTGCACTAGCTCCTTGCACTAAACTAGGAAATAAAATTGTTTTCGTAATTGGCCAGCGTCTTTTAATAGTAGATAAAATATCTTTAATAGCGGCACCTGTTGGAGCTGTGATAATACCAATTGTTTCTGGAAATTTTGGAATTTTTTTCTTCTTACTAGCATCAAATAGCCCTTCACTGGCTAGCTTTTTCTTTAATTTTTCATATTCAATATAAAGATTACCCACTCCATCTTGAATCATATCTTCTACATAAATTTGATAACCACCTGTTGCTTCATATACACTCACTCTACCTGTTACCATGATTTTCATACCATCACTAGGCATAAAATTCAGTTTATTTGCTTGAGATGCAAACATAATAGCATTAATACGAGAATTTTCATCTTTTATCGTAAAATATAAATGCCCTCTCGTATGAAGCTTAAAATTAGAAATCTCACCCTTTAAAAAAATATTAGCTAAGTTATTATCATTATCAAATTTAAACTTTAAATACCTAGATAACTGACTAACTGTAATATACTTATCTTCCATAATATTATTCACTTTCATGATAGATTTCATCAAGTACAGCATTAATCATTTTGGTAACTTTTTCATCACTATATTTCTTAGATAATTCTACAGCTTCATTAATAGCAACCACTGGAGGTGTTTCTGTATATTTAAGTTCATAGATACCCAAAGCTAAAATAGCTTGATCTACTTTGTTTAATCTATCCATTGGCCAACTATCTAAATATCTATTAGCAAATTCATAGATTTCATCTTTCTTTAACACAATAGTATTGATAGCATCTGTCACAAAATCATTTTCAATTTCTAACTGTTCTTTAATTAAATCATCAATTTTAAAATCAATGCCAGATTCTTTTAAAATAAAAACCTGATACAATACTTTCATAATAATTTCTCTTAATTCACTTCTATTTTTCATTATACATCACCTGCTATTAAGTTTATCATACTCTAAAATAAAAGTCACTTCTTTTAAAAAGAAAAAGTAGGAAATTCTATTTCTTTTCCTGCTTCTTCATTTCATTCTTTAACTCATATAAAATATTAAGAGCTTCCATTGGCGTAATTTCTAATGGATTAATACTTTCTAGTTTTTCTTTAATAATATCTTTTTCTTCTTCTTTAGGATCAGTATCTAAAAATAAACTAGTCTGTGTAAAGGTTTGCTTCTTAGTACTTTTATGTTCATAAATATTTAAAATTTCATCTGCTCTAGTAATTACTTCACTTGGTAAATGAGCAAGACTAGCTACATGAATACCATAACTTTTATCAACTGCACCATTTTTAATTTTATGTAAAAAAGTAATTTTCCCTTCTTCCTCTACAGCACTAACATGAACATTTCTAAGATGTGGTAAAGTGTTTGCTAATACTGTTAATTCATGATAATGAGTAGAAAATAAAGTCTTTGCTTTAATTTTATCGTGAATATACTCAAGTATCGATTGTGCTAAACTCATACCATCATAAGTAGCAGTACCACGACCTAATTCATCAAATAAAATTAAACTATTTTCAGTAGCATTTTGAATAGCAGTATTTGCTTCTTTCATCTCTACCATGAAAGTACTTTCTCCACTTACTAAATCATCACTAGCTCCAATTCTTGTAAATATAGAATCAAATATAGGAATTACACAACTCTTACAAGGAACAAAACAACCAATTTGTGCCATAATTACAGTAATGGCAAGCTGTCTCATATAAGTGCTTTTTCCTGCCATATTAGGTCCTGTAATTAATAAAATATTCGTATCTTTTCCCATTGAAATATCATTAGCTACATATTCTTTTTTACTAACTTTTTCTACTACTGGGTGTCTTCCATCTTTAATTTGAATAATATGTTCTTCTGTAATTGTTGGTTTAATATAATTATTTTCTTCTGATACAACTGCAAAACTAAGTAACATATCAATTTCAGCTAATACTTTAGAAATTACTTGAATTCTACCAACATAAGTCTTGGCAGTTTCTCTAATATCTGTAAATAATTTATATTCTAAGTTAATAATCTTTTCTTCTGCTCCTAGAATAATATCTTCTTTTTCTTTTAAAAGGGACGTAATATAGCGTTCAGCACTAGTTAGAGTTTGTTTTCTTACCCAACCAAATTCTTCTTTGATATCTTTTATATTACCCTTACTAACCTCGATATAATAGCCAAATACTTTATTAAAACCAACTTTTAAATTCTTAATACCAGTTCTTTCTTTTTCTTCATTTTCTAACTTTAAAATAAAATCTTTACTATTTTTTCGAATACTTTTTAATTCATCTAATTCACTATTGTATCCTTCTTTGATAAGTCCACCCTCATGTAAGCCAATTGGACTATCAGGATTAATAGATTTTTCTAAAAGCTCTACTAAATCATTTAAAGTTTCTATTTGTTTATCATAGTGAATTGCTTCTAAGATTCTTTTAATATTAGGTAGACTAGCCAAAGAGTTTTTTAACTGAATCATATCTCTAGCATTACTATTACCATAACTAATTCTACTAGAAAGACGTTCTAAATCATATACTTTATCAAGTTCATCACGCAACTCTTCTTTTAAAATAAACTCAGTTAATAATGTTTCAATAGTATGATATCGTCTATTAATTTCTGTAACATCTGTTAATGGATTTTCAATATTTGCTTTTAAAAATCTTCCACCCATAGCTGTTTTTGTTTTATCTAAAAGCCAAAGTAATGAATAAGTACGATCACGATTACGAAGTGTTTCAACTAACTCTAAATTCTTCTTTGTATGAACATCAAATGATAAATGTTTCTTATGATCGATTAACTCTACTTTTTGTAAATGAGAAAGATTTCCTTTTTTGGTTTCTAGTAAATAAGAAAGTAAATGAAAAACAGTAGTTTCAATACGAACATCTTTTACATTTTCTACTAAGTATTTATAATCTTCACCATCATAAATATCATCACGAATTGTTACTAGAATGTGATACTGTTCTCGTAAAGTATTAATTAAATTACGATCTGTCTTATTATTCACAATTACTTCTTTTAAATTATAAGCAAGTATTTCTTTAACTAATTTCTCACTATCATGTTCTAGAATAACACTATAGGAATACCCTGTTGATACATCTACTAAACTAACACCATAACAGTAATCAAAATCATAGATATTTCCAATGTAATTATAATCTTTAGAGTTTAAGCTATCATCTAAGATAGTACCACGAGTAACTACTTGAATAACATCTCTTTCTACCATTCCTTTTGTTTCTTTAGGATCTGTTAATTGCTCACAAATAGCTACTTTATAACCTTTTTCAATTAATTTATCTAGATAACTTTTATAAGCATGATATGGAATACCACACATAGGAACTCTTTCATCAAGTCCACAATTCTTACCTGTTAAAGTAAGTTCTAACTCACGACTTGCTAAAATAGCATCTTCAAAAAACATTTCATAAAAGTCACCTAATCTAAAAAAGATAATAGTATCTTCATATTTATCTTTTATATCTAAGTATTGCCCCATCATAGGAGATATTTTACTTCTATCTACTTCACTACGTTTCATTTTTACACCTGCTTACTTCCTAACTAGGAAACTTAATAATCCTAGCTTTTTTCTCTACTTCTTTTTTGGGAGGAGTTGAACCATTATAATCATTAAATAAATGATTAATAATTGCTTGGGTAGATCTTTCTTTTTCACCGTATTCACTTTTATATTTCGTTATTAAGGTATTTATAAAAGCACAAAAAGAATCTGAACAAGAATTAATACCTAATTGATAACTACTATATAGTAAACCTGATTCTACATCTAATATCTGACTAGAAAAATTACCATCTTTATCAAAGAAACCACAAATAGAGGTATATACAACTTTTTCATCATCATAAATACCGGTTATATCTTTACAAAAATATGCTATATGTCCATAAGGGTTACTACCTATATTAAAATCTATTACATCAAAAAAATTAGTAATAATTTTTTCTTTTTCTAAAGAGTAAATAGCATATTCCTCATTTTCACCACCAACAGTTTTAAATAGCCAAAGGTCATCATTTTCTTTTACTTGTTGAATAGTTAAAGCTGGTATATCTGAATAACAAGTCCTTAATACCCAACGATATTTTCCATCATTTTGTTTTTTTACATGATAATACTCTAATACATTACAATTAGGCATTTGAAAACCAAAGCAAATATTATGATAATCTTTACTATGAAATTCTTCTTTTAATTCCATTTCCTGTAGTGGTATGATTTCTTTACCATTATAATCAACAAAACCAGCTAATTTCTTTCTATGTTTTGTTGCAGTAACAAAATAACCATCACCTATTTTATTTTCTTCATCATTTAAATAAATAGTAACAGTACCATAATTTTTTGTTTCTATCTTTAATTTTATATTTTTCTTAACAAGTTCCAACCTGCATCCCCTCAAATCAATAATATTATAACCTATCAAAAGAAAAAAAGAAATGATAAACGAAAACTATTTATCAATTCTTTATAATAATTTTTTATTATTTCATCTATCTCACTT
>ERZ832317.5154-NODE-5154-length-11995-cov-4.573534_pt1 | contig 11995 bp, 10 predicted proteins | sample MGYA00519695_ERZ832317 | MGnify/ENA primary metagenome ERZ832317 (study PRJEB31850, sample SAMEA3708726) | human gut metagenome | biome: human gut; feature: human-associated habitat; material: faeces | place: China | collected 2014 ...
TTAAAGATAAGACCTATTTTATAAAATATTTTCTGTTTATTTATTTTATTCGAAAGATATGATAAAATTACAAAAAAATAAAATTAATACTAAAATAAATGGAAAATGGAGGAAGAAAAATGTCAAATATATTAGATTACATTAAGTGGAGAGGTGATTTAACAATACAAAATGATCCTTTTAATGAAATAGATAGTTTAATTTTATCTAGATTTTCATATTTACCATTTGATGGAATAATAGAAGAAAATGAAGTTGTCACAATAAAAGAGCTAAATGAAAGATTTCAAAAACAAGATAAAAACAATATAAATATTTTATGGGATGATGATATAAATTTATTTCCATTAATGGGAAATTCAAAAAGATTTGGCGAAATGAAAGCAACAAAATATTCAAATAAATTAAATGTAGAAGAAGAGCTTCAGTTTTCTGCAATAACAATATTAGTTCCAGATGATACGATATTTATATCATATAGAGGAACTGATAACACAATTGTTGGATGGAAAGAAGACTTTAATATGGGCTTTAAAAGTCATGTTGGAGCACAAATTGATTCTGTAAAATATTTAGAAGAAATAGCTGATAAATATCCAAAAAATAATATACGAATTGGAGGTCATTCAAAAGGGGGAAATTTAGCTGTATATTCTGCGGTTTTTGCAACAGAAAAAACTAAAAATAGAATTATAAAAATATACAATAACGATGGACCAGGATTTGATGATGAAATATCAGAATCAGATAATTACAAAGAAATGATAACAAAAGTAAATACATATATTCCTCAAGAATCTATATTTGGAATGTTACTAAATCATAAAGAAAAATATATAGTAGTAAGAAGTACACAAAAAGGCGTTATGCAACATGATGTGTATTCGTGGCAGTTACTAGGAAAAAATTTTGAATGTTTAAAAGAAGTAACAAATGGTAGTAAATTTATAGATAAATCAATAAAAGATTGGTTTAAACAAATAGATATAAAACAAAGAGAGCAAATGATTGATATAATATTTGAAGTAATAAATTCAACACAAATGGATACAATGAGTGATATAAAAGCAGGTGGAATATCAAGTATAACAACAATTTTAAAATCATATAAAATGATAGATGCAGAAGACAAAAAAATGCTTTTAAAAACAGTATCAGCATTACTAAAAACAGCAAAAGATAATTTTTTAGAGCTTAATAAATTTAAAAATTAAAATTTGTTACAAGCTATAGCTAAAATGAATAAAATTTGATATAATAAAGCTCAATTAAAAAGATATGGAGGAAAAAATGAAAGAAGAAAATATTGTTATGCCAGACTATAAACATTGTATTTTAGGAACAATTACTTCTATTTTAAAGCATTACAATGTTGATAGTAAACATAAAAGCTCTGAAAAAATAGATAAAATACTAAATGAAAAAAATTATAAAAATGTAGTGTTACTAATATTAGATGGAATGGGTGACATTGTATTAAAAAATATTGACGAAAATGGATATTTTAGAAAAAATCAAATTGATGTGGTTACAAGTGTATATCCATCAACTACAACAGCAGCATTAACAACATATTATGCAGGAAAACCACCATTTGAAACTGGTTGGATTGCATGGTCTCAGTATTTTAAAGAATATGGAAAAAATATTGATATGTTATCTCATATGCAATCATTAACAGGATTAAATATAAAAAATGCTAAATTAGATGTTTTTAAAGAAATAGTAAATTATAAAACAATTTTTAATCAAATTGAGGAATCATCAAAAGATGTAAAAGCATATGAAATAATGCCATCATATTCTGATAGAAGATCAAAGAGAACAATTAAAGCAGATTCCATAGATGAAATTACAGAAAACATAAAGCTTCTTTGTGAAAATGATGATAAGAAATTCATAATGGCATATAGTGATAATCCTGATGGATTACTACATAAATATGGAACAAAATCTGATGAAGTAAAAGAATTTGTAATTGAAACAGAGAAGAAAATAAAGAATATGTGTGATAATTTAAATGATGATACTATCATAATTATATCAGCAGATCATGGACATAAGGATATTGAAAAATCATATTCAATATTGGATTATCCAGTATTACAAAAATGCTTATTAATGCCACCTTCATTAGAATCAAGATGTATAACATTTTGGGTAAAAGAAAATATGAAGGAAGAATTTGAAAGAGAGTTTAATAAAGAATTCAAAGAGGAATTTATGTTAATGTCAAAAGAAGAATTTTTAAGTAAAAATATGTTAGGATTTGGAGACATGCATAATAAAATTGATGACTTTTTAGGAAACTATATAGCAGTTTCAATATCAGGAAGTATAATAGTTTTAGAAAACTATTTAGAAAAAGGCAAAGGGGTTAAAAAGTCAACTCATTGTGGACTAACAAGAGATGAAATGGAAGTTCCTATTATAGTATTAAAAAAATAGTAATGTTTATAAAAGAAAAAACGCCGAGATAATCTCGGCGTTTTTTGAGGACAGTTAAAATTATTATTAGTCACTGAAGCGTATTGACATTTTGTCAAATTGGCTTAAGCTCTCATAATAATTTTTACAGAATGAACGGAAATCTTTTGCAATTTCATCCATTCTTTCGCGCATTGGGAAATTTCTCCAATTGTAAAAAAGCTCAGTGTCAAAGAATGTGTCACATTCATTTGATGACATATGTGCAATTAGAGATTTGCAGGTTTTACTGAGGGTTGACCTCTCATGTTCCTGCATCCAATGAGCCAGAACTTGTCTCGGATGTTGTCTGGGGTAATAATCTCTGGTGTCACAAGAAATGTAATAGTTATTGTCCTGATCTACATATAACATATACGGGTTCTCGTAAAAGTCCAAAAGATTTTCCTTGGAAATGAGCTGAGGAGTAAGTCCACTAGCTTGTACTTCCTTTAAGACAGGCATATTTGTACAGGCCATATGGAAATGAGCATGTACAATACTTGTCTTGTGTTTCCCAGCACCAGTTTTTCCAGAGCCACATTCAAATCCAAAAATCGGCTTGTTGTAAATACTAGACAGAATTGCCGATAGGTTTGAATATACCATGAAGAATTCATCCAATTCGGATTCATTAAGATTGGCAAAAGACATAACATGTCTCTTGGGTACAATCATAATATAACCCTCATAGAATGCTCCCGTTCCAGGTACTACAAAGAAATTGTCCGTTTCATACAATATATGTTCCGGATAATCCGATTGTCTGTTTAATATTTTGCAAATCAAACAGTCAGATTGGGGTTGAACATAGTCTCTGTCAGTTGAAGCACTGATATGATCACCAGTGTCAACACCGCAAGTCGAAAGTAACTTAGGAAAATCCTCCAGAATGTTATCAACAGATAAGACCATTTTTTCAACAGAAGTGGAATATGATGACAATTGAATAACTATTGGAGAATAGTTGCTCATCAACTTGAAATCATAAGTCTCGGTAAAGTACACAGCATTCTTGTTGAAATGATACACATTTCTCAATGTGTAGGGGGTTAAACTCCGGATAACAGTAACAGCCTTAAAACCGGCAATTACATTTCTGGCTTGGGCAATATTAGTATAATTGCCTAGAATTACGATCAATTTTTGTGTGGTTAGCATGATATTATGCCCTCCTAAAAATTAGTAATAATGTTAGTATAGCATTTTATAGGACTTATGTAAATAGTAATTGAAAATTTATAGTAAAAATTTTTTCGGATATATTAATGAAAGTATAATAAACAAAATATAGTGTAATTCTTTGACTTATTGAATAAAATTATATATAATTACTCAAAATTAAAAATAAAAAGTTAAAAGAGTATAGACTTTTATAACAAAGAAAGGAAAATTTTATTATGAAAAATTTTTTCAAAGGAATAATAGTTGGAATTGGAGGAATAGCACCAGGACTAAGTGGTAGTGTTTTACTTGTAATATTTGGATTATATCAAAAAACAATAAATGCTATTGGAACATTATTTAAAAATTTCAAAAAGAATATAATGTTCTTAGTACCGTTGTTCTTAGGATTTGGAGTAGGTGTATTATTATTTAGCAAAGTAGTAGATTATTTATTAAACACATTTGAAATGCAAACAAGATTTGCATTCTTGGGGTTAGTAATAGGAACAATACCATTATTTTATAAAGAAGTAAAAAAAGAAGGATTCTCAAAAAAATATTATATTTTAATTGTTATATCTGCAATTGCCGGATTACTATTATTTTCACTAAATAAAGGAGCATTTCCACAAATAGAAAATCCAAATTTAATACAATCTATTGTGCTAGGAGTAGCTGTAGCTGGATCTTCAATAATACCAGGTGTTGATAGTGCTGTAATTTTATCTTCACTAGGTTTATATGAATTGTATGTAAGTTCATTAGCTAATTTTAATTTAAGTGTATTAATACCAGCAGGATGTGGCCTAGTAATAGGTGCTCTTGTGATTTCATTTATAATAAACAAATTAATAAAAAGATTTTATACAGCAACATTTTCAATTATATTTGGGTTATTTATATCAATAATTCCAAATGTATTAAATGAAAGTTGTAAAATGATGTTAGATATAAAAACTGCGGTATCAATTTTAACCTGTTTAGTAGGCTTTTGCTTATCTTATTATTTAGGGGATATTGAAGGAAATAATGCTAAGATAAAAAATATAATAAAATATTCATCGAGAAAAAGAATTGGAGCTGAAAGCAGTGAGTAATTGTTGTTAAATATTTTATACTATTGCAATGTCAAAATAAAGTTATAAATTATTATTAAAAGTAAAAATATCAAGATTTTTGAAGTATGAAAAAGGAGTAAGAAAAATGATATATCCAGATTTTTTAAAGCAAGGAAGTTGTATAGGGGTTCCAGCACCTTCAAGTGGAGCATATAACAATTTATATAATAATAGATATAATAATGCAAAGAAAAAACTAGAAGAAAAAGGCTATAAAGTTGTATTATCAAAAAATATATTTAATTCATATAAGATGCGTAGTGCACCTGCAAAAGAAAGGGCAGAAGAGCTAAATAAAATGATAGAAAATAAAAATATTAATTTTATTATTTGTGCAGCAGGTGGAGAATTTTTAGTAGAAATGCTACCATATGTGAATTTGCAAAAAATACAAACAAACCCAAAATTCATACAAGGATTTTCAGATCCAACAGGTATACTATTTCCAGTAACCACAAAATATGATATAGCAACAATATATGGAAATAATTTTGGTGATTATGGTGCAGAATGCGATGATAAAAGCATACTTGATAATATTCAAATAATTACAGGCAATATAATAGAACAAAAAAATTACGAATTATACGAGGATGAAAGAGCAGAAAGAATAACTGGATTAGAAGGCTATAATTTAACTAAAAAGGTCGAATGGAAAAGCTTAAATAATAGCGAAATAACTGTAACAGGAAGAATAATTGGTGGTTGTTTAGATATAATATCAGAAATAGCAGGAACAAAATATGATGGTACAAATGAATTTAACGAAAAATATAAAAATGACGGAATTATTTGGTATTTTGATAATTGTGAATTATCAAAAGAAGAGCTAATTCGTACGATATGGAAATTAAATGAACTCGATTATTTTAAATATGCAAAAGCAATTATATTTGGAAGAAACGGAGAAGAAACATCGTGTATAGGATATACAATGAAAGAAGCATTACAAGATAGTGTTATATCAAATTTAAATATTCCAATTATATATGATACTGATATATCACATAAAGGACCATGTTTAACGATAATAAATGGGGCAATTGCAACAATAAAATATGCGAATAAAAGAGGAAGTATAGATTTTGAATTAAAATAATAAAATTAATCGTAATCTATAAAGAAATATAGTATATAGTGTTTAAAGATGGAGAAGCTGTAAATAGCTTGTCCATCTTTTGCTCTCATATTAGAATAAATTCTTTGAAGTATTATTATTTAATATGTTTTATATAAAAAATAGTAAATATATTGTTTTTTTAGAATATTATGTTAGAATATAATAGAAAACAAAAGAAAGAGGAGGAACAAATGAATAGTAAGGGGAAAAATTTAAAAAATGAAGAAAAAACATGGAATAGTACGTGGAAATATTCAAAAGTTGTATTAAGAATTTTTATATGTATGATTTTTAGTATTTTATTTATTTTTGGAGGGAATGTAAAAGCTGATACTATTGAAGATTCAAATAAAAATGAAAATTTTATTGTAATGAATAAGAATAATTCAGCTAATACAGTATGTAATTATATAACTGTATTAAATAAAGGAGATAAAGCAGGAATAGAAATCTGGGATTTTTATTCTGCAAAAAATGACTTTAAATTAGAAAATTTTGAAATTTTTCTGGATTCTAAAGAAGTTATTGAAATTTCAGATGTGTCAAGTGAATATGAATATTCAGGTAAAATAAGTTTTTATGTATCTGCTAAAAGTAATGGAATTGCAAATATTGTAATTAAAAAAGGTGATAAGAAAACTTTATATACAATTATTGTTGAAGATAATAAAAATACAGTATTTAATGGATATGTAATTCAAAAAGATAATACATTTTATGTCTATGATGGCAGTTATGGGGATAAAATTAAAAATGAGACAACCGGACAAATATGGAAAATATCAGTAAGTTCAAATGAATATAAATCAGAATTCTACGGAACAGGTACTGGACAAGATGATGGAAAAGACGACGGAAAAGATGACGGAAAAGACGACGGAAAAGACGACGGACAAGATGATGGAAAAGACGACGGAAAAGATGACGGACAAGATAACGGAAAAGATGACGGAAAAGATGATGGAAAAGATGACGGACAAGATAACGGAAAAGATAACGGAAAAGATGATGGAAAAGACGACGGAAAAGATGACGGAAAAGATGACGGACAAGATGATGGACAAGATGATGGAGATGTAACTCCAGGTGAAGATGATAGAGGAAAAGATTATGATGAATTGAGTCCGGGGGATAACTTAAAATATAATGAATCAATTCCTGAAAACGAACAAGAAAATAGTAATGCTCTAAAAACAGATAAAACAATGGCTCAAAAGGGACTTCCACAAACTGGAGAACAGGTAATAATTTTATTAATAATTCCAATTCTTATTTTAATTGTATATTTAGCAATTAGATTGAAAAGAAAAAAATATATGAAGTAGGAGGAGGAAAAAAATGAGAAAAAATATGAAAAAAATAAGTATAGTATTAAGTATATTAGTTATAAGTATATTATTATTATTTAGTAAAAAAGTGCATGCTGCAACTGAAGATTATGGTCCATTTGAACATTCGATAGTTGGTGCAAGAGCATGGTCAACATATAGTGGAAAATTAAATTTGAGAGAAGACCATTCTAAAGATTCAAAACTTATTGCTGAATTATCTCAAGGTCAAAAAATGCAAATAATTGGTGGAATAGTAGATAATTATGTAAAAGTTAAAGTAAATCAAAATGATAAGATATATTATGGATATGTATTTGTCGAATATATAATGATTAATTTACCAGATATAATGCCTTCGTTGGAATATAATATTACTAATGCAACATCTTCAATATATACCTGTGATAAATACGATATTCCTGACGTTACAGGAGTAAAATTATATCCAAATGCAAAATATATAAAAAAATCGATTTTTTATAATGTAGATACATTAGAAAATAAGGTACATTTTAAAGATCCCGCTGAAAAAGATGTGAACGAATGTTATGCACCATTAAAATATGATGCAGCTTTAAAACTAAATAAAGCATATCAAAGTGTAAAGAATGATGGATATAATATAAAAATTTATGATTCATACAGACCATATTCTGTAACCAAAAGTATATATAATAAATTTAAAACTGTAGCAGAGGCAAATGATAAACGTGGTAAAGATATGAGAAATGCAATGAATAAAGATGGTCTTAATATTGATTGGTTTTTAGCAGCTAATAAGTCAGCACATAATTATGGAATTGCATTGGATTTAACGTTAACAAAAAATGGTGAAGAAATAAAGGCACAGACAAAAATGCATCAGTTAGATGCAAGTGCAGCAATTAGTAATAACAATGATGAAACTAATAAATTACAAGAGTATATGACATCAGCTGGATTTATAACATTGAAATCAGAGTGGTGGCATTTCCAAGATGGTCGTACAAAAGATCAATATGTAAGTGGAAATTATTGTGATTTCCAAGTTGAGTAGATAGATAAATAAAAAGGTATTATCAATAAATTTGATAATACCTTTTTGTGCTAACTTGAATTTTCAATAAGGATATGCTAAAATTGCCTATATAAGGCTAAAACTACATCCACATCGCATATGGAGGAAAGCATGAAAAAGAAGGTTTATTCAAAAATTCGCTATATTATTGTAGTATCGATGGCAATGTTAATTGCATGTATGACGACTAGTTGTGCTTGGTTCGACAATGAAATGAAAAATATAAAAGGCGAGTTAATTGGAAACAAGTTCAACATCGATTTTTATGATAATTATGGGGATAATATCCTCACAATTCACGGAAAAAAAGTTGGTATAGAGGCAAATTATGTGAAAACAAAATCTGTTAACTCAGACGGAGAATCATCAACCAATTATGAGCTTTCAAGTGTTGTTACAATTACTGTAGACGGAAACCAGGTAAATCAAACTGGCAATACAGTTATTTTTGCTGAGGAAGGTCTTGAAAAGGTTGAAGATTTTGAGTTACCAGATGATGTAACTGGAAGTGGAGGAACGATTAATGCTATTGACAGGAATATTAATAAAATAAAAAATGTTCTTGGAACATCAAAGGTAGTTGTAATCTGCTCACAACTCGGTGTGCCTCTTGCTGTTTATGGCGGAGAAGAGGTATACTGGGAAATTCCAGATGATTTGCCAAAAACGACAAAACTCAACATTGATGGTAAAGCTTTGTATATTCATAGAGCAAACTATATAATGTTGGACAATGATTTGATCGATTAAAATAAGGAAGTAGTTTTAGTTTTTGTTATAAAGGAGAGGACCATGCATATGGTCCTTTTTATAATTCTCAAATAAATATTTTTATATAAAATTGTTTAATATCATAAACAATTATTCAATTTTTAATTTTTTACATTACATTGATTGTAATACTACATAAATATTCAAAAAAAGCAATTATTTCCCTTGCAATGACTAAAATTATATGATAAAATATCAAGGTATTAAAAATACAAAACCTTATACTTAGTTCAAGGATAATTAACACCACTTAAACTCAGTTTAAGGATAAAAAATAATAATGGAGGTGCATTGTAAAATGACAAAGGAAAGAAAACAAGAAATAATCGCTACTTATAAAAGAGATGAAAACGATACTGGTTCACCAGAAGTTCAAATAGCTCTTTTAACAGAAAGAATCAATGAATTAACAGAACATCTAAAAGTTCATAAAAAAGACAATCATTCAAGAAGAGGTCTTTTAAAAATGGTAGGAAGCAGAAGAAACTTACTTAACTACTTAGCAAAAAAAGATGTTCAAAGATACAGAGATATCGTAGAAAAACTTGGATTAAGAAAATAATAACTTTTGGACGTTTTGCATAAATAAATTGCTAAACGTCCATTTTAATTAAAAGGTGTTAAGAATGCTTAAAAATTAGTAAGTAGCTTGGATAAAGTACTTTAAAAAATTATATTAAATAAAAGTAAATTAAAGTAATTTATCGAGGTTACAGCTAATTTTAGGCAAATAATAATTTATAAAGGAGAGAAGTATATGTTTAAATGTTATGAAACAGAATTAGCTGGAAGAAAATTAACAATTGAAACTGGAAAAATTGCAGAGCTTGCAAATGGAAGTGTTATGGTAAGATATGGAGATACTGTAGTAATGGTAAATGTTACAGCATCAAAAGAGCCAAGAGAAGGAATAGACTTTTTCCCATTATCAGTAGATTATGAAGAAAAACTATATGCTGTAGGAAAAATACCAGGAAGTTTTACAAAAAGAGAAGGAAAACCTGCAGATAAAGCTATATTAACATCAAGAGCAATAGATAGACCAATAAGACCATTATTCCCAAAAGATTTCAGAAATGATGTATGTGTAGTGGCAACAGTATTATCTGTAGAGCAAGATAACTCACCAGAGGTTTGTGCAATGATAGGAACAGCAGCAGCACTTGCAATATCAGATATTCCATTTGGAGGACCAACAGCAGCTGTTAATGTAGGATATGTAGATGATAAAATAGTAATAAATCCAACAGCAGAGCAAAGAGAGCACAGTAGATTACGTTTAACTGTAGCTGGAACACAAGAAAAAATAACAATGATTGAAGCAGGAGCAGATGAAATACCAAACAGCACAATGTTACAAGCAATAAAAGATGCTCATGTTGAAATAAAAAAATTATGTGATTTTATATCAAAAATACAAGCAGAAATAGGAAAGCCAAAATTTGAATATCAATCATTTGCAACTGATAAAGATGTATATGAAGAGATAAAATCAAACTTCAAAGAAAGAATGTACAAAGATGTTCAAGAAGTTGATAAAACTGTAAGAGATACAAATATAGAAAAAATAACTGAAGATATAACAAATTATTTTATAGAGAAATATGGAGAAGAATCAGCAGAAGAAAAGAAAGCTGATATTGCAAATAGTGTTCATGATCTAGAAAAAGAATGTGTAAGAGAAATGATACTAGAAGAGCATAAAAGACCAGATGGTAGAAAAATAGATGAAATAAGAGCACTATCTTGTGAAGTTGGAGTATTACCACGAGTACACGGAAGTGCTATCTTTACAAGAGGTCAAACACAAGTAATGTCAATAGTAACTTTAGGAATGAAAAGTGAAGAGCAATTATTAGATGGATTAGATGAAGAAACAGGAAAAAGATATATGCATCAATATAACTTCCCATCATACAGTGTTGGAGAAGCAAGACCATCAAGAGGACCAGGAAGAAGAGAAATTGGCCATGGAGCATTAGCTGAAAAAGCATTAGTTCCAGTAATTCCATCAGAAGAAGAATTCCCATATGCAATAAGAGTTGTATCAGAAGTATTAAGCTCAAATGGTTCAACATCACAAGCTAGTATATGTGGAAGTACATTAGCTTTAATGGATGCAGGTGTTCCAATTAAAAAGCCAGTAGCTGGAATATCAACAGGATTAGTAACAGACAAAAATGATCCAAATAGATATGTAATGTTAACAGATATTCAAGGTATTGAAGATTTCTTTGGAGATATGGACTTTAAAGTAGGTGGAACAAAAGATGGTATAACTGCTATACAAGTTGACATTAAAATAGATGGATTAACATATGATATAATAGAACAAGCTTTTGAAAGAACAGAAAAAGCAAGAATGTATATATTAAATGACATAATGTTACCACAAATAGCAGAGCCACGTGCAGAAATTTCAAAATATGCTCCAAAAATAATAACAACCAAAATTAGTGTAGACAAAATAAAAGATGTAATTGGAACAGGTGGAAAAGTTATAAACAAAATAATTGCTGAAACAAATGTAAAAATAGATATTGAAGAAGATGGTTCTGTATGTGTATATTCTAATGATTCAAAAAATGCAGAAGTTGCAATGAAAATGATAAAAGATATAGCAAGAGAAATAGAAGCAGGGGAAATTTATGATGGTGTCGTAACAAAAATAATGCCATTCGGAGCATTTGTTGATTTAGGTGGAGGAAAAGAAGGATTACTTCATATTTCAAAAATATCAAGTAAAAGAGTAGAAAAAGTAGAAGATGTATTAGCAATTGGAGACGAAATAAGAGTAAAAGTATCTGAAATTGATTCTCAAGGAAGAGTAAATTTAACAATGAAAGACCTAGAATCTACAGCTCAAAATAAAGACGAAAACAAAGAAGAAAAATAATAAAATAAAAGCAAAAACAATAGTATATTTTAGTATACTATTGTTTTTGAAAATAACCAAAAAATAAGG
>ERZ832317.5163-NODE-5163-length-11982-cov-4.659261_pt1 | contig 11982 bp, 6 predicted proteins | sample MGYA00519695_ERZ832317 | MGnify/ENA primary metagenome ERZ832317 (study PRJEB31850, sample SAMEA3708726) | human gut metagenome | biome: human gut; feature: human-associated habitat; material: faeces | place: China | collected 2014 ...
CGGAGGGGACGGTTTGTTTACAAACCCGCGAATAGTCGCCCGGAGCCAGCGTTAGACCGTTCCGGGCAGGCGGAGGTATCGTCGGAGAGTTTTTGTGGCACTTTTTGCGGAAAAAAGTGCCGGAATCTGCGGAGTTTATTCTGCGATAAAAAGGAATTTTGTTTATGAAGGTACTGGTTATCGGCGGCGGAGGCCGCGAACACGCCATTGTCGACGCGCTGTCGCGTTCGCCGCAGGTCGAAAAAATTTACTGTGCACCCGGGAATGCGGGCATCGCCCGGCAGGCCGAGTGCGTGGCCATTCGTGAAACCGAGGTGGAACGCCTGCGTGACTTTGCCGCGGAGCGGGGCATCGGCCTCACGGTCGTGGGTCCCGAAGTGGCGCTGGCGGCGGGTGTCGTCGACTGCTTCAGGGCCGCGGGGCTGCGCATCTTCGGTCCGACGAAGGCTGCGGCGCGCATCGAGTCGTCGAAGGAGTTCGCCAAACGGCTGATGGCTAAATATGCCATCCCGACAGCCGGATTCCGCGCATTCACCGACTATGCCGGGGCGCTGGCCTATGTGCAGGGGCGTCCTCTGCCCGCAGTGCTGAAATACGACGGACTGGCCGCCGGAAAAGGTGTGGTGATCGCCCGGACGATGGCCGAGGCCGAAGCGGCGCTGCGGGACATGCTGCTCGACGACAAGTTCGGCGAGGGCAAGGTGGTCGTCGAGGATTACCTCGAAGGTCCCGAGTTTTCGTTCATGTGCTTCGTTTCGGGACACAAGGTGTGGCCGATGGCGCTGGCGCAGGATCACAAGCGGGCCTACGACGGCGACGAAGGTCCCAATACGGGCGGTATGGGCGCCTATTCGCCCCTGCCGTTCGTGACGGCGGAGGACGAACGCTATGCGCTGGAGAAGATCATGCAGCCCGTGGCCGACGCGATGATCGCCGAGGGGTGTCCCTTCGAGGGCGTGCTCTACGGCGGACTGATGAAGACTGCGCGGGGTATCGAGGTCATCGAGTTCAACGCCCGTTTCGGCGATCCCGAGACCGAGGTGGTGCTGCCGCGCCTGAAGAGCGACATCGTCGACATCTTCTGTGCCGTGGCCGAGGGACGCGATACGCAGTTGGAGTGGCACGATTTCGCCGCGCTGGGCATCGTGCTGGCCTCGAAGGGCTATCCGGGCGACTACGAAAAAGGACACGAAATCAAGGGCCTGGACCGCGTCGAAGGGGCTGTTTATCACATGGGAACCCGGGCCGACGGCGGGCGGATTCTCACCAACGGAGGCCGCGTGCTGTTCGTGGTGGGCAAGGGCAGGGACCTGGCCGAAGCGCGGAGGAATGCGCTGGCCGACGTGGCCCGCATCGACTGCGACAATCTGTTCCACCGCACCGACATCGGCCACCGGGCTTTCGACGATTTGGAAAGATAATACGAGCGATATATGGCAAAAATAATCAGCGGAAAAGAACTTTCAGCGAAACTGAAACTTGAAATGGCGGACGAGGTGAAGACCTTCCCCGCGAAATACGGCCGTGTGCCCCATCTGGTTGTCATCCTCGTGGGCGAGGACCCCGGCAGCGTGAGCTATGTGACGGGCAAGGCCAAGGCTTCGGCCGAGGTGGGCATCCGCAATACCACGATCCGAAAGCCCGAGTCCGTTTCCGAGGCCGAACTGCTGGACATCATCACGGCCCTGAACCTCGACGACGAGGTGGACGGCATTCTGGTCCAGCTGCCCCTTCCGAAACATATCGACGAGGACAAGGTGATCGCCGCCATCGACAAACAGAAGGATGTCGACGGCTTCCATCCCCTGAACGTTGCGGCGCTGTGGCAGAAACAGCCCTGCACGCTCCCCTGCACCCCGAAAGGCATTCTCAAGATGCTGCGGGCCGCAGGCGTGGAGATCGCCGGCAAGCGCGCCGTGGTGATCGGCCGCAGCAATATCGTGGGACTTCCCGTGTCGAAACTGCTCTTGGACGCGAACGCTACGGTGACGATGGCCCACAGTCGTACGCGCAACCTCGCCGAAGTGACGCGCGGGGCGGAGATTCTGGTGGTGGCCATCGGTCGGCCGAAGTTCGTCACGGCGGAGATGGTGTCGCCGGGCGCCGTGGTGATCGACGTGGGGGTGAACCGCGACCCGGAGACGGGCAAACTGTGCGGCGACGTCGATTTCGCGGCCATCGAACCCAAGGCCTCGGTGATCACGCCCGTGCCGGGCGGCGTCGGGCCTATGACGATCTGCTGCCTGATGGAGAACACGATCGAGTGTTTCCTCCGGCGAGCGGGCCGGTAGCCGGAGGAACGGAGCGAAAACTTCGGTTTTTTTGCGCCTCCGCTGAAAAAAAAATCAGCCGTTGACTCACGGGTCAACGGCTGATTCCGTTTTACAGGGTTCCTGTTATCAGAGTTTGATCGGTTCGGATATTTTGATATTGTCGAGGAACCAGCGGTTGGCTGTCCCGACTTCCCACTGCGTCTGCGTAATGGTGATCTTCGTATCCTTGTTGACCGTAATGCCCTTCAGGCTGACTTCGGCGCGAACCCATTCGAGCTTGTGACCATCCTCCCATCCCAGTTCGGGTATGTCGATCTGCACTTTGTTGCTGCCGTTCTCGAAGATGACGATCAGATTGACGGGGTCGATCTTGCCGGACCCTTGGCGCATTCCGCACCAGTCGAACGAGAGTGTCACATTGTCCTTTGCTTCGGGAACCCCGTCTATCGGAGGAAGAATGATACCTGCGTGATTGCCGGTCTTGCCGAATTTGAGGTAGTTCTGCTGGAGGTAGATGCGTTTGTTGTCGTTCTTGTCGTAGATAAACTTGTAACCGAGTTTTTCGACAGCGTCGAATGCCGTCACTCCATCGACAGTTACGGAGGTAAGCCCCGGAGCGTTTGCGCTGAGGTCGTCTGTTTCAACGCTCCGGCCTGCGCTGCCTGCTGCGGAATACGGTTCGAGCCATTCGAAGTTCTCCATGAAATAGACGATCTCGTTCAGGCCGTTGTCCTCGACATCGGTGGCCATGATGCGCTGTACAGGCTCGGCCAAACCGGCGTAGTAGCCGGTGACGGTTACGATATGGCCGGTCAGGGCGGAAAGGCCCAGACTTGCCGGTGCGTCCACGACGCTGACCGAGTACTTGGCGTTCTCCGAAACGGTGAGGGTGCTGCCGTTGAAAACGCCCTTGACGGTGACGTAGCCCCGTTTGGAGGAGGTGTAGTCGTCGATCTTTGCGCTGATGTCCTCCGGTTCGGGGTAGTTCACCGCTCCGCCGGACAGAACCGTCACCTCGTCGCAGTCGATTACCGTAGCGAGTTTCTGCGAGTCGGACGACTTGGTGCCCAAGAGCGAAATCTTGTCGCCGACGGCAACCGTCGTGGCGTCCGAGACGAAGATATTGTCCGTGTTTTTGTCGTCGCTGATGACGAAGCCTTTGGTCGTCACGGCCACGACGATCGCCGACGGTACGGAAATGACCGTTTCGTCCGCCAAGGCGGCGAGTTCACCTGCCGTGTACTCCTTCACATCGCGGTATTTGTCTCCGTTCTGCGTGATGAGCACCTGTGCGCGGCTTGCAAGAGTCCGTCCCTTGAAGACGAGGGTGGCCTTGCGGGGATTGTCCTCCGCGCCGTCGCGCATGTTGTCGGTCACCGAAACCGTCACGTCCATGACGCCGGTTCCCGAGTTGGGCGTGACCGTCACCCAGTCGGGGACTTCCGTCACCCAGTCGGCGTCGGCATAGATGGTGATGATCTTTTCCGCCGCTCTTTCCGCTTCGAAATTCAAGGTGTTGGCGCTCGCCAGAACAGCTTCGGAAAGGTGGTCCTCATCCTTGTCGCAGCCCCAGAAGGAACACAGGGCCGCCATGAGGATCGGGGCTGTCATATATTTTACAAATCTCATAATCTTGTTTTTTAGGTTATTTCCGACTTAAAAATCGAGTCCGTCGCTCCATCCCGGATTCTGCGTGAGGTTCGGGTTGAGCGAACGCTCGCCGCTGGGAATCGGGTAGAGGTAATCGCGTTCCTCGTTGAACGAAGTGCGCAGATCCTTTACGGTTTTGTGATAGTAGACATAGCCTTTGTCCCCCTCGGAGAGAATGATGTCCGAACCGAGTTCGTATACCGAAACTCCTTCGCCGGCTTGGGGTTTGGTCTCTCCTGCCTTATAGAGAATCAGATCGGCCGTTTCTTTGCCCGCAAGCTTGTATTCGCCGGGGCCCGGGAAATACATGCCGAAAATGTCCTGGTCGATGCAATAGCCGGCTTTCCAGCGATACAGATCCTGAAGGCGGAAACCCTCCTGGATCAGCTCGACGGCCCGTTCGCGGCGGATTTCCAGAATGACGCCCTTGTTGGCGCCGGTCACGTTGGGATAGCCGTACTCTTTGGACTCAAGATACCAGTCGATATTTTTGTTGGCTTCGTTCATGTCGAGGCCCCGCATTCCCACCCGGCTTCGGATTTCGTTGACGGTGATAACCAGATCATTCTGCGTGAGCGTTCCCAGTTCGGCCTTGGCTTCGGCATAGTTGAGCAGCACTTCGGCATAGCGGAAAACCGGCATGTCGCAGGTCGAACGGTCGTTGCGGTCGATCTGTCCTCCCGAGGCCGTCGTGTCCTGAACGAATTTGATGGGTTGGTAGCCGGTGATCGTGACGCCGAGATCGGGTCCCTGCACCCGCTTGGCGCCGATGCGCTTGTAACCCGGGGTGCGGATCGACTGCGCCAGGCGCGGGTCGCGGTCCTTCACCTCTTCGGTGAAAGGCAGCGTCTGCCACCCCTCCTGGTCGGTGAATGCGGTGCCGTCCTTCTTCAGGTACATGTTGATGAATTTGCGGGTGTAGCCCGGGCGGCCCTGTGTCGGCAGCAGCGTGTAGGCCGTCGCATTGTGGTAGACCTGGGCCTCGTAGCTGTTCCGGATGGCGAGGATATACTCTTCGGTGCTGGCATTCTCCTGTGCGAAGAGCATCATGTAGTCCTTGTCCGGAGTTTTGGTGGAGTAGAGCTTGTAGGGACCTTCGTCGATGATCGTTTTGGCGGCCTTGGCGGCTTCCTCCAGATAATAGGTGTAGTCATGTCCTTCGAGGTTGATGCCGTGGTATTTGCGGTAGGTTCCCTCGAAGAGGCAGAACCGCGCTTTCAGCGCCAGCGCCGCCCATTTGTTGACGCGGTAGGTCGATATATCCTCCGTAAGACCGCCGCTGTTGATGGCTTCGTCGATATCCTTGATCATATTGGTCATGATCAGTTCGCGTGAATCGCGCGGTTTGTAGAGCGCTTCGTCTGCCGAGCCGAGCTGCACCTCGTACCAGGGCACGTCGCCGAAGCGTTTCACCTTGTCGAAATAGAAGGCGGCGCGGAAGAATTTGGCCAGGGCCGTATATTCGGTCACGGCCTTCTTGTCCTCGCATTGATCGACATATTCCAGCAGGGTGTTTATGCGGCGCAGGTTGCCCCACGACCAGCCGCCGCCGGTGTTCGGAACGGTGCGCTTGTCGCCTCCGTAGAGAACATCGGAGAGGGTCATCTGAACGAGCAGGTCGTTCTGCTCATCGTAGGGCGTCTTGTCCAGCAGGTTGTCGTAAAAGGGATTGGAGAAGAGTTCCAGGTCGCTTTTCGTCTTGAAATAGTCGAACTGCGTCACCCGATCCAACGGTTCTTTGTCCAGCAGGGAGTCGCAGGCCGATAATCCTGCAATCAGCGTTGCTGCCAGTATGATTAATCGCTTCATGGTATTCGGATTTTGAAATTATTAGAAGGTGATGTCGATGCCGAACATGAACGTCTTGGCCCACGGATAGTAGGCGTTGTTGTTCACGCCGGAACGGTTGATAGCCGCTTCGGGATCGACGTACTTGGAGTTCTTTTTGAGCGGCGACCAGTAGCAGAGGTTCTCGCCCGAGAAATAGATGCGGATCTGGTCGATGCCGGCCTTCTTGGTGAGGGTCGCGGGGATCGTGTAGCCGACGGTCAGGTTTTTCAGGCGCAGGTAGCGGATATTTTGCAGGTAACGGTCGTTGACCTTGCTCAGATAACCTCCCGATGAAGAATAGGCTCTTGCGCGCGGGAAATAGGAGTTGGGATTGTCCTCCGCCCATACCTTGCCGAGGAAATCCGTCGGGAGGTAGGAGAGGTAGGGATAGGAATAGCAGCCCCAGAAAGGCATCATTTCTCCGTGGGGATACCAGTAGTGGTTGCCGGTTCCCTGGAAGAAGACCGAAGCGTCGAAGCCCATCCAGCGGATCGAGGCGTTGATACCGTAGGAGAGCGTCGGGAGCGAGTTGCCCAGGATCGTCCGGTCGCCCGGCTTGTCGACGGTGTCGTTGCCGACTCCCCAGACGCTGTTGCCGTCGAGGTCGACGAACTTCAGGTCGCCGGCCTGCCAGCCGCCGGTCAGACGGCCCGTGCTGTAACTCAGGTCGACCTCTTTGGCATAGGCCTGCGCCTCTTCGGTGGTCTTGAAGAACCCGTCGGTCTTGAAGCCCCAGATTTCGCCGATCTCCATGCCGACGTAATAATCTCCCTTTGTCAGGTTGGTCAATGACTTGTTCGGGTTGTTGTCGTATTTGGTGATGACGCTCTTGTAGTCGCTGAGGTTGAAACCGACGCTGTATTCGAACGGTTTGCCGGCGAGTTTGAACTGGTCGCGCCAGCTGACGGAGAGTTCATAACCCTTCGTGCGCAGTTCGGCGGAGTTCATGCTGGGCGAATCGGCCCCGTATACGCCGGGCAGCGCCATTCCGTCGGTCAGCATGTCCTTCGTGTCGCGGATGTAGACGTCGCCGGTGAAGTTGAGCCGGTTGTTCAGCATGGTGAGATCCAGACCCAGGTCCCACTGCTGGGCGGTTTCCCAGGTCAGGTCGGAGGCTACGGGGGCGCCCAGCGAGGAGTATTTGCCCTTTATGCTGCCGTCGAAGGTGTAGTTGCTGAAATCCTTGTTCGTGATCAGGCGCATGTAGGTGTAGTAGGACGACACGTTCTGGTTGCCCAGGCTGCCGAACGAAGCGCGCAGCTTGAGGTTGTCCACCAGGTCTTTGGCGTTGCCGAAGAACGGCTCCTCGGAGATGCGCCATCCGGCCGATGCCGAGGGGAACAGGCCCCAGCGGTTGCCCGGTGCGAAACGCGACGATCCGTCGTAGCGTCCGCTCACCTCGAAGAGGTAGCGTCCTTTGTAGTCGTAGTTGATACGGGCGAAGAAACCTGCCAGGGCGTATTCGTTCTGGCCGCCGCCGTAAGCGCCCTCCGTGGGAGAGCCCGTTGCCAGATTCAGGTCGTCGAGGTTTATGGAGGAGAGGTTGATGCCTGCCACCGAGACGTTCTTGCTGGACCACGTTTCGTAGTTGAATCCGGCGGTTGCCGACACGTGGTGCGCCTCGCCGAACGTTTCGTCGTAGTTGGCGTAGACGTTGGCCGAATAGTAGTTGCGCGTCTGAACCACTTCGTCGAGCTGGTTCATGCCCGCTCCCGTGTCGTAGGCGAGCAGCGGCCCGTCGGGGTATTCGCGGTAGTTCATTGCGGAACTGCGGCTCGTATTGCGGTTCTGGTAGAGGCGGTAGGTGAAGTCACCCGTGATGCTCAGCGTCTTGAACGGCGTGATGACCAGGCGTGTCGTGTTCGAGAAGTCGTTCGAGCGGTCGACGTTGCGGTGCGTGCCCTCGTTGAGCAGGATGTGGCGTCCGTTGGCGATCTTGTAATCGAGATACGGCGTGCTGTAAAGCCACGATCCGTCGGGGTTCTTCATGGGGAAGTTGGCCAGTGCGTGGCGGGCGCTGTAAGCGATGGTGTTGTCTACGCTGCCGTCTCCCAGAGACTTGTAATTCGACGAGAAGAACGACGTGTTGTTCGAGAGCGTTGCCCACCGGTTGATCCGAAAATCGAGTTTCGCACGCAGGTTGTACTTGTTATACACGTCGGGATGTGCGCGCTGAATACCTTCCTGGCGGTCATAGGCGCCCGAGACGAGGTATTTGATGTCCTTCGTGCCGCCGCTGAGCGAGATGTTGTGCTGCTGCACGGGCCGACGCTGCTGGAAGAGCATGTCCCACCAGTCGTAGTTGCCGTAGTAGACCCACTGTTTGCGGCCGTTGCGGATCTCTTCGACGACCCACGGACGGTCGGGATGCTCGGTCCTGTCGTTCACGCGCGCCAGCAGCTGCTGCATGTCGTGATCGTTGTATTTGACATAGTTCGTTCCGGAGTCGGCCTGCCAGAACTTGTTGACCGTATAGACCGACCAGTAACCGCGGTTCTCGTAGTCGGTCGAGGTCGTGGCCTCCTCCCAGCCGAAACGGCCGCTGTAACGCACCGTCGCCTTGCCGTCCTGGGCCGAGCCGTTCTTGGTGGTGACCAGGATGACGCCGAAGGCTGCGCGGGCGCCGTAGACGGCTGCCGCCGAAGCGTCCTTGATGACCGAGATCGACTCCACGTCGTTGGGGTTGACGCGGTTCAGGTCGCCCACCACGCCGTCGATCAGCACGAGCGGGTCGGCCGAGTTGATCGAGTTGACGCCGCGGATGTTGATCGCCGGCGTGCTGCCGGGTTTACCCGAGGAGGTGGTGATGTTGAGACCCGCTACGGAACCCTGCAACATGCTGCCCAGCGAATGGGTGACGCGGTTTTCGAGCTCCTTGCTCCCTACGGTCGCAACGGCGCCGGTCAGGTTGACTTTTTTCTGCGTACCGTAGCCGATTACGACGGTTGCATCGAGCATGATGGCGTCCTCTTGCAGGTAGATCGTGATGCTGTTCCGGCTTGAGGGAACCGTCACTTTCTGGGGCAGGTAACCCAGGCAGGTGACCTGGAGAACGGCTTCTCCCGACGGAACCTGGATTTTGAAGGTGCCGTTTTCAGAGGTTGTGACGCCTTTGGTCGTACCATCGACCAGAACGGCTACACCCACGAGCGGCTGTTGATTGGCGTCGAGGACTTTTCCCGACACCTCCCTGTTCTGGGCCGAAAGGGCTGTTATTCCCCCTCCCAATACCAGAAGAAGAGATAGAACCAGTGGTCTTAATACTCTCATAAGATCTGTGTTTGTTGGTTAGTAAATGATGATTGTGGTTGGGTATGTAGCGAAAATCACTTGCGTCGGTAGGCATCCGTGGAGAATGCTTTCGGCCGCTGCATGTTTTCGGTCCACTCGTTTCCGAATTCGTCCTTGACGGTGATCACAAGGTCGGTGTCCGCATCGTCCGCCTTCACCTTGAAGAAGTGCGTGAACTTGTCGGTGATGAACGACGGGGTCGACTTGAGTCCCGCGTTGTTGAACCGCTTGACCGAGAGCGCCGCGATATGGAGCGGGTCGTAGGCCCAGACTTCGGTGTAGGGCAGCGTCTTGCGGTTTTCGTCGACGACGCTCAACGTCCAGTCCGAATTCCAGTTCCAGATGTTGATCAGCACCTCGTTGTCGTTGTTCTGCGGATAGGCGTTGACATATTGCATATAGGCGTTCTTGACCGAAGCGGAGATGTCGGAAGGCATCAGCGGAACGTCGGCCATCGAAAAATGCACGTTGTTCAGGTCGTAGCTGCGGAACTGGTACTCTTCGGGCCATCCGGTCGATTTGTAGAGACATTGGAAATCGGTTCCCGTGACATCCCAGATGCCGTAGCCGCCCGGAGTTCCGTCGGTTCCGATGTGGATTCCGGGTGTGAGGTTGCCGGACCACCACCACGAAGCGCATACCGAGCCGGAGTTATACTCCCGGAAGTTATGCCCGTCCACGATCGGAGCGTCGGGCGTCACGTTGAAAAGTTTGTGGGTATGCCCCGTCACGAAGCGGACGGTATATCCGTCGAGGATGTCGAAAAGCCGCAGGGTGTTGACCTGATCGTGGTCGATCTTGAATCCCGATGTGGTCGGATAGAACACCTGCGCATGCATGGCAACGACGACGGGGGTCGTCTTGGCCACGTGCGACAGGTCTTTCGCCAGCCAGTCCAGCTGCTCGGCGGAGAGGCTCTTGACATAGTTGCGGGATTCGGTTCCGTCGTAGCTGCTGCAATCGATGTCGTCCATGACGACGTAATGGACCTTGCCGATGTTGAACGAATAGTAGGTCGGGCAGATCTGATCCACATATTTGACCGCCGCATCGTAGTCCGACCTGGTCTGGAAGTCGTTGTCATGGTTGCCCATGGTGTGGAAGATCTGCAGATTCTTGATCTGGCTGTTGATGGTGTTCAGGTATTGGGGGAAATAGTAGCTGTTCGAATACCAATAGAGGTCCCAGGTCATGTCCCCGAGGGTGAGCGCATACATCTTCTCGCCCTTGTGGCGGGTCATGTAGTCCGTGAGGTCGGAGGTGAATTCGGCGAACTGCCGGAGGTCGTTCGTGCGGTTGGCGAGGTGCATGTCGCCCAGCATGAAGATCTTGTAGGAGTCCTGTCCGTCGACCTTTTCGAGCTTGAAGTCGGCCCGTTCGACGACGTCGGCGCTGTTTTTGAGCGCGCGGTGGAACTGCGGGAGCACGCCGTCGCACGGGACTTCGTAGCCGCTCGGAACGGAGATGAAGACATATCCCCATTTCTTGGCCGATTTGAGCTGGTAGATGCCCTTCTCGTTCGTGACGGTCACCTCCGCGCCGTCGGAGACCACGACGTTCTCCACGCCGACGCCGGCCGACGACACGATCCCGTAGACCGTGGTGCCCGCATCCGGTTCGAAACCTATGTCCTCGACGATGTTGATGTAGATTCTTCCGAACGATTTTTTGCGCGCGTCTCTTTTGACGAAGACTTTGTAGTAACCCGTTTCACACCCGTCGGCCAGGCGTACGGTGAAACTGTCGGAAGTGGTGTTGACGATGGGGCAGACGTAGGAGATGCCTGCGTCCGACTCAAGAATGAATGTGTCTGTGGTCAGGGGCGATTTCCCCCCCCCACTTACGGCGAAAGTGCACTCGCCGCCTTCGGTGACGTCTACCGACCCCGGAACCGTGAATTGCACGTCGAAATTATCCGCGGGGGTCTTTTCGTCATCGCTGCCGCCGCAGGCGAAGAGTTGCGAGACGGCGATGAGTGCCAGTAACAGATACTTTAATACGTTTTTCATTTTAAGTTCTTCGATTATAATTTTTTTATTTGTCCGCGTTTTGTAAATCCGGTTGTTTGGACACCTCGAAGGCCCGGAAAGACCCGGTCGGGGACTCCGTCCCGAAGTCTCCGTTTGCGGCCCTGCCGGCCTTCGCATCTTCCATTATATATATGGTAACCATCTGTTTACCGTGTCGCTTCTGTCTGAAAAACTTTTCAAATATAACTTGTTTGTGTTTCGATTGTGTTTCGAATACATTTCAAAATTAAACTTATTTTATTAAAAAACAAAATCGGAGGACTTTTTTTGCAAATAAAAAATTTTAAATATTGCTCATGTTTCGCTTGAAAGATTAAGTATTTCCCTTTTATCTCTTTTTCGTTGTCCTTGATTCGTGGAATGGTTGTGAAGCGAAACTGTCGGGCGTCTGTTTTTCGGTGACGGCAGCTCGGAAAACGGCATGGCGGAGAAGAGTGGCGGGCGGAACCGGAGGTGTTGTCGGAACCGGTCCCGGCCGCTCGGGGCGGGCTGTCGCCTGCGCCGGGAGCGGCAGTGTGGCGAACGGATTCCGGCGCAGGCCGAAAAGACGCTCGCGGAGGTGAGTTCCGGAGGCTATGAATGCCAGGAGGCGGTGAGCTGTTCGGGGAGCGGAACCGAGGAGTCGCGCCGCCAGACCATCGCCCGGTCGGCGGCCGCGTCGCCCGTGCCGAAGTCGAAGCGGTCTGCGGAAACGAACCTCGCCGGAACGTCGCCAGCGAACCCGAAGCGTCCGTAAAATTCCCGGAGCCACTCCTTGCCGGGCGTCGGGATGAGGAACGCCGCGTCGTCGCCGCGGTCCGCGATGAGCCGCATCGCTTCGCGCATGAGCTGCGAGGCCAGTCCGCGTCCTCGGAACGCGGGGTCCGTCGCTACGCCGTAGATATAGGTCGTGCGGCTCAGCTCCGTCC
>ERZ832317.5174-NODE-5174-length-11965-cov-36.250042_pt1 | contig 11965 bp, 10 predicted proteins | sample MGYA00519695_ERZ832317 | MGnify/ENA primary metagenome ERZ832317 (study PRJEB31850, sample SAMEA3708726) | human gut metagenome | biome: human gut; feature: human-associated habitat; material: faeces | place: China | collected 2014 ...
TTCTCATTTCTCCTGAAGGAAGACGAAGTGTTGCGTACTTTCCTTCTTTAGCCATCAGCTGTGCGCTGTTACCTGCAGAACGTACTAACTGTCCGCCCTTGCCAGCGTATAACTCAATGTTGTGTACCTGGGTACCTACCGGGATGTTCTCCAGTGGTAAGCAGTTTCCAACTCTTACTTCTGCTTCTGCTCCGTTCATAACAGTCATTCCATCTGTTAATCCTTCTGGAGCAAGGATATATGCTTTCTCGCCATCTGCATAACTAATTAAAGCGATGTTAGCTGTTCTGTTTGGATCGTACTCAATTCCGATAACCTGTGCTGGAACGCCTTCCTTGTTTCTCTTGAAATCAATCATTCTATACTTCTGTCTGTTTCCACCACCGTGGTGTCTTACAGTAATCTTACCCTGGTTGTTACGACCAGCATTCTTGCTCTTCTTAGCAAGTAATGACTTCTCTGGAGTACTCTTTGTAATCTCTGAGAAATCAGATCCAGTCATATTTCTTCTGGAAGGTGTATATGGGTTATATGTCTTAATTCCCATTATTTCTCTCCTTTCGAGTCTGTGTAATATTGTTTTCTACACTTTAAAGCTACTAATTAAAGGCCTTCAAAGATTTCGATTTCCTTGCTGTCAGCTGTTAACTGTACAATTGCCTTCTTAGTCTTAGAAGTTGTACCAGCTGTTCTGCCTCTTCTCTTCTTCTTGCCATCAAGATTCATTGTGTTAACTGAAGCAACCTTAGTTCCTTCGAACATCTTCTCAACAGCATCCTTAATCATTGTCTTGTTAGCATCTGTATGAACTAAGAATGTATACTTCTTATCTGCCATATCAGCCATAGACTTCTCTGTGATTACAGGCTTGAGGATTACATCATAATACTGTACGTTTGCCATTATGCATACACCTCCTCTAATTTCTCTACAGCTGCCTTAGTAACAACTAATGTTGTATACTTAAGAACATCATATGTGTTGATTTCGTTAGTAGCTGTAACCTTAACTGAAGGAATGTTTCTTCCTGAAAGAACTACGTTCTTATTCTCGCCTTCAAGAACTACTAATGCATTTTCAACCTTTAAGTTGTTCATAACTTCTACGAACTTCTTTGTCTTGATTTCATCTAACTTGAACTCGTCAAGTACAACAATCTTGCTTTCTGCAACCTTTGAAGATAAAGCAGAAAGAAGAGCGATTCTCTTTTCTTTCTTATTCATCTTGAATGAATAATCTCTTGGCTTTGGTGCGAATACGATACCGCCGCCTGTCCACTGTGGAGCTCTTGTAGAACCCTGTCTTGCATGACCAGTTCCCTTCTGTCTCCAAGGTTTTCTTCCGCCACCAGAAACTTCTGAACGTGTCTTAGCGCTCTGTGTTCCCTGACGATTATTTGCAAGCTGGTTAACTACTGCCATGTGTACAAGATGTTCATTAACTTCAACACCAAACACTGCATCGTTTAATTCGATTGAGCCAACTTCCTTGCCTTCAATATTGTAAACAGATACGTTTGCCATCTGTGTGGTCCTCCTTCCTTAGCAAAAACTACTTGCTAGCCTTTACTGTTTCTTTCAGTGTTACTAATGATTTCTTAGGTCCAGGTACAGCACCCTTAACTAAGATTACGTTGTTTTCAACATCAACTCTTACTACTTCAAGATTCTGGATTGTGATTCTCTTAGAACCCATATGTCCAGGCATTCCTTTTCCCTTGAATACTCTACCAGGTGTTGTTGCTGATCCGTTTGAACCCTGATGTCTGTGGAACTTAGAACCATGAGCCATAGGTCCTCTTGACTGGCCTAATCTCTTGATTGCGCCCTGGAAACCTTTACCCTTTGAAATAGCAGTTGCATCTACCTTATCGCCTGCTGCGAAGATATCAGCTTTGATTTCATCCTTTACTGAGTATTCTGAAGCGTTTTCAAACTTGAATTCTCTTAAGAATCTCTTGTAAGGAACCTCTGCCTTATCAAAATGTCCTTTAACAGGCTTGTTTACTAACTTTTCTCTAATGTCAGCAAAACCAACCTGAACTGCATCGTAACCGTCGTTTTCTACTGTCTTTACTTGTGTAACAACACAAGGACCAGCCTGAAGAACAGTTACAGGTGTTAAAACACCGTCTTCGTTGAAGATTTGAGTCATTCCGACTTTTGTAGCTAAAATTGCCTTCTTCATTGATATTCCTCCTGTTTAATCTACAGCGGACAAGATGATTATGCCGTTTCCGGCGCAATCATCTGGAAGCAAAATCCTGACGGATTTTCTTCCGGTTTCAGTCCGGAATTTTCTATATTTATAAAATCATACGTCATAAGCGCATCCTGTCATCCTAGAACAGCTAATATAAGTGGAACCTGCACCACTGTGCTACACTTTCGTGTACGTTACTTCTATATTAAACCCTTAGGATTATTGCTCTTAAATAATAATGAAAAATTGTGTAATGATTAGTTCATTACCTTAAGGTTGATGAATACACCAGCTGGCATCTCTAACTTAGATAATGCATCTACAGTCTTCTGTGATGGTGATAATACATCGATGAGTCTCTTGTGAGTTCTCTGTTCAAACTGTTCTCTTGAATCCTTATACTTGTGAACAGCTCTAAGGATTGTAACTACTTCCTTCTTTGTTGGAAGAGGTACTGGACCACTCACATTTGCTCCTGTCTTCTTAGCAGTTTCGATGATTTTCTTAGCTGACTGATCGATTAACTGATGATCATAAGCTTTCAGTGTAATTCTTATTACCTGATTTGCCATAAAAAAAGTCGCCTCCTTCGCACTTTATTGTTTAAGTACGACAAGCGGTGACTGTACACACTCCCACGTGTATCGAGAATCACCTGTTGGATTATCCCGATTACCAACGTGTCATTTCTGCATCTTGCAGATGATATTAGGTACAGTGACTTGTCGCCAGATTCTTCGCCGGTCTCTTACCGGCCTTGACATTCGCTCCACGGAAAACCTGCTCTTATGAGCAGCAACCTCACGCTTCTACGCTATCAATGTCACAGCAAGTATTAATATACACTACACTTAATATAAAATCAACCAGAAAAATATTATTTTATTGTATTTTTTTAAGTACAATTCTGTAATATTTCTCTGGTTTAATTATTATCCATTTTTGTTATTATTTATCCACAAATATGCATTATTTGATGAATATTTATAAACATTTCTGCTTTGTTTGCACACATCTTTACTGGTTTGCTATTCTTTCCGCAAGGTCGTTAAGATATACCCACCTGTCCATCTTTTCCTCAAGCTGTTTTTCTTTTTCAGCCTTTTCCTTGGACAGGTCATTTAACTTACCATAGTCAGTTGCACACTTAGCCATTTCACTGTCTATTCTTTCTATATCGCTTTCTAATGCAGCTATATCATCATCAATACTCTCATATTCTTTCTGTTCCTTGTAAGTAAACTTAAGGCGCTCACTTCTTGATTTATTATATTCCTTACTTGTAAGTGTCTTATTGCCCGCTGTAACCTTCTGTGTACCATCTGCTGATTTATCACCGTTACTTCCTGCTGCCACACCGCTGCCTGATACCAGACCATTACCTGATAATGCTGTACCTTTAGATATTCCATTTCCTGGCACATTATATATAGAAGAAACGCATTTTTCTTTGTAGTCTGAATAGCCTCCTTCATACTGGGTAAGGTGACCACCCGCCTCAAATGCAAATATTCTGTCAACCGTTCTGTCAAGAAAGTATCTGTCATGTGAAACTGTTATGATAATCCCTGCAAATCCATCCAGATAATCCTCAAGTACTTCAAGCGTTTCAATATCAAGATCATTGGTAGGCTCATCAAGTATAAGTACATTAGGCGCACTCATAAGCACACTTAAAAGATACAGTCTTCTCTTTTCTCCACCGGACAGCTTTCTTATTGGTGTCCACTGCTGTTTTGGTGAAAAGAGAAACTTTTCACACATCTGGCTCGCTGTTGCCTTGCCCTCTACTGTCTGCACATACTCACCTATGCTTCTTACAAACTCAAGCACTGTCTGATTCTCATCCAGCGGTTCATTTTCTTGCATAAAATAACCTATATGTACAGTGTCACCTATCTCAACGCTTCCACTATCCGGCTGTATCTGTCCTGTTATTATCTTCATAAGTGTTGACTTACCACATCCATTGCTTCCTATTATACCTATACGGTCATCTCTTAGAAAAATGTATGAAAAATCATTGATATAAGTATGACCGTCATATGCTTTGGTTATGTTGTTAAGTTCTATCGTCTTTTTGCCTAATCTTGTGCTTACAGAGCTCATATCCATAAGGCTCTTGTCAAATTTAGCCCTTGCCTCACGGGAAGCTTCCTTCATATCCTCAAAACGGTCTATTCTTGCCTGCTGTTTTGTTGAACGCGCCTGGCATCCTCTTCTTATCCACTCAAGTTCTCTTCTTAATGTGTTCTGTCTTTTAGCCTCTGTAGCTCTTTCCATCTGTTCTCTTTCAGTCTTTAATTCAAGAAAGCCTGAATAATTGGAATCATAACTATAAAGCGCCGCATGGTCTATCTCAACTATCTTGTTAGTTACATTGTCAAGGAAATACCTGTCATGCGTTACCATAAGAAGTTCGCCCTTGAAAGCCTTTATATACTGCTCAAGCCACACAACCATATCATTATCAAGATGGTTAGTCGGCTCATCAAGTATAAGCACCTCTGTAGGTTCAACCAATGCCTTTGCAAGCGCCACTCTTTTCTTCTGTCCTCCTGAAAGCATATCCATAGAAGCATCAAATACTCCTATCCCAAGCTTGTTAAGAATCTCCTTTGCCTTGGCCTCACTGGCATTAGCTTTTCCTCTCAGCACATAGGAAAGAACCGTCTCATCCTTCGCATGGTCAGGTGACTGTGCAAGGTATGTTACTGTAACATTCCTTCCCTTTATAACATTTCCTTCATCAGGCTCTTCAATACCAGCTATTATCTTAAGCAATGTTGACTTTCCAGTACCATTTACACCTATGACACCCACCTTATCACCCTTGTTTATTCCAAGTGTAACCTTATCAAGTAGTACCTTCTCGCCAAATGTTTTACTCACTTTTTCTACATTTAATATATTCACAACAATTACCTTTCTTTAACACTACTGTAATCACCTGCAATATCATCCAGCTTATACAGTTTCTTCATCTTGGCAGCCAGCTCCGGATTTTCCTTCTCAAGCTTACTTATATGCTCCATTCTGCGTTCCATCATATGCTTATATGCCTCAGGATTATTCTCCTTAAAATGCAGCATAACCTCTCTTCTGTGGTGTCTTAGGTGTGCAAGTGCATCCGGATTAAGCTTTGCAATCTTTGCCTCAAGTCTTAATCTTCGCTCTTCGATTCTTTCTTCTAACGCTTCTGCATTGCTGTTGTTTTGTGTAAGCTCTGATAAATGCATCTCAACTCTCTCAAGAAGCTCATCCTCATCAAACAGACCAATACGTCCCCATGTATTCTTACTTTCAGCCTCTGCAAGTACATTATCCGGAATATGCTCATTATTTTCATCCATATGTGTGATATCATCTGTCATCTGCACTGCAAACTTATCAAGCCATTCCGATGCATCCTCGCCAAATGCCCACTCTATCTCTGCAAGTCTTTCATTGTCCTCTATAAAATCATTATGTGCCTCTGTCTGTTCTAGTGTACCTGCAAGTGGATAAGGTCTGTCAACGCCAGCATCTCTTAACGCAAGTGATATAGTTCTTCGTGTGACACCCTCTTCCACAAGACATCCAGCACCTAGCTTTCTTAGCTGATCGTTAACATTACCAACATGCTCTGTTATATAAAAACGTAGACCTTTATCTTTAAGAATCTTATTAAATGAAACAAGTCTGTCGGCTGCGGTTATGTCTATGCTTCCTATACCACTTGCATCAACTATAACAACTCTTGTATCATCTTTTATCGCATTTTCTATATCCTGTAAAAATGTAGACACATTTGCAAAGAAAAGATTGCCACTGAATCTGTACATCACAACATGTTGTATCTCAAGCGCATTCCTGTTACGGTTAAGATTATAGAAGCCTTCATGACCTGGTATACATCCAAGAAGTGATCTTGGTGGAACAACCGCTCTTATAATCACTGCTATAAATGAAAGAATAACACCTATTATTACACCATATATTGTTCCGAATAAAAGCACTCCGAACATAGCAGCAAGAAAAATGAAAAACTCAGCTCTGTTAACCTTTCTTAACTTATCTGCCAGCTTGTACTCTACTATACCTATAAGTGCTGCCACAACGATACCAGTAAGTATTGGCACAGGAAGATATTCAAGAAGCGGTGTTGCAAACAAAACAACAATAAGCATGGTTACTGCTGCTGTCACTGACATAAGCTGTGTCTTACATCCAAACTGGTCTGCAATGCCTGTTCTTGACACACTTCCATTCAGTGGACAGCTTCCTGATACTGCCGATGCCACATTTGCAAGAGAATATGCAAGAACTTCTCTGTTATTATCAACCTTATAACCATATCTGTTTGCATAATTGTTCGTTGCCAGCAAAGTCTGTGCCATAATAACAAGTGCACATGTAAGTCCTAGAACAACTATCTCTGATGTATTATCGCGAAGTAATGTAACATCCGGAATAGAAAGCTTAGGAAATCCAGCATCTACATGTGGAAGATGTTTTACACCGAATCTGTCTATATGTAAAAATGCTGTTGCCATAGCTCCAAGTACCATAAGTACAACCGACATTGGAAACTTCGGCATATATTTTTTACAGACAAGAATAATCACAACTGTTCCGAATCCCAGAACTGCCGACAATACATTAAAATATTTCAACTGGTCTGTTATATGCAGAATGAGCTCTATAAGCTCGCCTGTACCTGCCGTGCCTCCAAACAGCTTAGGCACCTGCATAAGTATAATAGTAATTCCTATCCCACTTATGAAACCGCCCATGACCGGAGTGGATATGTAGTTCACTATTCTGCCAGCTTTTATAAGGCTGAATATTAAAAGCCATGCTGCAACTACAAGCGTTATAGCTGGTACAAGCCGCATCGCTTCATCTGAACCTGTTATTACTCCAAGTGCTGCAAGTGTCCCTCCAACCAGCACTGCAGGCGTGGCATCTACACCAAACACAAACTGTGGTGAACTTGTTGTAAATGCATACACAAGTACAGGAAGTAATGAACCATATAATCCATACGCCGCCGGCAATCCTGCTATCTGTGCATACCCCATAGATATGGGAATAGATACAAGTGCCACAATAATACCTGCTATAATATCATTCTTTGCTGTTTTAAAAGATATATTTTTCAAATGTGCATCTTCCTTTCCTTATATAATATACATGATTTAATTATCAATAGTTACTTTTAACACTAATACCATATCACAATTTATATTTTTTATCTGTTATATGTTACAGTAAAAATATGGATTTTTCAATAAAATTTATCTTAACAATATGTCACTGTAAAGAACTATTTACAGCATTTTGGCAACTGACTCTGAAAATAACAAGGTGTACATAAAAATGCCTGCATACCTCTAACAAAAACATTTCCTTGCCCTTATCATATGGATTGTTATATACTTATATAAGTATGATGTTGGGGGCAAAAGCCACCAACTTTGATATCTATGGATTGTTCTGTGCTACGCACTCCAACGTCTACGCTACGCTTCGGTCCGTGCTAAACATGTGTCACTGGCACATAGCACCCTACCTAATATTAGCATATTGTAGGATTATCATCCCACTTTTATGCTCATATCACATATAACAAAGAAAGGATTACACAATATATGTTTATTGCAGATAACTGGAAAGACTATGAAGTTATAGATACATCATGTGGTGAAAAACTTGAACGATGGGGAGATTATATCCTTGTACGTCCAGACCCACAGGTCATATGGGATACCCCTAAAAACGATAAAAGATGGAAACACATGAATGGTCATTATCACAGAAGCTCAAAAGGCGGCGGTGAATGGGAGTTCTTTGATCTTCCACAGAGCTGGACTATTAACTATCAGAGTCCTTCTCTTGATGTGCCTCTTACTTTTAACTTAAAACCTTTCAGCTTCAAGCATACAGGTATATTTCCAGAGCAGGCTGCTAACTGGGACTGGTTTTCAGGCATAATAAAGAAAGCTAAGGAAAAGGATGCCAATAGACAGATAAAGGTTCTTAATCTTTTTGCATATACCGGTGGTGCAACTCTTGCATGCGCTGCAGCCGGGGCACATGTAACACACGTTGATGCATCTAAAGGTATCATTGCATGGGCTAAGGAAAATGCCACATCTTCCGGTCTTATTGACAAACCTATCCGCTGGATAGTTGATGATTGTGTTAAGTTCGTTGAGAGAGAAATAAGACGTGGCAATCACTACGATGCCATCATTATGGACCCTCCTTCATATGGAAGAGGACCTAAAGGCGAAATATGGAAAATAGAAGAAGCCATACATCCACTTGTAAAGTTATGTGCACAGCTTCTTTCTGAGGAACCATTATTCTTCCTCATTAACTCATATACAACAGGGCTTCAGCCAGCGGTTCTTACATATATGTTAAGCACAGAGCTTAAAAACTTTGACGGTTACTGCAGCTCAAACGAAGTAGGACTTCCTGTATCATCCAACGGGCTCGTTCTTCCTTGTGGTGCTTCCGGAAGATGGTGCAGTTCTGAATATTAATCATCAATTAAAATGCTGCCATTTTATGTGGCAGCATTTTATACTATATTTTTATTTTGTTATTTTTATTTTGTTATTTTTATTTTATTGTTTTTCTTGTATTTTTTTCTTGCATTATTTTTTTACGTTCTTTTCCTTCATAATCAATTCTTCCATAAGTCTGCTATAATCCTCTGAAGCAACCGGAAGCTTAACCTGAATACCATTACATGCTGAATAATAAGCTCCTGCGCACAACATCAGTGAATTAAGTCCCTCCTCGCCTTTCGCTACAAGATATGTATCATCACGTTCTAATGAAGCTCTGGCAAATCTTTCAAGCAGTTCTATATATGGCTCTGGTGTCTTTGGGAACTCAATTGTTTCCTTAGTATATTGCATATTTTCCCTTGAATTAACCATTTCAGTTTTTATATATTCTTCTACATCCTGATGTCTTGTTATAGTAAGCGTATTATCTTCAAGCAGCAGCTTTGCTTTTGTTCCTATTATTTCAAGTCTTTCTTCATGACACGCTTCTCCCGTTGTCAGTACAAATGAAGCTGTCGTGCCATCATCATAATCCATAATAATAGTATCTTCATCATCTACTGCAAAATCATTATATTTGCCAAAAGGTATAAGTGCAAACATTCTCTGCGGCATGCCAAAAAGATACTGGAACATATCAAGTATATGCTGTCCCTGGTTAATAAGTGCACCGCCGCCTTCACCAGCAAAGCTGCTTCTCCAGGCGCCAGAATGATGATAATATGATGTTCTTAAATATCTTGAATTAATAAGATTCACCCTTCTTAGCTTTCCCAGCTCACCTGCATCAATCATACTCTTAATCTTCATATACTTAGGATATAATCTTTGATGAAATACCATACCATATATTCTTTCGCTCTTTTTAGCTGCCTCATTCATAGTAAGTGCTTCCCCTATATCTGATGCTGCCGGTTTATCACACAAAACATCCTTTCCCAGTGAAAATGCCTGTACCGCAAGCTTAGCATGTGTTTTATGCGGAGTTGCTATAATAACTGCATCAAATAATGTATCTACATCTTCTGCTTTAAACATATCATCTGCACTTCTAAATATTCTTACGTGCTCACCATCAACATTTACAAGCGCTTCACCCCACTCCATAAGTTCATCTCTTCGTATAACTACTGCCGTCAGCTTCATGTTGGCAACTTCACCTGATACAATCATCTGTGCATATTTCTTTCCCATATTTCCAACGCCTATAAGAGCTACTCTTAATATTTTGTTCTGCATATTATTCATGGTTCCTTTCTTATTTATTTTGCAATCTATTCTATAATTAAATTTCTATATTTATTTGCATTCTACTATTATTGTAGGGAATGTATGAAATACCTATTCATTACCTATTATTTTCAATACAACTACTAATTTTATTACCTGTCCTTACTGCCTCATCAAGCAATATTGCCGCATATGCATCTGCAAATGCATCTTCCATGCTATATGGTGATTCTGTCTCACCTCTGCTATACTTTGCTGTTCCTATCATAAGAGCCGCTATTGCTGTTTCATCCTCTGACAAGCCACGCAGCCCTAATTCCGGTTCATACAGTACATTTTCACCGCACATTATTTTCTCTATTTCACGAACGGTAGACAGGTTAGGATTAGTATCTTTAGTGTGTGTTACATTGACATCTGTCACAATCTTTTGATACTGTCCTTCATTTTTATCATCAAGATAATATAGCTCATCGTTAATAAGCTCCCCTCTGACACCCTGCACCTTTATCATATTCTTTCTTATAGGTGAGCGGTACTGCTCAGAGTCAAAATCATACCATGCAACCTTTCCACTCTCAAACTCAAATGCTGCTACACATCTTTTTTTAGGCGCTGTTCTGCCATCTGTAAATTTGTCATATCTCGTAAGTGTCTGAGTTGTCGGAAATTCATATATTTTACCTGACACTGTGTAGTTTTCATCAGGTTTTATACCAAGATATGCTCTTATAAGACTGAAACCGTGATATTCGTGTGCAAGGGATATATTCAGACAACTGATATCGCCAAGTACACCACTATTAACAAGCTTAATCCGTGCTTTATTATATGGATATTCCCTGTATTGTTCAGCAACAACCTGCTTCTTATCTGTTTTATCATCTGACATATGATATCTGTATAACTTTTTAAGCGAATCCATATCCAATGCTGCTGGTGTCTCAGAAAGAACAGTTATTCCTCTATCCATCCATTCTATTGATACATCACATATACTTGTTTTATTTACTGCTACAACAGCAAAATCCGGTTTATAACCTACGCACTCTTCTATAGAGGTTGTAGTATGTATACCGAATTCTTCTGCCATCTTATCTGCTTTTTCCTGTGTACGGCAGTACATTGCATCTAGACATAATATATCCGGCATTGCTTTTGCTATTCTGACATAATAAAGCGAACGCCAGCCTGAGCCTATTATTATAAAATGATACTTACCCATATAAGCTTCATACCTCCTGAAAATAAATAATATCAATTAATTTACAAAACATTTTCTTTTTTCAGTTTTCTACAAACATCTATAATAATACTATGATCCTGTTCATGATTAAAACCAGAACATGTTATTGTGCCTATCACTGTCTGGCAATTCTCTAGTCTTATTGGAAATGCACCTCCCACCTGTGCATACTCTGATGGTTCTAATGCCCACTTTTCTTTAATATTCATACTACAATTCTCAAGCATATAGTGCGCCCACAATGAACTATGTCCGGTATGCATCGCCGTATTTTTCTTACGCTCGATCATAATATCATTACTTACAGCATTACCATCACTGGAATAATGGAACAATCTTCTTCCAGCTATTGCAATATCTATACATATTTTATTGTTACGGTTTTTCGCTTCTTCTATAAGCGCCATTCCTATAGCAAGTGCTGTTTCTGATGAAAACTCCCTGAATTTCAATTCTTTCTCTTCAGCTTCACATTGTTTCATAAGTTCTTTAGCAGTCATACCTTTTAACTCCTTTAATCAATTATTTCATTTGGTATTCTATCTACCATTCTGTTACCATCCTATTTTACAGTTGCTTCCTTTTCTTTTGCGCTCATTATATCATAATTTACTCTTTCTTAACCCGTACACTCACGAACCCGCGCTTCGCGCTATCCCGCCCTGCTTTGCATGGCTGTTCGTTCGTTAATGGCGCAAGAAAAGTAAATGTCTGCTTCGCAGCC
>ERZ832317.5185-NODE-5185-length-11932-cov-10.486150_pt1 | contig 11932 bp, 10 predicted proteins | sample MGYA00519695_ERZ832317 | MGnify/ENA primary metagenome ERZ832317 (study PRJEB31850, sample SAMEA3708726) | human gut metagenome | biome: human gut; feature: human-associated habitat; material: faeces | place: China | collected 2014 ...
TACGCCATCTCTTCCTCCTAGAGAACTATTTCTCCAGGTTCAGGGGCGCACCCCCTAGACACATGGTCGGTTGAAACTGAGCCAGTCGCACAGTCTGGTCTGAAAGCCGCCCTCCGTTTACCCGCCATCGCCATCGTCTCGTCGGCTCCCGAGATAGGCCGCGAAACGTCTGTAGGAGTCCTCTGACAGGCAGCGCTCTATGCGGCAGGCCTCCGCCGAGGCGGTCTCGGCGTCCACGCCTGACTCGACGAGCGGCCGCTCGAAGAAGCGATGACGTTCGGGCGTCGCCGACCCGTCGCGCCGCCAGAGTCGACGCTCCTGTTCCGCAAGCCAGCCCGGCCGCCGCGCAAGATCCCGCCCGCATCGAACCACACGGCGGCGCTCGGCCCATCTTGCTCCACGCTCCGGCAGCCCGCAAGCGGTCTGCCTCCGCAGCTGCGGGTGCCTGCTGCGCAGTCACCCTCCGCACCGCTCCGTGCCCGCTCCGGGTCTTGCTCCGCAGGGGACGAGAAGAACGATAAGAACAACCATCCATGCATGTCAACCAGCGATTTTGCACATTCGTTCGAGAATATGTTGATAACCTCCCGGCGCTCCGCGCGAAGCGTCGCCCCGTGTTCCAAAGCGTCTCATGCCTAGAAGAACGTGCCGAGAGCCCCAATGTGGAAAACTCCTTCACACCGCCCGTATAATGGGGCGCACGGGACGAGAGGAGCCGCGCGCCCATGCGTCGGCCCAGGCTCGCGGGAGCCTCCAACGGCGCCGCCCGGGCAATGTCCCCGTCGAAAGGATTCAGATGGTCACTCACACGCTCGGCACGGGCGCGCGGACGGCGGTGCTCCTGCACGGGGGCGGCCTCTCGTGGTGGAACTACCGGGCCGTCGCCGACCTGCTCGCCGCCAACGGGTACCGCGTCGTGCTCCCCGTGCTCGACGGGCACGCCGGCTCGGACCGACCGTTCACCTCGATCGAGGAAAACGCCTCCGAGCTCGTCGCACTCATCGACCGCGAGCTCGGCGGGCGCGTCGATGCGCTCGGCGGCGTCTCCCTTGGGGCGCAGGTCGCCCTCGAGGCCCTTGCGCAGCGGTCGCGGATCGCGGGGCGCGCCGTCATCGAGAGCGCGCTCGTGCTCCCCATGCGCGCCGCCCGCGCCCTCGTCGCGCCCGCCGTCGCCCTGAGCTACCCGCTCGTGCGGCGCCCCTGGTTCTCGCAGGCGCAGTTCGCGAGCCTCCATCTCCCCGAGGAGCTCTACGAGCCCTACTACCGTGACAGCTGTGCCATATCGAAGCGGGACATGATCGCCTTCATGCGGGAGAACAGCTCCTACCGGCTGAAGCCCGAGCTCGCGGGCTGCGGGGCGCGGGCCACCATCCTCGTCGGCGGGAAGGAGCCCCGCATCATGGTGCGCTCGGCGCGCGCCCTGGCTAAGGCCATGCCGGACAGCACGCTCGTCGAGCACCCTGGCTGGCGGCACGGCGAGGCGAGCTTGTGGCATCCCGAGGTCTATCTCGAGGCGTTCGAGGGTCGCCCATAAGCAAGTTTTCCTGGATAAGAAAAAAGCCGGGGAAAACGTCCCCGGCACTTGGGAGCCTTCCCAACTGAAAACCAATTACCTTATATCATGTACTGTATGAAAATCCAAGGGAGCTCGAAGCGTTTTCGGACGTCAGTGGAATCTCAAGTCCCGTTCGCCAGCTTATGTGTAAGCCACCTGAGACTGCTCATTTCGCCTGTCGATTGCGCAGACCTTGTCCCCGAATCCGATGAAACGCGCCGCCGAGTCATTTGGCGGCACGCCTTCTGTGGCGATGCCGAAAACTGGGCGCAACCGGAATGGCGGAACGACAGGACCGAAGCCACCGAGCGGGAATAAAGATTTCCTTAGTTATGGGGGGTATAAATCGTTTAGATGATAATGAATACCTCAATAAACCTCTAATTTGATATACCGGCCTTTCACTCTGATTAAGGACGACTATCCCAAGTACCTGTTGACGTGAAGTGACCCCATTCAGCAAAGGGATGGCATCATTCATGCCAACATCCCCGAGTTCATGCGGGAAGAGAGGACATTCTAGGAGGGTAATGCCTCCTTTCGATACCCGCCTGCGTGCGGCTGATCTTGAATGGGCGTCTTTGGCCTTCATTTGCTTTTATGCGCCTGCTGCATCGATTCAACGCATATTGACCTGGCGATGACAGGATTGATAGTAAGCGGACAATCTGATCGTCGAGGCCCCGCCGCCCGGAAAGTGTGCAACGCGCGAGAAAGGGCCCAACGACGATTTCTTCGGGATGTCTCGGTGCTAATCCCAGGCCGCGATTGGGGGGGCGCAACCGCTTCCGGGCGCACGCGCGCGCCGGCGCGGCGAGGGACCGCAGGTGCGATGCGCGGGCGACGAAGACAATCAAAGGCAGTCTGATGAAAAAGATATATACTATTTTCATCAAAAAGGAGGAGCGCTATGACAGAAGCAGAGGCCATCGCTAAGCGCATAGAGAGCTTCGGCGCCGGCAGGGCCTTCACAGCCGCCGACTTCTCCGACGTCGCAGGCCGACGCAACACTGCCAACGCGCTCGGGCGCTTGCATGCAAAGGGAGGAATCGCCCGCGCCGTCCGCGGCGTCTACTACGTGCCGGAGCGCAGCGCGCTCATGGGCACCGAGGTGCCGGCCAGCGCCGACGAGGTCGTGGGCGCCATCGCCCGTGCCAACAAGTGGATCGTCGCGCCGTCCGGCGACGCGGCGCTCAATGCGCTGGGCCTCGACACGCAGGTGCCCGCAAAGCTCGTCTATGTCAGCAGCGGTCCGTACAAGCGCTACGAGTACGGGCCGTACGATATCGAGCTCCGGCACCGCGCCAACCGCGACCTGCTCGACTGTTCGCAGATCACCTGCACCATCGTGCAGGCCCTCAAGGCGCTCGGGCGCGAGAACGTGGGCGACGAGGAAATCAGAACGCTCGCGCGCAACCTCACGGAAGAACAGGCCGGCGCGTTCCTGGAAGAGTCGGCGGGGCTCACCTCCTGGGTCGCCGACGCCGCGAAGAAGATATGGGAGGCGAAGCATGGACAGAATCGCTAGGGCCTCGACCGGCGAGCGCAGACTGGTCTTCGAGGCCACCGCGCAGAGGATGGCGCTTGCGCCGGCCGTCGTCGAGAAGGACTTCTGGGTGTGCTACACCTTGGACCACCTTTTCCACAGAAGCGGCTTCGCCGAGTCCATGGTGTTCAAGGGCGGCACGAGCCTGTCGAAGGCTTTCGAGCTCATCGAGCGCTTCTCGGAGGACATCGACCTCATACTCGATTGGCGACTCCTGGGCTACGGCGAGGACAAACCGTGGGAGCCGCGCAGCAACTCGGCGCAGGAGCGGTTCAAGGCCGATAGCATCGAGCGCACGAACGCCTTCCTGGCCGACGCCTTCGTCCCGAAGCTCAGGGCCGCGCTCTCCGAGTCCCTCGGCGCCGAAGCGTCCGTTAGGTGCGGGGCCGAGGAGGAGACTGTGTACTTCGACTACCCGCGCTCCTACGAGTCTGCGGGCACGCTCGACACCATCAAGCTGGAGATAGGACCCATGGCGGCATGGTCGCCCTCCGAGGAGGCGGCGATAACCCCGTACGCGGCGGATGTGGTTCCGTTCGGGCCCGAGCTGTCGACCACGGTGCGCACCGCGAGTCCCGAGCGCACGTTCTGGGAGAAGGCCACCATCCTGCACCAGGAGGCCAACAGGCCCGAGGGCAAGGCTATGCCCAGGCGCTACTCCCGCCATTACTACGACATGTACCGCCTTGGCCACTCGTTCGTGCTCGGCCGCGCCGTCGCGCAGCCCGGCCTCCTCGAACAGGTCGTCAGGTTCAAAGAGAAGTTCTATCGCACGCCGTGGGCCAAGCTGGCCGACGCGAGGCCCGGCACGCTCAGGCTCGCCCCTCCAAAGGGCAGGCTCGACGAGCTGGCGGCCGATTACGCCTCGATGAGGCCGATGCTGTTCGGCAGCTACCCGAGCATCGATGAGATAATCGCCTACATGTTTGATCTCGAGGAGACCATCAACGGGCTAAGCTGATCAAGGGCGCCCCAATTCCGGGCGCCTGCCGGAATCGAAGAGGCGGAACGGGCAACGCGACGGCTTTCCCGCCTCGGTACGGCCCTTCTATATCCTCATACACCATGCGTTCAGCCACTTCTCGTCTGCGCGGCCGGGACGCACGTCGGACGTGACGTCGACGCGGTCGACGGCCAGGCCCTCGACGTCGCCGATGAGGCGGCGGAAGGACTGCGCTGTCATGTCGGTGAACCAGCGGCCGTTGCGCATGCCGTCATGGTCGCCGAGCTTGAAGCTAAGATAGAAACGACCGCCCGGCTTGAGCGCAGCAGCATATTTGGCGACGATTGCGGGCAGCTCCGCAGCCGGCACGTGAAGCAGGCTGCTGCAGGCCCAGATCCCGTCGTATACGCGCTTGGGCTCGAAATCGGCGAATGTGGCATGCTCAACCTTCATTCCGGTGAGCTCGCTTGCGGCCTTGACCATCTCAGCGCTGCCGTCGACCGCGTCGACCGCGAAGCCCGCCTTGAGAAACGCCAAAGAGTCGCGCCCGCTGCCGCAGCCCAGGTCCAGGATGCGGCCGCCCTCGGGAAGCATATCCGCAAACGCCTTCTGCAGCGCGCCGAACTCGACGTTCGCCGTGTCCGCTATGAACTTCTTCGCGTTGCCATCGTAGTAGCCGATGGTCTCCTCCGTGGCGGTCATGCTCTTCCTTCCTAGAACGCGGGCGCTTCGCGCTCCTCCGTCTTCCAACGTTCCCCCGGCAAAAGGTCCGTCGCGATTCTATCAACCTTCTTCAGGTATTCCCAGCGCGCCTGCGGCGTCTCTCCGGTCTGGGCGATGAGCGTCTCGCGCAAAGGGTGGTGACTGCCGATGAGGTACTCGTTGCGGCGGTTGAGTCGGCGTAGATATTCGGTCGCCGGGATGCGGGCGAACTTGCCGCCCTCGCCGCGGTTGCAGTCGGGGCACGCCAGCACCAGGTTCCACACGCCGTCCCAGTTGACCCCGGGCACCTGGGACGACAGGGCGTGCGGGAAGAAATGGTCGACGTCGCAGAGGCCCGGCTTGGCGGATTCGAGCAGAATGAGGCCCCCCTCCGTGCGAGCGGTTCCGTCGGCGGCATCGATGGGCACGTAGCAATAGAAGCAATGGCCCTTCTGGTAGCCGTTGAGCGATCCGCGGGCAGAGGTCACGTCCTTTCTCCGCGTGCCGGACTCGGCCACGAACGCCTGGCCGAGGTCATCATACGAGATGCACAGCAGGCTCGACGAGATGCCCTGCTCCCAGGCCGTTTCGACGAGGTTCCATCGCGATTCCGTCTCCTGGACGATGTTGCCGGCCTCGTCGGAGTTGGCGAGCTTGAACACCTCGTCGGTGAGTATGAGGCGCCTGCTCCCTCTGGAGAAGTCCTTCTCGAAGAACTTCACGGGCACGTCGCCCTGGTTGACAACGTGGAACGCATCGAGGACGTTGTTGAAGCCGAGCTGCACGGCCGTGGATATGAGCGCGTCATGCGTGACCTCGCCGTTGTTGAAGCCGGAGCAGGCGTCGATGAACTTGCTCGACCGGCTGGTGCTCTGCTTCGGCGAATGGGCCAAATGCTCGCAGAGGTGGCGGGTGTAGGGGTCTGCCAGCTGGTCGAGCGTGACGGAATCCCTGTCCTGCTTCGCCAGGTCGATGAGCGCCTGCGCGAGGGCGAACTTGTAGGATGCCGCGTTGCGGCCGAACAGGATGACGCTTCGCCAGCTGGACTCCTCGGGAGATCCCGTCACGAGGTACTCGTCTATCGCGCTCATTCCGTCAACCCCTTTCCGCACTGTGCGCTAATTATCGCTCAGTTCGTCCAGTTGCATGGGATTGCGTCTCGAAGCGTGGCGCCCCTCTAGTCGGACGGCCTCTAATCGGCAGCGCGCGCTGGGGAGGGCGGAGGTTCCGGGCGTGCCGGATGAGCTGGCGAAGATGCTCGTGCAAGAGAAGGAAAGGGGCGCCGAGGATGGAGCCCGCAAGGTAAAGGAAGATTGGGGTGACGTCGATGAAGAGGCTTGGTAGGTTCCTCATGGTGGCGCTAAAGGTCGCGCTGGGCTTTTTCGTCTGGCTGTTCCGCGCCGTGTTCAAGTGGGTGATGTAGTAAGAGGCGGGCAATTGCCCGCCTCTTTGTCTTTCCTAATCTGTCTGATCGTCGATGAGCCAGCAGTCGGTCCCATCAGTGAGCAGCGTCCTGGCTGACCGGGATACCGCCGCGATGCGTTGGATTTTGCCTTTTCGATCTTCGGCCTCGGACCTCAGCTTCGACTCTCCGGAGCGTAGGCTCGCGCGCATCTCAACCTTAGCTTCGAGGAGTTGCTCTTTTGCAGCGGCTCTGGGGGTCTGAGAGACCAGCCTCTTGAGGGCGTTTCCCTGGGCTCCGCGAGGAAGCGCGATGGGCGTCCCTTTCATGCCCCCGATCTTCATCTCCATGAGCGCTGCGAGGACCTGCCTCTTTTTCAGAAAGCCCTGAGATTTGTCCAGGATCCGCTGTTCTTCGATGAGGGCGCTGCGGTCGTCCATGCTGCCGTCGTAGTACATGCGCGTCATGGCGAGCGCCGACAGGGCCTGGAGGCACCCCCCCTCGAGGCCTTTTGTCTCCATTCTGGGAATATATCCTGCTCATTTAGGGTTATTCGCGCTGAAAGATTTTGACTAGCTTGGTGTCCTTTATTTCGTAAATAATGTCTGCGACGTTCTCGACCAGCCTCTTATCGTGGGAGACGAACACTATCGTTCCGGCATAGGCGCTCATCATCTGCTCGAGGGCTTCGGCGCTCTTGATGTCCAGGTAATTTCCAGGCTCGTCCATGAGCAAGATGTTGTATCTGCCCAGCAGCATCTTCGCGAGCAGCAGCTTGATGACTTCGCCTCCCGAGAGAACGCCAACGTCCTTTGCCAGGTCACGCGGTCCGATTCCCATAGAGGCGAGGACGCTTCGGATTTCGGTCATGCTGTACTCGCAACCATCCTGCATGAACGAGATCGCAGACTGACGGGCGTCGAACTTGTAGCCTGTTTGCTCGAAGTAACCGATCTCTGCCTTGGGAGAGATGTTGATACCGTCGGCGCGTCGAGCGATTGCCTTCAGCAAGCTGGTCTTTCCTGTACCGTTGCCACCGGTGATGGCCACTTTGGCACCGAGCGGTATCTCGAATTTCGCGTGGTCATAGAGCATGCAGTTGCCGAAGCTCAAGCTGAAATCGTCTGCCGAGATGGGAAATTTACTATGCAGTTCCAGGGCCTTGCTCTGGCGGAACCGCACGGTGCGAATGCTGTCGGGGGCCTCAATCCCTTCGAGCGCTTCGAGGCGCTTCTCCATGTCCTTAGCCGCCTGGTACATCCTTTTCTGTTTGGTGCCGGTTGCTTTCTGATGCCCCAATCGACCTGCATACTCGTTGCTTTTCTTTGCGCCCTTCTGCTTGGCGTCGACCTGCCGTGCTTTTTTCCGTTGTTTTTCGATGGCGGCTTCAAGGCGCTCGCGCTCGCGCATCGCCTCTTCGTATCGAGCCGCCTGAACTTTGCGCTCTTCTTCTTTCTGTCGCAGATAGTCGGTGTAGTCACCCCAGAATTCGGAAATACCGCCGTCTTTGAGCTCCCAGATCTTGTCCACTACCTGATCGAGAAAATAACGGTCATGGCTCACAATGAGAAGGGCTCCATCAAATGCCTTGAGTTGTCCGACGAGAAGGCTGATGCCGTCTTGGTCGAGGTGGCTCGTAGGCTCATCAGCAAAGATCGCGCTTGCATGCTGGGAGAGCGCAGAGGCAATCTTGGCGCGTGTTTCCTCTCCGCCGCTCATCGTCTCTTGCGCCACTCCGGCGACGTTGAGACGGGAGAGCATCTCACCACTGTCCTGAGCCGCATCAAGGTCGAGTTCATCGAGTTGGCCGATGAGGGCAATGCTGCCGAAGCGCCTGACGTCGGCGTCCGCAATGGTAAGATTGCCGCTCAGAATTTTAAGCAGGCTGGTTTTGCCTGCGCCATTGTCTCCCACCAAGCCGATGCGATCGTAGGAGTAGATTTCCAACTCTTCGATATCCAGGATATCGCGGCCGGCATATTCCAAAAAGATGTCTTTAGCTTTGACTATGAGTTCCATAGGTTGAACCGCCTTTTGTGTATTAGCCTTTTACTGGAAGCGCAGCCATGCCAAAAAAGATTGCTCACGTCGATTTTTCGCCTTTGCCCAATTGCCGGCGCGAGCGTTTTGACCTTGCGCAAGCCGGCAAATCCGAAAATGATAGTTGGCGACGAATAAGGAGCGCGATGTGGGATGTCGGTGCAATACCTCGTCGTCGCAAGGGCTTGAAGGCTGACGCGTGAACCGATGGCTGCTGCCTCTTTTTTTCGAATACTTGGGCTATTGAATCCGCCCGGTATCTCTTTTCCCCACGTTTCTGACGCTCGGAGCAAGCAGCATAGCCATCGCAAGCAGTACCATGGTCGCTCCAGAGCCGACAAACCATAACGGAGCTCCAAGCAGATCCGCAAAAACGGAGGGGGCCGCGAGGCCCATGGGCATGGCCCACGCCATGATGGTTCCGTAGAGGCCGAAAACGCGGCCTAGGTACTCAGGAGGTATCTGCTCCTGCATAAGGGCAGTCTGGGTTCCCGCGTACAACGGGGAGCATGCGCCCATAAGAAAGCTCACCGGCAGGAAAGCAGCGAACAATGACGGGCCGAGCGATCCGGATACGATTGCGGCAATGCCGAAGCCGGCAATCGCGGCGACCATGGTGAACGACCTATTGCGGAACCCTCCCGTAACCGCCAAGATGCCGGACCCAGCCAGCATGCCTGCAGAAAAAAGGATTTCCGCCAAAGCGGCATCCCCCGTGCTACCGCCAAAATGCCCCAAGGTCATTATTGGGAACAATGCCGCGAGCGGAGAGAACGCGAAAGCGAAGACGAACCCGCACCAAAGAAGGGCGAGCAGCCCCCTGTACCCCCTAGTCAGCTTGTAGCCGTCCGAAATCTCAGAGAAGTGCTCTCGAACCTTATTGGAAAAGGGCAAGCTGCGGTCGGCTTCGTCGAGTCCCCCTGCGTCTATCTGAGCGGCGAGGACAGCTAGAGAAGCGAAAAGCGCCCCCAGCACGTCGAGGGCAATCATGGCGGTAATGCCCGCCACAGGATAAATCACTGCCGCGAGCGCGGCGCCAAGAATGTATCCGGCGGACTGAATCGCCTGCATCACTCCCGATAGGCGAACGAGATGCTCTGGCGGGGCGAGATGGGGCGTGAGGGATTGGGAGGCCGGCGTGTAGAACGAAGTGCCAGCTGCGCGGAGAAACAGGGCGATGAGTATTGACCACGCAGGTAAGCTGCCGGCCAACGAGGCAATCGCCAAGGCGGCGCCCACCGCGGCAACGAAGAGGTCGGCGCCGATGAGAACACGTTTCAAAGGCAGCCTGTCGACAACGGCGCCCGCAAGGACTCCGAACAAAGCAATCGGCAGAAAGCCTGCTAACGATGCCAGGGAGAGGAGGGAAGATGATTCTGTCGTGAGGGCGATATGCCAAATGAGACCCATTTGGAGAATCAAGCTCGTCAATGTCGACACGAGCTCCCCGCCCCATACGAAACAAATCTTAAATTGCCATGAATGGCACAGCGAAACAGACCTGCGCCGAGAGGTTTCAAATATCATGGTTATGTCCAATCGTGAAATGGCGTGCAGAAAAACAGCGCGACGCCACAACAGCGCCGCTTTCTAGGCGCTCATCCACGTGCGGAAAAGACCAACCACGACACCCCTCCTTTGTTAATTCGGTCTGGCAAACCATGTAATATTAGCGAGGCTTGAGTTTGCCTGTCAAGAATCGACCATCGGAAAGGGCAATCCTCTCTGGCCATTCGATTCCTTTTGTATCTTTGGTTGCATAGGTGACCCGCCAGGGCTATTACGCGTGGAAGAGGCGCCTGCCGAGCTGGCCGATGAGGCGCTGAAGATGGCCCTGGTCAGGCGAAACGATCCCAAGGGATGCGTACATCATTCGGATAGTAAGAATGTTGCCAGCAGGTTTTGCGGCAACCGCAAAGGAGCCGTATCCTGCAGCTGGAATCACGTTGCAGCATCCTGACCCGCATTCCGATTGGCGGACGGCCCGCTTCGGCATCCTGACCAGCACAGCGATCGAGCCTTGTCATTCCTTGGATATGCCGGTTGCTCGGGGCGGTCCCGACGGAGGCCCTCGCCTCCCCGGTCCGTGACCCAAGAAGGGCAAGCATGCTGATCTGCATGGCTGGTTCCTCCTTTATGTAGACGACCATGCAAAGAAGGGACAACCGAGGAGGCAGGTTACTGATGCGGGCTCCCGCACGCCCATGACTACCCGACGGGCTGTTTTTCATCTCCGATGCCCGCATTGCAGCATGAACGAATGTGCCTCGACATCTCTGCTGGCATGGTACGACTGGGATCGCACCTCGACGCATCCTTGCGCATACTGCCTTCCAAGTTTCGAAACCGGGAAGGAAAGTGTATGTGAGCGACGATATCGGCGCCGATTCGACGCTCGAGAGGGAGATTGCGCCGATTCTATCCATCGGGGATGCATTCCCGAAGATTCTCATCACTCGCACGAGGCATGAGCCCCATACCCGGGAGGGCGTGCTCGTGCTGAATTTCGCGAGGTGGCTGCTTGGCGGGTAGGGTTCTGAACGTCGCATTGGGATATCGCGCGACAGGGCACGCAGGGCTGTTTGTGCCCGCACGGGAAACGCCGTCGCCATGCGGGCGGCCTGTCGTGTCCGATTAGCCTTTTGCTAAACAGGCTTACGCCAACTCATGGGCAAGCCACCTGAGACTATTCACTTTGCTTATCGTTGACAAAGACCTGTGGCCTGCGGTTTTGTGAACGGCTCGTAAGCCACCCGCGTCGACTCACTTACTGTTGAAGCTGGTGGTTTGCAGGCTCAAAGGCGGTTGAGTTTCAAAACGGGCGTTTTTCGGCGATATCGAGCCTCCAAAGGCGGCTCTCCGTGCCCCTTGGGACAAAAATAAAAACTCAATACTCTGAGTTTGAAAATGGTTTTTGAAGTTGTCCCAGCTTTTGTCCCCGAAGCCGATGAAACGCGACGTCGCGTCATTCAGCGGCACTCACTTCGAGATGCCGCCGAAAACTGGGTGCAACTGGAGTGACGAGACGGCAAAACTATAACCACCGAGTGGGAATAACGGGAACTGGCTTCTGAACTCGCGTTTTGGTGCTGCTGAGTACCGCCTGATACTGTTTCGGCGTCGCCATAGAGCAAAGCCGCCGGCGAAATAACGGGAATAACAGCCCTCGAACCCTCTGGTTCGAGGGCTTTCTTTTTGCATTTCTAGCTCAGGAGGACGATATGTCAAAAGTGAGGGGAATAGAGCGATTTGCCGATGCCATGAGCGACTGTAAAGGCGGTTACGTCCTTATTGGTGGAGGGCGTTGTATGCCCTAAAAGACTTCTCAATCAAGTGGTTGGGAAGTCTCTTAGAACACACAACCTAAAACCGAAAAAAAGAGCGAAAGTTATGAGAAAACGCGTAATATCATTATTTTACAGAAACTACTATATAGGAGCTTTTGTATGGAAATGAATGGGGGATTTCTTGTCACCAAAATAAAGCAGCTTGGAGACCGGATTTTCGAGAAGATTCTCAGTGAAAAGAATATTGACGCGTTTAATGGAGCCCAGGGACGCATTCTTTATGTGCTGTGGCAGGAGGATGGCATCTCAATCAAGTCGCTCTCGACTAAATGCGGATTAGCGATAACGTCTCTTACTACGATGCTGCAAAGAATGGAAAATCAAGGGCTGATAAGCCGTGTCCAGTCTGAAACGGACAAAAGGAAAACACTCCTGTTTCTGACTGAAAAAGCACATG
>ERZ832317.5190-NODE-5190-length-11922-cov-3.249010_pt1 | contig 11922 bp, 8 predicted proteins | sample MGYA00519695_ERZ832317 | MGnify/ENA primary metagenome ERZ832317 (study PRJEB31850, sample SAMEA3708726) | human gut metagenome | biome: human gut; feature: human-associated habitat; material: faeces | place: China | collected 2014 ...
TCAGGTAGTCCAGAGTTTTTATTATGGAATCATATATTTCAGGGCAGGACAAAGCACAGGAGGCGGTGCTTACATCTCAATGGGGATTGCGATAATAGTCGCTATGGCAAACTTTCTCATATTCTTTTTTAGCACAAGAAATTATAGGAGAGTTTCGCCTAAGGATATACACAGACGAAGAAGTTTCAAGAAAAAAGCGAGTGCACCGAAAGCAGGACCAAGACATCGCTGTGCAGTTTGTGGAAGAACAGAGCTTGATGATGAAAATCTTGATTTCAGATTTTGCTCAAAATGTGACGGCAATTATGAATATTGTTCAGATCATTTATTTACACATCAGCATGTAAAAAAATTTATGTAAGGAGAAGAAAAAATGGCAGCTATTAATTTTGTTGCGATAGCCGGACTGATTGCAATGCTTTTATGCTACAAGCCGGTATGCAGCTTTATCAGAGGAAAGGAAGCCGCATATGGCGGGAAAAATGGCTCAGGTAAAAAGGAGTCTGCTGTGTCATATGGTGCGGCTGATGCAAAAACAGGATTTATGATATTTATATTTCTGTTTGCAGTTGCATTGCTCATAAGACTTATAGCAGCGGCAATATATAAGGGAAATGAGACTGATATGAACTGTTTCCTGCTCTGGTCACAGAGTGTGTTTACAGACGGATTAAAGAAATTTTATTTGTCGGATTCATTCCATGATTATCCACCTGGATATATGTATATACTTTATGTTGTTGGAGCAATAAGGGCATTGTTTTCATGGGCATGGGATAGCACGGCAAGCATTGTTCTCACAAAAATGCCTGCCATAATCGCAGATATGGTAACGGGCTGGCTTATATATAAGATAGCTTGCAAACGAATGAGAGAGACAGGTGCAGCTCTTGTATCTGCACTGTATCTTTTGTGTCCTATGATTATTCTCGACAGTGCGGTATGGGGACAGACTGATTCTGTATTTACCGTGTTTATGCTTCTTATGTGTTATCTTATTAGTGAGAAAAAACTTATACTGTCATATTTTGTATTTGCGATAGGAATACTTATAAAACCGCAGTCATTGTTTTTCACTCCGGTTCTTATATGCGGTATCATAGACCAGGTATTTCTTGAAGATTTTAACTGGAAAAAGTTTTTCAAAAATCTTGGTCTTGGAGTAGCAGCGATACTGATGATAGGTGTACTTATGATACCGTTCGGATTTTCAGAGGCACTTAAGCAGTACACGGGAACGCTTGGTTCTTACGAATATGCTTCTATAAATGCATACAATTTTTGGAATATGCTGGGACTTAACTGGTCAAGCCAGTATGACAAGCTGCTTGGTATCCAGTATAAGACATGGGGAACTATAGCCATAATACTTACGGTCATAGCAGCACTTATCATAAGTTACAGATGCAAAAAAAATTCAGGAAAATATTATTATATCGGTGGATTTGTCGTAACGGTTGTGTTCGCATTTGCGGTCCGTATGCACGAGAGGTATCTTTTCCCTGCCATGGTAATGTTTATCGCAGCTTTTGCGGTAAGGCTCAGAAAAGAGATTTATATACTTTATTCGCTTATATGTGCAGTGGTATTTTACAATGCGGCATATGTATTGTTTATATATGATGTTAATAACTTTGACCCTAAAGCACCGATACCTATTGCAATCTCGATAGGTCTGCTTCTTACAGTTGCGTATATGGTCTATGTGACTGCAAAGACATATTTTGCACCTGCTAATGAGGGACAGGAGATTAAGGCTGTATCAGAACAGCTTGAAAAAGAAAGAGAAGAGAAAAAGACAGACAAAGTAAAACAGAGTCCTATCAAAAAATCGGGAATACTTGCAAAAATGACAAAAAGAGATTTTATCGCACTGGGAGTGATAACTCTTGTCTATGCAGTCATAGCATTTGCAAGGCTCGGTGAGATGAACGCACCGCAGACACCGTATTCAGTTGTAAAAGAGGGCACGGTGACTCTCGATATGGGACAGGATGTGACTGTCGCAAAACTATGGGATTTTCTTGGATACCAGAATAATCCTACATACTATATCGAATATACAAGTGACCCGAACGGAGCATGGACAACACTGTGCGGTGAGGGCTCAGAGTGGGATGCAGGTTCAGTATTTAAGTGGAATGAAAAGGATATAAATGTAACGGCGAGATATTTCAGGATAAGTCCGTCGGCAAACAACGGTGAGGACAGTATTATGGAGCTTGTACTCACGGATGCTGATGGAAATAAACTTACACCTGTAAATTCAGGTCAGTATGCCGCGCTGTTTGATGAACAGGATTTATTTGAGGGCAGAGCGACAAATCTTAACGGAACATATTTCGACGAGATCTATCATGCGAGAACGGCATACGAGATGATACATCATCTGTATTGTTATGAGAATACACATCCGCCACTCGGCAAGGTCATAATGGCTGTTGGTGTACTTATATTTGGTATGTGTCCGTTCGGCTGGAGATTTATGGGAACACTGTTTGGTGTGCTCATGCTTCCGGTAATCTACAACTTTGCAAAGAAGTTTTTTAATGAGACATGGATATGTATAGTAACGACATTGTTATTTGCGTTTGACTTTATGCACTTCGTCCAGACACGAATCGCAACAATAGATGTGTTCGTAACATTGTTTATAATGTTGTCATATTATTTTATGTATTGCTACACGAAATTAAGCTTCTACGATACACCGCTTAAAAAGACATTTATACCGCTTGGTCTTTGCGGTATAGCAATGGGACTTGGCTGGGCAAGTAAATGGACGGGAATTTATTCGTCAGCAGGGCTTTGTGTGATATTCTTTGTGCAGATGTTCAAGAGATTCAGGGAATATCAGTATGCAAACAAGAATATAAAGGGCAGTTCAGACGGAATAGAACATAAATATATAGCCGACAATTTTTATAAATTGTTTATGAAAACGATAGGGTTCTGCTGTATATTCTTTGTAGTGATTCCTGTTATAATATATGTGTTATCGTATATACCATTCAGTGACGGAACGGACAGGGGACTTATAACAAAGGTTATCGAGGCTCAGAAAACGATGTTTAATTATCACAGTGCCTTAAAGGATTCACATCCGTATTCATCAAGATGGTATCAGTGGCCTATTATGTATAGACCGATGTGGTATTATTCGGGAGTGACAGCAAACGATCTTAGAGAGGGGATAAGTGCATTTGGAAATCCACTTGTATGGTGGGCAGGAATACCTGCGTTTATTTATATGCTCTATCTTATATATAAAGACAGGGATAAAAAGGCGGCATTTCTTACACTGGGATATATGTCACAGTATGCACCGTGGCTCTTAGTCACAAGAACTGTATTTATATATCATTATTTTCCAAGTGTTCCGTTTATCACGGTAATGCTCGGTTACAGTTTTTATAATATAGTCCGGTACAAGCCTAAGATGAAGAAATTCGTGTATGTATATGTGGCGGTGGCGATAGGACTTTTTGCACTGTTCTATCCGGTATTGTCGGGTTATCCGATAACGGTGGATTATGCAAATAAATTCCTTAAGTGGTTCAGTACATGGGTTCTTGTTCAGACATGGTAAAGAACCATAAGTTGTCTGCATAAAGTTGAGATGCACAGACACAGTTTTTACGGCAACCGCAGATTTCAGATTTGCGGTGCCACTTAGAAATGAGTATTGTTACGGAAATGGAGATTAGAATGAGTAAGTCGATAAAACAGTGCGTAAAAGCATTGGATGAAAATAAAGATGTTAGAAATATGCTTCCTGACTATGTGGATAAATGTATGCATATGAACAATGAGGATGCAGGTTTAAAACTTATGATGCATTACTATATGTATTATGAGATGATAACGGAGGGGATAAATCCGTATATAGAGTCTGCAAAAGATACAACAGATGCAGTCAATGAGATAATATATGAAATATATGAAAGTGGCATAACGGATGAAAAAAGGTCAGGACTTTCAGAAAGGCTTTTAAAACTAAGACAGATTGTTATGGACAAAATGCAGGTGCTCACTGCATATGTTGATTGCTTTGTTGTTTATGAGTACATATTGAACAGGATTCAATACAGATTTGAGGAGATGAAGAAACTTCCCGATGATACTGAATTTGCACAGGATGTTGTAAAGTTTATTTTTGGCTCAAAAGACAATGTTGCTATAAATGACAGCATACATGAGATAATAGGGCAGCTTCCGATGCGTATGACGAGGTCGAGATATATAGATATAATAAGAAATGCAATATCTGTATATGACGGAAGCGATATGAGTTCGCTTGAAAGTTTCATATATATGTTCAGAACAAATGCTATGCTCTACAAAAATGGTGATATGGATAAGTATTTTACGGAGTTTGTTCCGGTGCTTGATGAACTCTCAAAGCTTGATTACGAAAATATCACAAAAGAAATGTATGATATTTATGCCGAAAAGATAACAAACAATGCTGTAAAACTCAACGATATTTCAGATTTGTATATGCAGCTTGGACAGATAATAAATGAGCTTTATATCATTACTGTATCGTCAAAATATGTTGAAAAAATAGAGAAAAACACTCCACAGCAGGTTGTTATAAGGGGGATAAATTCATTGTTTATGGAAAAACAGAGTGATGTCTGGAATCTGTCTAAAGAAGATTTATCTGATGAGGAGGCAAAACTTTACTGGCTTGGAGAGTTCTTCCCACAGATAGAGGGAATACAGGAACAGCTTTTTGAGGGAATGAACATGGCAGGTGCGATACTTGAGGAGACTATGGACGCCCAGAAAGATGTTATTAAGGAGCTTTCACTGACCGATGAATTTAACTATTTAAAACAGATGTCACAGCTTGGCTCAAACAGTATTTTTGCCGAGATAAACGGAGCTGCAGATGACAGTAAAGTGACGGCAGATGATGTTTTGAAAATATCAGATGAACTTACGGTCGAGATAAAGGAGCACTTAAAGAAAAGCAGCCGTATGGTAAGGCGTGCAATTATGGCAAATACGATAGACAAGCTTCCGGTATTTTTTAATAGTCCGCAGGAGGTAGCAGAGTATGTCACAATGTCGCTTGAACAGTGTGACGATGAGGCGGAGAAATATGCGTCAAAACAGCTTATTATGGAAATGATGTTCTAATTTATTGCCCGGGAAGGATTTTAGCTATGATAAAAAGACAGAAAAACAAAAATTCTTCAGTGATATGGAACAAAAAGATATATATGGATGAAAAAGTGCACAGAGAGCCGATAAAGTACAGGCGACGGATAGAAAGAGGAAAATTTATACCTGAATGTTTTTGTATATCACTTCCGGCAAATAATGAAAATGCACTTGACATATATTCATCAAGGGAATTCTGGTTCAAATACCAGGCTGAAATTGGGATAGAAATAGTAGGTCTTGCAGCTGATTATAACGGGGCGGTAGGATTGGTTGAAAGAATAGTATCTGACATAATAAGTGAAAAAGGGGAGTTTAATTCAAAAACAGTATCCGAATATTTTAGATAAAGGGGGAAAGAGCAATGTTTTTTACGATATTGGCGATAATAGGAAAAATATTACTGACGATATTAAAAATATTGCTCTTTCTTTTATTGCTTGTTTTACTTGTCACAGGGCTTGTCCTATTCGTTCCGGTCAGATATGATTTTAGCGGCAGTTATCATGGGAATGATATAAGAGCAGAGGGTGAGGCTTCGTGGCTTATTCATTTCATCTCATTGAGATTTTGGTATAGGGATGGTAAAACACCGTATATACTAAGGATAGCAGGGATAAAGATACTGCCGGGAAAAATAAAAGAGAAACAGGAGCGGAAAGGTAAACAAAAAGCGGGGGCAAAACATAAAAATAAAAAGACTACTCGAAAGAGTAATAAGACTACCGCAAAAAATGAAAGCAAAGATAGTGTTGTAAAGGGCGGTAAAGATTTTTTAATAAAAAATGATGCGGACAGAGCAGATGCAGGAGAGGAAAAGCTGGAAGATGTGCAGAAAGTTGACTTAAAAAAAGACATAGAAGATAAAACATATCCTTTGAAAACAGCAGAGAGAGAACCTGATATTGAGATAAACGAAAATAAGGAAAATATAAAACCGGATATTGAACTGGGCGAAAATAAAACAGAGACAGAGCACAACACGGGGATTACTGAAAATAAAACAGAAATACAGAATAACATTGAAATTATCGAAAATAAAACAGAAACAAAAAAAGACATTAAACAAAATAAAAAGAACAATAAGCAGAAAAATAAAGATAAGCAAAAAAAATGTTTGTGGAAAAATATCGTATCAAAGTTAAAAGGTTTGATGCAGATTCCTAAAAAAATCGCAAATACATTTAAGAAAGTATCAGATGCCGTAAAAAAAATATTTGCAGCCGTAAGGAGCGGTAAGGAAAAAGCCGTTCTTGTAAAGGAGTTTGTCTTTGGCAGGGAGTGCCTTGATTTTGTTTGCGTTGTGAGGGATAATGTGTTACATTTATGGAGACATATAAAACCAAAGCTTTTAAGAATTGATATGACTATAGGTTTTGATGACCCGGCGGTGACGGGACAGGTGCTAGGAGTTATAGCAGCATTCTGCGGTGCGGCAGGAATGATGCCGTGTGTCACACCTGATTTTGAAAAACGGGTATTTGAAAGTGATATAGAAATAAAAGGCAGGGTAACAGTATTTATCCTGCTTAAGATATTGATAAAAGTTTATTTTTGTGAAGAACTAAAAGAGTTTAAGAAAAGTTATAAGAGTATAAGGGAGGTATTATAATGGCAGATAACGGATTTAATTCAACAGTACAGGCATTGTTTAAGGGACTTGAAGGTTTTCTGACAACAAAAACGGTTGTCGGAGATGCAGTGAAATTTGATGATGGGACTATCATTCTTCCACTTGTCGATGTGACATTCGGTGCAGGTGCAGGAGCATTTTCAGGACATTCGGCTGACAAGGGAAAAACAGATGGGAAGAACAACGCTGGCGGCGGTATGGGTGGAAAGATACAGCCAAGTGCCATTCTTGTCATAAAAGACGGAGAGACAAAGCTTGTAAATGTCAAAAATCAGGATGGAATGACAAAAATTCTCGATATGATACCGGGGGTCATAGATAAATATGTACCGTCAAAAAAAGGCAAAACTAAGAAAAATAAGGCAGATAAGGCTGCTTCGGGCGAAGAAAAACAGGCACAGGATATAGAAGATGTGGTAACGGATTATGTCGAAGAGGAATAAAAAATAAAAAAGTGCTTGCATTTTGTGATAAAGTTTGTTAGAATGGTCGTGTTGTGCTAATAAATACTGATTAGAAGTAAGTATGAATCAGGATTCAATAGATTAAAATAAGGAGGTGCTTACGATGGCAAAATGTGCAGTTTGTGGAAAGGGTGTTCATTTCGGTATTAAGGTGAGCCATTCACACAGAAGAAGTAATAAAATGTGGAAGCCAAACATTAAGTCAGTCAGAGTTAAAGTTAATGGCGGCACAAAGAAGATGCCGGTATGTACAGGATGTTTACGTTCTGGAGCTGTTGAGCGTGCGTAAGTGCATCTCGGATATAAATGGGGATCGGATAAACCGGTCCCTTTTCTTTTTGACTATTTAAACTATGGAAAAATTTTTAAAATGGACAAATTAATGTTCATATAAAAATTTTAATTTACATTTTTTAACAGCAGAATAAATTATATCCGAGGATAAGCAAAAGTATAATGATTATTATTGCGAGTATCCCATTTGTGACAAAAAACATTATTGTCATACCGATGGCAATCCAAAAAAATATAATCATTCTTTTCATATGGTTGCAAATAAATTCCTATTATTGTATAGTATTACTATATGATGTCGAGATTAAATGTAGTACACGACTGCTGATAAAATATAAGACTAGGAGGAATGTATATGAGAGGTAAAATGAGTACGGATATGGGAGAAATTATCATAGATAAGGATGTCCTTGCCAAATATGCAGGAGCTGCGACAACTGAGTGCATCGGTATTGTCGGAATGGCATCTGTAAATGTCAAAGACGGAGTTACAAAACTTCTCAAAAGGGAAAGTGCCGGCAGAGGAGTAAATATATCAATAGTTGACAATAAGATAAAGATAGAACTTCACATTATCGTGGCATACGGAGTAAGCATCCGTGCGGTTTCACAGAATGTTATTGAAAATGTAAAATACAAGATAGAAGAATTTACCGGTATGGATGTTGAATCCATAAATGTCATTGTTGAAGGTGTTCGTATTATTGATGAGGATTAAGCAGGTACAAGGAGGAACAGAAAGTGGCTTTAAAATCAATAGATGCAGTGATGATACAGAAAATGTTTTTGTCTGGTGCAAAAGCATTAGAAGCAAAGAAAGAGTATATAAATGAACTTAATGTATTTCCGGTACCTGATGGAGATACGGGAACAAATATGACGATGACGATAATGTCTGCGGCTAAAGAGGTCACAAGTCTTGAAAAGCCGGGTATGGATGAGCTTGGAAAAGCAATATCGAGCGGTTCATTAAGAGGTGCAAGAGGTAACTCCGGTGTTATTATGTCTCAGATATTCAGAGGTTTCGTAAAAGAAATAAAAGGAAATGATACACTTGATGTAAATATTATCGGAAATGCAGTACAGCACGCGGCTGAGACAGCTTACAAAGCAGTTATGAAGCCTAAGGAGGGAACTATCCTTACAGTTGCAAAGGCAGGTGCCGAAAAAGCACAGGATATGCTCATAAATTCCGACACGGAAGATATAATTGAGTTTTGTGATGCAGTTGTTGCCTGCATGGAAGAGACATTATTAAAGACTCCTGATATGCTTCCGGTTCTTAAACAGGCAGGCGTTGTCGATTCAGGCGGAGAAGGACTTATGACATTTTTAAGAGGTGCAATAGATGCTCTTAAGGGAAAAGTCTCAGACTTTACCGTAAAAGTTTCCGGAACATCAAGAGTTGTCAAAGCCAGTACCACTGCAACAGAGGAAGATATTAAATTTGGATATTGTACTGAGTTTATAATCATGCTTGAGAGAGAAAAGGATGTTGTAGAACACCAGTTAAAAGAGTATCTTCAGAAGATAGGTGACTGCGTTGTTGTTGTGGCAGATGATGATATAGTAAAAGTCCATGTTCACACAAATGATCCGGGACTTGCCATTCAGAAAGCACTTACTTACGGCTCGCTCACAAGCATGAAGATAGATAATATGCGTGAGGAACATCACGAAAAAGTTATAAAAGATGCAGAAAAAGCGGCACAGGCTCAGGAAGAAAAAAGCAGCGAGCCTGCAAAAGAAGTAGGATTTATCGCAGTTTCTGCTGGGGAAGGCCTTACAGATATCTTCAAAGGTCTTGGTGTGGATTACCTTATTGAAGGTGGACAGACTATGAACCCTAGTACAGAAGATATGCTGAATGCAATCGATCAGGTGAATGCAAAGAATATTTTTATTCTTCCGAATAATAAGAATATTATCCTTGCAGCAGAGCAGGCAAGAGATTTAACAGAAGATAAGAAGATTGTTGTTCTTCCTACAAAAACCATTCCTCAGGGAATTTCAGCGATGATCGGATATATGCCGGAGGCATCTGTTGATGAGAATGCAGAGAACATGAAAGATGCTTACCAGGATATAGCAAGCGGTCAGGTTACTTATGCTGTAAGAGACACATCAATCGATGGAAAAGAGATTCATAATGGCGACATCATGGGAATTAATGATGACGGAATCGCAGCCGTAGGAAAGGATTTGATGGAAACAACGATTGACTTACTTTCCACTATGGTGGATGAAGATTCAGAGCTGATCTGTCTTTATTATGGAGCAGATGTATCTAAGCAGGATGCAGACGCACTTTCTGATGAAATCGAAGAAAAGTTTCCGGAATGTGAAGTAGAAGTAAACTTTGGCGGTCAGCCGATTTATTATTATATGATTTCTGTAGAATAAGCATAGCATTACAACAGCGGTTTCGTGAATAAGACATGGAATCGCTGTTGTTTTTGAATAAGTAAGAAAGCAGGAAGGTTACAAATGCAGATGGATGAATTTTGCTATTTGACTTTCCTGCTTTTTCATTAAAAAAAGAAATTCTTGAATCCGAGAGTACATGAATCTGATAAGGAGGAGCCGGGATGGGAATACCCGTAAGAGAAATAAAAGGGATTGGAGAAAAGACAGAAAAACTGCTTGCAAGACTTGAGATTGAGACAGTGGATCAGTTAGTGCATCATTATCCGCGCTGTTATACAACGTATCCTGAGCCGATTGCGATATCTGATATAAAGACAGGACAAAGATGTTCTGTTGAGGCGGAAATCTCTTCCCCGATTCATTTGAAAACAGTGCGTAAATTGAAACTTTGTACAGGGCTTATTGCCGATGTCAGCGGACAGCTTTTTGTACGATGGTTTAATATGCCCTATCTGCGAAATACATTAAAGCAGGGAGAACGGTGGATTTTTACAGGGACTCCAATCTACAAGGATGGCCGCCTTATGTTTGAGCAGCCGGAATATTGTAAAAAAGAAAAATATATACAGCTAATGGAAACATTTCAACCGATATATCCGCTTACAACTGGGCTTTCCAATAAGACAGTACAAAAAGCACAAGTAGCAGCATTTGAAATGTACAGAGAGGAAGAATATCTTCCAGAGTCTGTTCGGAAGTATTATGATCTTGAACCGGTAGACAAAGCGCTGAAAGAAGTCCATTTTCCTACAGGAACAGAAAATCTAATGGAGGCGAAGAAAAGAATTATTTTTGATGAATTCTTTCGCTTTTTTAGTGCGTTAGAACTTGTAAAAGACAGGGAAGAGCAAGCGCTCAATCATTATATTATCCCTATGGAAGAACCGGTGAAAAGATTTATAGAAAGCCTGCCATATCCGCTCACCGGAGCACAGAAAAAAGTATTGAGTGAAATACGTCAGGATTTTTCCGGAACGATGGCAATGAACCGTCTTTTACAGGGAGACGTTGGTTCTGGAAAGACAATCGTGGCTATGACAGCAATGTATGCAGCAGTACTTTCCAGTTATCAGGCGGCGCTGATGGCTCCGACAGAAGTACTGGCACAGCAGCATTATCAGAACTTTAGGAATCTTTTGTCACCGCTTGGGATTTCTGTTGCGCTGCTTACTGGTTCTACAAAAGGCAGAGAAAAAAGAGAAATAAAAGAAAAATGTGCTTCCGGTGAGATTCAGATTTTAATTGGAACACACGCAGTGATTCAGGACGATGTACTATTTGATAATCTTGCGTTCATTGTCACTGATGAACAGCACCGTTTTGGTGTTAAACAAAGAGATGCGTTTATGAAAAAGGGAAGAGATCCGCATGTTCTTGTCATGAGTGCAACGCCAATCCCCCGTACTTTGGGAATCATTCTATACCGGGACTTAGATGTTAGTATTATGAATGAAATGCCGGCATCAAGGCTGCCAATTAAAAATTCTGTCGTGGGAACATCCTATCGGCCGGCAGCATGGGAATTTATCAGAAAACAGGTGGCACTTGGGCATCAGGCCTATGTCATCTGTCCTATGATTGAAGAAAGTGAAAAAATGGACCTTGAAAATGTGGAAGAGTATGCACGTATGCTTTCGCAGGCACTGCCTCCTTCCATTACGGTTGCCGCTCTAAACGGTCATATGCGATCAACGGAAAAGAATGAAATTATGGAACGTTTCTCGAAAAATGAAATTCAGGTATTGGTTTCAACTACCGTAGTAGAGGTAGGGGTTGACGTTCCGAATGCAACGGTGATGGTAATCGAGAATGCAGAACGCTTTGGCCTTGCACAGCTCCATCAGCTTCGTGGGCGGGTAGGAAGAGGAAAAGCACAATCATACTGCGTATTTATTTCCGGTTCAGAAAAAGAAGAGGCAATGGAAAGACTTT
>ERZ832317.5206-NODE-5206-length-11881-cov-28.881701_pt1 | contig 11881 bp, 13 predicted proteins | sample MGYA00519695_ERZ832317 | MGnify/ENA primary metagenome ERZ832317 (study PRJEB31850, sample SAMEA3708726) | human gut metagenome | biome: human gut; feature: human-associated habitat; material: faeces | place: China | collected 2014 ...
GATTCAACTTCAATCCGGCTATCGACTTTCCAATGTAGAACGATTCATTCTCATCCAACGGAAATCCCTGCTCATATCTTTCATCCACAAAAAATAATCTATTTTCAGTTTTTGGTGTAAGAACAATATCCTGTCTTGGAAGTTTTACTACCCTATAAAATTACACTTCTCTCAAACCTCAAATTTAAGATAATGACACTACTCATCAGTGCATTTTATATTAGGCAGTAATTATATTATAGCATACAAATATAAAAAGTCAACAAAATTCAGATAACGCACATATCCTTTGATAGTGTAGAATAGGTTTAAAAAAATTGCCAAGAAATTGTACATAAATAATACAATCTACACCGAATATATGTCAGGAGATAATTGGATTCCGCTGGATGATGTGCTAAAATAAATTCTCAACCTTGAATAATTGAATTAAATTAAAAATGAGCTACTGCACATAATGCAATAGCTCATTTTCGTATATTCCAAATCAACCTAATTGTTCTACAAATCTTGCAAATGCTTCTTTTCCTTGTTTATCTCTCTTAAATACTCCGGCATCTTCAAGTACCTGATCAAAAACTCTGCCGACTTCATAACGAATAATCTCCATTGCATTATCAGCGTTAAAATCAGAATTTTTTTTTAGAATTTCACTTACCCAAATTGCATGAGATGCAATTTTATCATCTGTAGCAATCTCTTTGCTGGACAGCATTGCATCTTTTAAAAGTGTCAGTTCATCTGCTAAACGCGCCGGAAGAACAGCAAGTCCCATCACTTCAATCAATCCGATGTTTTCTTTTTTGATATGATGTAAGGTAGGATTCGGATGGAACACACCTAACGGCCTTTCTTTCGTTGTAATATTGTTTCTCAATACCAAGTCGCATTCAAATCCAGAAGAAGTTGCTCTTGCAATTGGAGTAATTGTATTATGCAGAATTCCGTCTGTTTCTGCAAAAATTCCAACCACTTCATCTGTATAAGTTCTTCATTTTGATAAAATATCAGCACATGCAGCTGCCAAAGCCGTCCTGTTTTTTGAAGAAAGACGTATCACAGACATCGGCCATTTTACAATGCCGGCACTAACATTCATATATTTTTTTTAAAGAAATGTTCTTTCAATCGGTGCTTTTGCCATTGCAAAATTATAATTGCCGCCTTGAAAGTGTTCATGCGTTAGAATGGAACCGCCTACAATAGGAAGGTCTGCATTTGAACCGATAAAATAGTGTGGAAATTGCTCAACAAAATCAAACAGTTTATTGAATACCTGTGCATTGATTGTCATAGGAATATGATATTTATTAAAGACGATGCAGTGTTCATTATAATATCCATAAGGAGAATACTGCATGAACCAATCTTGGCTGTTGATATTCAACTTTACCGGACGAAGATTTTGTCTTGCAGGGTGTGCCTGGTGACCTGCGAATCCCATATTTTCAACACAAAGCTGACATTGAGGATAGGCTGATTTTTTTTGCAATTTAGCAGCAGCAATATCACGAGGATCTTTCTCTGGCTTAGAACGGTTTATAGTAATGTCAAGTGTTCCATATTCTGATTCATATGTCCACTTTAAATCTTTCGCAATTCTTTCAGCACGAACATAGTTCAGGCTTTTACTAAAAGCATAATACCATTCTGTAGCTGCTGTTGGCGAAGCAGAATATTTTCTTTGAAATGTGGCATTAACTTCTCTCGGCATAGGTGTGAAAACACCCATAACTCTTGTATCGAATAGATCACGTTGTACAGAAGTGTCTTCAATGATTCCTGCTTTTACTGCATAGTCGATCAGGGGTTCAAGAAGTTCTTCAATATTTCCCGTGAGTGGTTCTTTATCATTCCAGTCAGTTTTAGTATATCCATGAGCTGATTTCTAACAACGAAAATATCGTCACTTGTAATCAAATCAGCTTCTATTGCATGACGGATTAATCCGTTTATTGCCCTGTATATCATGATAACACCTCTTTTCAAAAACCATCTGGATGATTCTTATGCCAATTCCATGCGTCAGATATAATTTCTTCAAGGCTATCGTGTACAGGATTCCAGCCAAGAATTTTTCTTGCCTTTTCACTGGAAGCCACCAGTCGTGCAGGATCTCCGGCACGCTTTGGCGTTTCAATTGCTGGAATCGGGTGTCCTGTCACTTTTCTTGCTTTATCAATTACTTCTTTTACGGAATAGCCGACACCATTTCCAAGATTGAAAATATTGCTTTCGTTTCCGTTTTTTAAGTACTTTACAGCGAAAATATGTGCCTGAGCCAAATCGGTAACATGGATGTAGTCTCTGATACAAGTTCCATCAGGAGTATCATAATCTGTTCCATAGATGGAGATACTTTCTCTCTTTCCATTTGGGACTTGAAGAATCAAAGGAATCAAATGACTTTCCGGATTATGAGCCTCGCCGATTTTACCTGATTTGTCTGCTCCGCAAGCATTGAAATAGCGGAGAGAAACGTATCTTAGGCCATGAGCTTTTGAAGTCCAATAGAACATCTTATCCATAGCAAGTTTGGTTTCACCATATGGATTGGTTGGCTGTGTTCTGTCTGTTTCAAGAATCGGAATATTCTCCGGTTCACCATAGGTGGCAGCGGTTGAGGAAAATACAATTTTATCAATATGGTGTTCAACCATGGAATCCAAAAGAATTTTTGTTCCGCAGAGATTATTATCGTAATACTTTAGTGGATTGACAACGCTTTCTCCAACAAGAGAATATGCTGCAAAGTGAATCCTTAAAGCGAGCTGCAATCCCTCTGACAATTTCAGAAGAACCTTTTTCACCGATATGAACATCCAAATCGTCCAGTGAAACTGCAAATTCATCGTATCCCTCTGATTTAATTCTGATGATGTTTTCATCATGAAATGCTGCAACACCGATAACATCTAAGTCAACTGCTCCTGCAATGATACAGCCATGTTGATGATCGGTGTGATTACCGCCGATTTCTGTCCTACCCGGTGCAGAATAAACGTGTATATCATTTCTATTCGGATACAGTGCTGTGAATTTCTCCACAGCACTCATATATCGTGATTTCTGACTTTCTATATCCTGCGGCTTATAAATATTTGCGAAGATATTATCAAATCCACCACAAGTAACATTGTCTTGAAAATCCTGTATTTTCATTGCTTTCCTTTCTTCTTACGATCTTAAGGGCATAATTACAAATTCCAATTTTATCGGCTGATCTGCATGGATTCTGTACTCCTCATGCACCGGTGCACCCCAGGAATCATCGCCGCCGACACCCATTTGCTTTGCAGCGATTCTGACCCATGTGTAGCGAACACTTGGAAGTTCATCTAGGTGCATTGCATTTTCGAGTTCATAGGCACTGTATGGCAGTACGCTCATTTCAAACGGAGCAGATGCCTTTTGGAACGTCAGACCATGCTGCATATTATCATGGACAGAGAGCGTTCTTACACCGGTACGATTGCCGCATTCCTGCGGATTGAGATAACCGGAAAGATTTTCTTTTGCCGTAGATTTCCACGATCCCAGTCTTGCTCCTTTGCATCGGTCGCTGTAATTTTCATCAGGGCCGAGTCCGTAATACTGGAAATTGCAAAGCTGTTTTTTCATTTTGAAGTCCAATGCAAGAACCGGCATATAGGACATACCGCTTACTCCTGCATAATTTACACTTATGCCCAGCTTTCCGTCAAAGTGCGCGGTATAGGTTACAGTAAATTCAAAAGTCGGAACACAGGCAGCCTGATATGTGAATGTGATTTTCAAAGCATCTTCCTGTTCCAGCCATGAAACGGTTTTATACTTTGCAAATTTGCCTGCGGCATACCACTGTGCAAGATTGTACGGCTCGGAAGCACCGGTGTCATTGTCTGTCATCGCTCTCCAGAAGCTGACCTTTGGTGTGCGTGTGATATATTCAAAACCATTGTATTTCAGAGAACTGATGCCACCCTCTTTTTTGTCGAACATCATGGAGAAGTTTTCTCCGTGAACACCAATGATAACATCGCCGTATACAATCGTTGGCTTTTGCAATGTGGTTTCCGGAATCTGATTATCTTTCACTTCAAACACTTCCTGTGCAAAGGCGATTTCGTGCCCTGCATCTGCCCATAGTGTCTGATCTGCGGTGACGGCGGAAACATGATAAACATATTCTCCTGCACTGTCTATTTTGTGAAGTGTCAGTTTCATTGTCTTGCTTTCTCCGGCAGGAACATTCAGAGAAAATGTATCAGATTTCAGAACAACGCCGTTCTTTTCCAATCGTACAACAAAGGACAAGTTGTTTGTATCTGCAAAGAGATTTCGGTTTTCTACGGTAAGCATTCCATTTTGAATAGACATTCTGATGTTGGAGTACAGAGCCTTCATTTCCTGAACCTTTGGAGAGTAGGTTCTGTCAGCATAGATCACACCATTGGTGCAGAAACCGTAATCGCTTGGTCTGTCCTCAAAATCTCCGCCATAAGCCAGAACCGTTTTCCCGTCGTCATTTTTGGTTTCGATTGCCTGATCGATGTAGTCCCAGATGAAACCACCCTGATAAGCTTCATATTTGTCCTCAAGATCAGTGTAAAGGCTCAAACCGCCAAGAGAATTGCCCATAGCGTGCATATACTCACAGCTGATATACGGTCTGCCGCTGTTCTGTTTCAGATATTCTTCCACTTCCTGCGGTTTTGCGTACATAAGGCTTTCCATATCCGTGATGAAATCATACTGATTGTCTGGAACTCTTGTAACACCCTCATAGTGCACCAGTCTTGTCGGGTCTACGCTTCTGAAATATTCCGACATTGCAGCAATATCTTCTCCGCAGTAGGATTCGTTTCCGCAAGACCAGATGAGAACGCTTGCGTGATTCTTGTCCCGTTCGTACATTGATTTTGCTCTGTCCAGCACAGCTTCTTTCCATTCTGGAAGTGAACCCGGTACATTCCAAGACGGATCTGTTGCACCGAGCTTCTGCCATGTACCGTGTGTTTCCAGATTGGTTTCATCAATCAGATAAATGCCATATGCATCACAAAGCTGATACCAAAGAGAATTGTTCGGATAATGACAGGTACGAACTGCATTGATATTGTTTTTTCTTCATGAACTGAATGTCAAACAGCATATCTTCCTTTGTGATTGCTCTGCCTGTTTTCGCATCAAATTCGTGTCGATTGATGCCCTTGAAAATAATACGTTTTCCATTCAGGCACATGATTCCGTTTTTCAGTTCAAATCGGCGGAATCCGACTTTGGTTCTGCTGACCTCAATTTCATTTCCGTCTTCATCTGTCAGAATCACTGTAAACGTGTAAAGATTCGGTATTTCGGCACTCCAAGGCTTGCTATTTTCAATTGTCCAGTTTACAGACTCCTTTTCATTGGATTCTGCGATGACCGTTCCATTTTCATCTGTCAAGATCGATCTCACAGAACACTTGCCCGCAATATCCAGCGTTGCAGAGAAGATACCATTTGTACCGTCATAATCTGCAATCACTCTCATATCACGAACATGGGCAGACGGTGCCGCATAAAGGAATACGTCACGGAAAATGCCGGAGAATCTCCAGAAATCCTGATCTTCCAGCCAGCTTGCAGAACTTCTTTTGAACACTGCAACAGCAAGTTTGTTGTCCTTTTCACGGATATATGGTGTCAGTTCAAATTCAGACGGTGTAAAAGAATCTTCGCTGTAGCCGATAAATTCGCCGTTCAGCCAGACATACATAGCAGTTTCCACACCCTGAAAAGAAATAAATACACGCTTGTTTTTCAGAGCATCGTTCAAGTCAAAATATCTGACGTAGCTGCCGACAGGGTTGTCCTTTTCAGAGATAAACGGCGGACGGAGATGCTCCTGTCCCTCCCAAGGATAAATGGTATTGACGTACTGCGGTTTACCGTATCCCTGCAATTCCATGTGTCCCGGAACCTGAATGTTGTCAAAATTGTCAGTGCTGTCGCTTTCTTCATAGAACTTTTGCTGCCATTCAGATGGATTCTTTGCCCACGCAAATTTCCAGGTGCCGTTCAGATTTTGAATCAGAGAGGAATTGTCTGCATCGGCTTCCAAATGGTTTGCATAGATTCTGTGGTCGGAATGTGCTGCGATTCTGTTGACTGCAAACACTTCCGGATCGGTCAGCCAGTCGAGTGTATATTTCATATTGTTCCCTCCATTTTAGTTCTGTGATTCCATCACAACTTCATTTTCGGATATTCCAAGTTTTTTTTTGATTTCCGCATTTGCCTTTTCAACATTCATCTTAGAAAGAATAAATGTGATGATCAGATCCAGTGCAAACGGAACGATCAGATACATAATGTGAAGCATATTAATAGCAGAATCAGGCTGTACTGTCAAAGTGCCCTTGAATCCGCTAAAGTCGAGCAAAAGACCGACAATTGCTGTTCCAAGTCCACCACCAATTTTTACACCAAGTGATGTGCAGGAGTACATGATTCCATCAACGTGCTTGTGTTTGGTAAGCCAGCTATATTCAGAGCATGATGCGATGACTGCATTCATATCACCTTGCCATGGACCTTGACCGAGTGCTGCAAGTGCTGTAAATGCAAGCATCAGCGGAATGTTTCCCATGTATCCGGCAACTGCTACCAGAAGTCTGCCAACTGTTGCTACCATGTAGCTGTATTTGTTCAGCTTATACATTCCGTTCCATTTTTGTACGATGGTAGGAGTGAAGATCAAGGCGATAATCAAAGGAATATTTATAAACCACGCAAATGTGCCGAACATATTCTCATCTGCGAGAACATATTTTGCATAGTATGTTCCAACACCGATCATCGCACAATAGAACTGCTGTAAAATATAGGTTACTGTGATCATCACATAATATTTGTTGTGTACGAGAATTTTGAATGCTTCGCCAAAACTGTATTTGGTTTCTTCTGTTTTTGTTTCACTGTCTGCAAGTTCCTCATCAGAAAGTTCCTTTACAGAAAGAGCGGAAATTGTATTTACAATAAGACCGATAACCGCATAAATAATTGCGACTGTTCTCCAGCCATTTGCACCGCCGCCCATTGCTTCAACAAATTGGAATGTAACAGCCTGAATCAGGAGGCTTGTTCCAAATGCGAAGATAAAGCGATAAGAACCCATCTGAACCCTTTCCTTGCTGTTCTTTGTAACAAGAGCGGTCAGAGTTGCCTATTTAAACAACTCTACATCTACTGTAGTGGATAATACGAAACCTTTGATTGTAACAAGCTGTGGAAATTATCGTGTGAAAAATCGTTCTGAAGTAGTAACACATCGTCCGAAGGGAAGAAAAGATTATCAGCTTTTATATATTGCCTCCGGAAAAGGACATTTTTTCATTCATGGAGAAGAAAAAACGGTTTCAGCCGGAAATATTATTATATATTTGCCAGATCAACCACAGGAATATGTTTATTATTGTGCAGATCAAACCGATGTTTATTGGGTGCATTTTACCGGAAATGAAGTAGAAGAAATTTTAAAGTATTACAATATCAACCTGAAAAATAATATTCTCTATATTGGAACATCTCCCGATTATCAGTGGTTATTTGGTCAGATGATTCAGGAATTGCAGCTTTGCAGACCACGGTATGATGAATTGATTTCTTTGCAGCTGCGAAATATTTTTGATTTGATAAGCCGTGCAATCATGAGTGCAAAGAAATTCAGCAGCACCAGTGAAAAAGAAGTTGCTTTTGCGATGCACTATTTTCGTAAGAATTACAACACAGAAATCAGCATTGAGGAGTACTCCGAATCCAGAGGGCTTAGCAACTGTTGGTTTATTCAGTGCTTTAAAGAAATCACAGGTTCCAGTCCGCTGCAATATATCTTAAAGCTGCGAATCTCCAACGCACAAAGTTTGTTAGAAAATACCGACTACACCATTACTGAAATTGCAAATATGGTTGGATACACCAATTCGCTTTATTTCAGCAGACTGTTTCATAAATACATTGGTATGTCACCAAAAGAATATCGAAAAGTAAAACTCAAAGAAAATCTCAGGGAGTAAAAAACAAAACTCGTTTGGCTAAAACTAAACCAAACGAGTTTTGTTGATTTTTGATAAGAAATAAGGAATGGCTACATTACCAAACACGTCTGAATTGCAATCTCCTCAGCCTGCAGCTCGAAGAGATTCTCAAGCTGCCAAACCTTAGCCGTGTCGGCATTTTTCATCGCAAGTGCATATTCAGGATCAGTATCACGCATTTTACTCCAGATTTTCCATTTTTCTTTTTCGCATTCAGTGATACGCTCGTCAATATGAATGTAGATTCTGCCCTTATCTGTTTCTGCCTGCAAACGTTCAGGACAATGTTCCTCTGCCCACTTGATATAGATACGTGCAAGCTTGTCATTGCTGTAATCGTGATAATCATTGCCACACTGCGTAATCATCATTCTGTCGGTATCAAGTGCCATTCTCTGATAATCATGTTTGTAAATCATAATCTTAACCTCTTTTCTTTCTTATCAAAAATCCTGCAAGAACAGCGATTCCTGCGAGGATAATTCCACCAATTCCATAAATCAAACCATTTGAGGACTTTTTCTCGCTTGTTGATTCTGTTATTTCTTCCGATACATCAATTGTGGTATCTGCTTCAATTTTGAAATTTTCTCCGACACGATGAGCAGTCCCGTTTCCATCGTCAGCCATAACAGAATTACGATTTTCCTCCGCTGTATCTTCTGTCAAAGTACTGAACGGAATGAAGCTGTCGATCACATTGCCGTTATCATCACTCATCAGCCATTTGCCGTTTTGCAAATTAAAATGATATGTGGTTTCCACGGTGGTAATCGTCCAATTTCCATTGCGGTCATCATTGAAGTTCCACTCGCCTGTGAGTTCATCGTAATAGTCCTTGAAATTGTAGTTCAGCTGACCGACTTTGCTCCAATCATAATTATCATCGCCATAATTGTCATTGACCCACTCGGTCAGAATATGGTGCTTATAGCTTGCCTCAGGAAAGATAAGCCCATCATCTCCCTTGCCGTTCCACCAATCAGACCAAATCTCTCTGACGATATAGTCTTTATCAAGCATATCATCGGCATAGGCTGTCAGATTTGCTGAGCCTATCAACGTAATACTTGCTGCAATGGGAATTATTTTTTGAATCATTTCGAAAATCTCCTTTCATGTTTTAGTGTTGGGTACAATACTATTATATATTATTGCACTTGTTTTTTCAAGCCGCAATGCGCACAAAGTTCTCTGAAAAAATCCGGACAATTTTTATAAAATATATTGACAAAAAGATTTTGAAAGAGTATAATTATAGTAATGGGTACAATACGAAAGGATTGATTTCTATGTACTATAATGAAAAACGAAAAGCGATTACGGCAAAGTATGTGAAAACACACCTTGATGACATCAAGATTCGTGTTCCAAAGGGACAGCGTGAAAAACTGAAAGCTATTGCTTCCGAAATGGGCATGAGTATGAATCAGATGTTCATTACAGCTGTTGAAGAATACATTGAAAAGAATTATAAGCCGGAATCGGAAAGTTAAACAGCTTAAGGAAAATGTGCTATGGCTAAAACTATCCAAGAAAAACTAATAAAAAAACTTCAAAAATTAGAAGAATATATCTCTGCTTATCAAGAAAACAAGGACATTCTCGTTTCTTTTATTGAAAAGTATATTGAATGCGAAATATGCTATAAAGCTTTACTATTAGCATATCGAACTGAAAAGAAGCAAGATATTAAGGAATCTTCACTGAAGATAAATTTAGCGGATGCAAAAAAAATAATGGTGCATTTCAATTACAATATAGATGAGAATATCTTAAAGTGTTTGTTTTCCAGCAATGAAAAATGAAATGTCAGCTAAAAAAATACGAGATAATATACTACACAAGTTATCAGAAAAAGCTATTTCTGAAGTAATAGAAAGATTCGATGAACTTGATGCTTATATGAATCAGTTTTTAGCTTTATTCAGTGAAACAAATTGAAAAATCAAAATTTGACAGTCAGGAGGTCAATTTATGTGGTATGATAAATTGATACAGAATAATTCTTTAAAACAACTGTATAGAGATGTTCCAGCGTTGAAAGATGTTGAAATAAATAAAATCTCCTTGAAAAGAGATGGTGAGGAAGTATCTATCATTTTCGAACTACCAATTTATCCAGATAACCCGCCTGAGAAGTGGAATGACTGCAATACTGTTTCGGTTGAAATATCATTTTCTGTTATATCAGAGTTTGAATTGGCACTAAAGGAAGGCTATATGCATGGAAATATCAACATTTCTTCCAAAGATGGTAATTTGAAAATAAATATTTCAGGAAATTTAAAATGCTCTTTCGTAGCTGAAACAGCAGTCATTCAAAGATTTAGTGCTTATCTAAAGGAAAATATAGACACATAAATTCCAGTTTGTAGAACTTATTCCAACTCTCCTTTTTTCCTCATATGTTCAGGTTCATCACGCAAGTTGGCAAGATAATCGTCAATGGTCTGACTTGCCTTCTCCAGATCAGCATACTCTTTTTTGAGATAGCGGTATTCTTCATAGAGTTTTTTCCGCTCTTCATACAATGACTGTCGCTGACGATCAAGCACAGTTTCTGACGGAAATCTGCCGTCCGGATACAACAATTTTAATCGACTTCCAACGCTTCTGTACTTTTCCAGTACAGAAGCGTTATTTTTTGTATACTCTTTCTGTCTGCGTCCTGACAAAGATTTGTACTTCTCATGGTACGGTTTTACACGCTGAAACTGCCGCACAAGTTCAATCTGTTCAGACAGATCATTTATCTTCTCATCAAGGTTTTCAATGCTCTGGGTAATCATTCCACGCCGTGCCATAATGGTCATTGTGGTCGGTTTCAGTTCTTTTGTGCTGTGAACATTGTAGCTTTCAAGCAGATTTATCATCTGGGCTACGTTCTTCATATTCTGAATATCCGCCCAATACTGCAAGCCCCTGTTATCAAATTTACTACGGTCAAGAATCATCTTCCTGTGTGATGAAAACTGTCTGATTCTACGCTGAATATTCTCAGGAAGGCGGAGCTTTGCTTTCCATGACAAGCCTTGCTGTTGTTTCTCCCATTCATAATGCGAAACGCCCTTACCGATTTTCCCGTATGCAACAACAGACAGCCCCATTTCTTTGCATACCGCATCAGAAAGCTGATGGATTTTCTTCCAGGCATGGTTACGCTTTGTATCCATAAGCGTGCCAAACGCTTTGTAGTTCTCCATATTGGTCTTACAAAAAATGATATGATTATGGATATGGTCTTTGTCCGTATGCGTGGTAAGAACATATTGATGCTTACCCTGAAAGAGTTTGTCGCATAGCATCAATCCTGCCTGATGTACCTGTTCCGCTGTTGCTTCATTCGGTGCAAAACTCTGTATGATATGATAACTCAGAACACTCCCTGTATTTCTTCCCATGCTTCTCAGCTTGCTGAACTCGTCAGAAATCTCAGCTGCATTTCCCCAGCAGCCGTATCGGGTAACATATGCTGCTTTAGCAGGATTCATAATATACTGGATGGATTTAGCTTCTGTAACTCGGATTGGATGGATTGAAGTTGTTGCCATATCTCAGTCACTCCCTCCTGCAACTCATAAAGCTCCTGTTTGTAAATACGGCTTGTGGAGTTCACTCTGTGTGCAATCTGATTGACGTTGTTCGCCACACGCATAACCGCCTGCCGTATTTTTTTCAGTTCCTCATGGTCGTATTCGAGATAGATTCCATATAGCATCATCTGTCTGAATAGATCGCTCATGTTTGAAACGTTACATTTTTCAAGACGTTTCTGTATGATATTCCACTCATCTTCATTGACCTTGAAGATGAGATTC
>ERZ832317.5215-NODE-5215-length-11856-cov-3.869418_pt1 | contig 11856 bp, 10 predicted proteins | sample MGYA00519695_ERZ832317 | MGnify/ENA primary metagenome ERZ832317 (study PRJEB31850, sample SAMEA3708726) | human gut metagenome | biome: human gut; feature: human-associated habitat; material: faeces | place: China | collected 2014 ...
AATCCATTCGCCGGGGACTTTCCCGAAAGCTCGACGCGATGCTCTGCCATGAACGCTTCACGCAGTACAAAACCGCCGCAACAGAAGCCGAACGTGAACAGGCGCGGCAGCGTTACCTCGAAAGCACCGGGATGCCCGCCGGCTTCCGTTGGTGAATCCGTTCGTTCTCCGCCGCTGACAGGAGCGTGACACGCTCCTGTTCCTGCCGTGAGGGCGGTACGCCATCGGGAGCGTGCCCAGCCCACGTCGTATCCCCCCGTTCCCCCTCGGAGAGCGCAAGGGCGCTTTTGATGCGAAGTGTCAAAAGTGCTTTTGCGTTACTCTTGACAAGAGTAACAGAACCCCGGCAACCCAGCCTTGCACAAGAAAGGAGGCTCCGTGAAAAGGACCATCTCCGCCATGCGCGGCAAAGGCTCATTGTCGCACAACAGCCGTCAATTCATCGCTGAGAACGTCGATTCCAGCCGAACGCCGCTCAACGTCGAATACCGCAATGAGGACATCCGAGCCGTCTATCACGAACTGTTTGACGACGCGCTGGCTCGCTACAACGAGAAGCAAACCCGCAAGGATCGCGTGATCGACGATTACTACGAGAAAATCCGCACGGGCAAGCAGGAAAAGCTGTTTGAAGAACTCATCATCCAGATCGGAAACAAAGACGATATGAACGCTTCCTCCGAAAACGGACAGCTTGCCCGGCAGATGCTCAACGAATATATGCAGTCATTCGAGCAGCGCAACCCGACGCTTCGCGTGTTCTCCGCTCACCTGCACATGGATGAAGCCACGCCGCATCTTCATATTGATTTCATTCCGTTCACAACCGGCAGCAAGCGCGGGCTTGAAACCCGCGTGTCGCTCAAAAAGGCATTGGAAGCGCTTGGCTTTACGGGCGGCACGAAAAGCCACACTGAGCTGAACCAGTGGATTGAAGCTGAAAAGCAGATGCTTGCCTCCATCATGGCACGGCATGATATCCAGTGGGAGCAGAAAGGAACGCATGAGGAACATCTCTCCGTTCTGGATTATAAGAAGCAGGAACGAAGCAAAGAAGTCGCCGCGCTTGAAAATCAGATTGACACCTTACAGGAACAAACGGCTGTCGCTGCAACTGCACTTTCCGAAAAGCAGGAACAGCTCGACGATATCGCGCCGATTCTCAAGAATACCGAGAAATTTGTCCGGAAATACGACGCTCCCGAACGGCTGCTTCCGGAAGCCGGGATGCTGGAATCCGGCAAGGCGTTTCGGGAGAAAAAGGCGCTTCCGATTCTCGGAAAGCTCCTGAAATACGCCCGTTCGCTCTTTCGAGAAAATGCCGAACTGAAAGCCAAGGTGCAGAAGCTCGAAAAGGAGAATACCGCTTTCAAATCGGCAAACTGGAACCAGACTCACGAAATGGTCAGGCTGAAAATGGAAAATCGGGAGCTGAAAAAGGACAAAAGCACGCTGGATGCGCTGGTTGGCAGAATCGGGAACGATGTTCTGCAAAAGCTGCTGAGCGAAACACCGAAAGAACAACCGAAACACAAGGAGGAATCGCTATGAGAAGAATTATATCCTGTCAATTCAACATTGACACCGCCTGCGTGGATGTCGAATATGAAGATGGCTTTGTACTTTCCATCTATACGCCCGCCGTTGAGGACGCGGTCGCGCACACCATGCAGCAGCGTTCTGAACTGGATTGGCTCATCTACAACGACCCGCTGGCGTATGTCGGATTGGTTATGAGCGGGAAAAGTGAGGAATATCTGAAAAAAATTACAGCATATTATAATTAAGGAACCTCTGAATAATAAACCCTGCATTCTGGTCAAACACGCCATTCAAGCAGTTTTTTCAGAATACAGGGCTTATCCTTACTCAAATATGCCTTTTTTCGCTGGTTAGCTACTTCCTTTTCTGTAAAAGGGAAGACTTCCCGTAAATTTCCGCATCGCGTAGCTGTCATAGATCGCGTCCTCAGTGGCTGGATCGGAGAGATTAAACCAGATCTGAAGCAGGTACATACTCCGCATTTTCTCGATGCCCATAGGCGGACGGCCACGTTTTCCCTTGGGATCATACGGCTCGATTACACGGATCCATTCATCCCACGGAATAATTTCATCCATGATTTCAAGAAATTCTTCCCCGTCTCGTCTTCTTTTTGCGGCAACTGTACTCAATATCGGTAAATGTCTCCTGCTTCATTTTGTTTCACCACCCCATATTTGATGGCTTCATTATATCATATTCCGGCCCTTCATTCATAGCCTCGATTAAATCAGAGGTTCCTTAGTAAAGCCGGAGGAAATTGATCTTTTTGGTCGCCTCTGCGGCGGTCAGCTCTTCGCGGACGGCGCGTTCGCAGATAGCGGCAATCTTCTTTTCCAGCGCAATCTGGTCAAAGGGCGTTGGGTGGGAAGCGAAGATTTTCCGGCGGACGCCAGTGCAGAACCCTTCTTTGACGACGCTCAGCCACGGATAGATATCGGCCAGCTCTTCGCTCTGATAGGCGCTCTCCTGAACGGAACAGCCGCTCAGCAGGGCAAGTAGCTCGCTGATGCCGTTGCTGAACAGCCAGTTCAGAAAGACGGCGGCCTCAGCATGGCGGACGCTGCTCTGCAAAACGCCAATCACGCCGCCGACCAGAAAGGATTTTCCGCCCGGCGCAGGCGCATACCCAACCCGGCCGGAAACGCGGGAGAGCGGTTCATCCGCCAGATGGCGCGCGTAGTTGCTGTGGGCAATGAGCAGGGCGCATTCGCCCTGCGCAAAGCGGGAAACCGCGTTGCCCCAGCTGCCGCCCTCGGCGACGGCGGCGCAGGAGCGGAGCCTGCGCTGGCGCATGAGATACGCCTGCATGTCATCCTGAAGGATGATCGGCCAATGACCGTTGGGGGAGAGCGAGACGAATTCGGAGATGCACTCGCTGGAACGGCCGGTGATCATCGCACCCCGTCGCGAGTGCCCCTCCTTTCGGCTGTTTTCATCCAGAAAATGGGCGATTTGCAGGAATTCGGAGAATGTGGTCGGGACACGCAATGTGTCGTGAAACTGTTCGTAATATTCGCGCTGGAGATGGGGGTCGCCCAGCAGATCCTCCCGGTAGAACAGCAAGGTGCAGCCGGGGTCGAAGGGAAGCGCGTAATGCAGGCCGTCCAGCAGAGAGCACTCCGCCGTGATGCCATCAAGCAGATGACTCAAAACGGCGAGCAGATCGAGCGGCAGGCTTTCAATCGGCGCGAACAGCGCTTTCGCCCAGCATTCCATCAAGCCCAGATCCATGCGGGCGAGGTCGAATTGACGGATCAACTCCGGCTGCGCAAAGGCCCGGTTGACCTTCTCCGTCGGCAGCGTAGTGATAGCAAGCTCAAGCCCTGTATCGGCTTTCAGTCGGGGGGCAAGGCGCATGAGCGCATGAGCCACGGGCGTATCGGCCGTCAGAAAGGACAGACGGCAGCCGTTTGAAACGGAACACGAGAAAGGCACGGGCGCAAAGCCGGAAATCGACCCGAGCATGGAGCGCTTTTCGGCGGCTTCGCAGGTCAGCATGCGCCCGACTTCATAGCCCAGACGGCGGTAGTTGAGCTGATAGGCCGTATATTGCGTGGTTGGCAGCAGACGCTCGGGCGCAAGGCAGTAGATACGCGGGTATTTTTGCAGAAAGCAGCCCGCGCGGTAGGCGGCCAGCGCCATCTCCTCGCAGGTAGTGACAATGACGTCCGGCTCCTGCGGGGCGAAGAGCGAAAACGCCTGACGCGCGTACTGCGAGGAGATGCTCTCCACGCAATTGACGGCCACGCCTGCAGGCAGCGCGTAGGCGAGAAAGGCAGTTTTGAACGCGGCCTCGGCGGGGTAAAGCGTCATGTTGGTCATCAGGGCAATGCGCTCGACCGCGCCGTCGGCGAAGCTGCGGCTGGCGATATCGCGGGCGATGGCCTCCATATCAAACCCAGCGCTGATGCAGCCGGGCGGCGCGCCGCGCAGCGCGAAGACGAGATCGACCCCAGCGCGGAGAAGCAGCTCATACCGCTTCAAGGGGTCGGCAAGGCTGCTGACAACCACGGCGCAGCGCGCGCGGGAGGCGAGCACATCCTCGATGGCGCGGTATTCTGCCGCAGGGACGTTATCCGTCAGCCGGAGGAGGACGCTGTAACCGTTTTCGGCGGCGGCCTGACAGAGCGAGCGATACAGATCGTCGTAAACCGTGCTGCCCACATCCGGCAGAATGACGGCCAGAACGAGCGCGCCGCCGCTGCGCAGCGAGGAGGCGGCTTCGTTGACGCGGTAGCCCATGGCCTTGGCGGCATCCATGACCAACTTGACCTTCTGAGCGCTCACATTGCCCTTGTGGTTGAGCACGTTGGAGACGGTCGCATGGGAAACGCCGACGGCGCGGGCGATATCTTTGATGGTAGGCATAATTCACCGCCTTTTGTAACTGCTTTTTTCTGTGTCTGATTATACCGGGTTTTCTGAAACGTGTCAAGGAAACGAACAAACAAGCGACATATAAAATAGCGAAGAAACATAAAATGCACAAAAGAAGAACCGGAAAATTGACGGTCAATCCAGGCAGTTAAGGATGAAATATACAAAAAATAAAAAAATATTTTGAGTCAAAGATTGACACGTGTAAATTTTTCGCGTATAATAAACCCATCAAACGAACCAAGGAGGTGGAAGCCATGAAGATTCGTGCTGTCCTGCTGGATATGGATGGAACGCTGCTGGGGAAGAGTCAGGTTGCGGTTTCGACGCGGAATATGCGCGCCATTCAGCGGGCGATTCAAAAAGGAGTGAGCGTGATTCCCTGCACGGGGCGCGTACTGGATATGCTCCCGCCGCAGCTCATCACGCAGGAGGGGCTTCGGTATTTCGTGACCTGCCACGGCGCACGCGTTGTGGACAGCGAAAAGAACGAGACCCTTTACGAAGACATGATCCCGCCGGAAGAGGCCGCGCAGCTGATGGCGCTGCTCGAGGGCAGAGGACTGTATAACGAAATCGCGGCGAACGCGACGATCTATCTGGAAAAGACGATTGCCGACACGCTGGATCGTCAGCCCGTGCCAGAACACCACCTCTGGTACATGCGGGATCGCTGCTATACCGCGCTGGAAAAGCCCTCCGAGTTTATGCGGAAAAACGGGGTCGGCGTGGAGAAAATGAACATTTACGGTGTGCCCGCCGAGCTCCAGCAGGAGATTTACGACGCGGTGACGGCGACCGGCTTCATCAAACATACGCGCCTCGGCGCGGGACCGAATCTGGAATTCTCCCACCGCACGCTCGACAAGATCAAGGCGACGGACACGCTGCTTGAAAAGCTGGGGATCAGCTACGCAGAAACGATGGCCATCGGCGACAGCAGCAGCGATTTGGAGATCATCCGCCGCTGCGGCGTAGGCGTCGCGATGGGCAACGCGCCGGAGAATATCAAGCGGGAAGCGGACGACGTGACGGTCGTCAACACCGAGGACGGCGTGGCGCTCGCGTTTGAGAAATACGTGCTGTGAGGGCTGAACATGGAAAACAAAGAGAACTTGACGCACGACTATCTGGTGTGCATTGATTCCGACGGCTGTGTGTTCGACACGATGGAGATCAAGCACAAGGAGTGCTTTTGTCCGGCGGCCATCGAGCATTTCGGGCTTCAGCCCGTATCCAAATACGCGCGGGATGCATGGGATTTTGTCAATCTCTATTCCCAGTACCGCGGCATTCATCGGATTCTGGCGTTGCTTAATGTGATGGATCTGCTGGAAAAGCGCAAAGAGGTCGTCGAGCGCGGCTTTAAGCCGCCGCTGCTGACCGAGCTGAGAAAATACGTGGCCGACGGCGGCGCGCTGAGCAACGCCGGGCTGAGCACCTATCTGGAGGCGCACCCCGACGCGGAGGATATCCATACGACACTGACCTGGTCGGTGGACGTCAACGAGCGCATCGGCCGCATGGTACACGGAATTCCGCCGTTCCCGCATGTTCGGGATGGACTGGAAGCGCTGCAAGGCGTGGCGGACGTGGTGATCGTTTCCGCGACGCAGCAGCTCGCATTGGAACGCGAATGGGGCGAGCACGACCTGCTCAGGCTCGTCTCCGCCGTCAAGGGGCAGGAGAGCGGCAACAAAAAGCAGATTATCGCCAGTCTGAAAGCGCGGTATGCGCCGGATCACATTCTGATGATCGGCGACGCGCCGGGCGATTTGAACGCCGCGCACGACAACGGGGCGCTCTTCTACCCGATCTGCCCGGATCAGGAAGCACAATCCTGGAAGGCGTTCGTGTCTTCGCTTGAAAGCTTCCTCGGTGGGCACTACGCGGGGGAGGAGGAGCGGCGCAAAATCGAATATTTTGAAACGATTCTGCCGCTCGCGCCGAGCTGGGAGGAAACCAGGTAACCAGACCCGATGGTGATCGAGCTTGAAAATATGATTTCAGGAGGTAGAATCCATGAAAAAGTTCCTTAGTATCCTGATGGCCGCAGCCATGATGCTCGCCCTGATTCCGATGGCCGGTACGGCCGAGGAACCCGATACGAACAAGCTGGTGCTCTACACGTCCGCGGGCGCGTCCGAGTACGAGCTGATCGTGAACCTGTTCAACGAAAAATATCCCGATATCGAAGTGGAAATCGTCAGCGGCGGTACGGGTGAAATGGCCAGCCGAATCAACGCTGAAAAGGCTGCACCCTACGGCGACGTGATGATGGGCGGCGGCGACACCATCTACCGCAGCATCGCAGACTGCCTTGAGGCTTACCGCAGCACGGAAGCGGACAACCTGTTCGCCGAGTTCATGCCGGAAGACAACCTCTATACCCCCTGCTACATCAACGTCAACAGCATCATCGTCAACAAGACGCTGATCGAAGAGCTGGGCGTTGAAGTGACCGGCTGGGAATCCCTCTGCGACGAGCGCCTCAAGGGCAAGGTTTCCTTCGCGAACCCCGCTGACTCCGGCTCCGCGCTGGAGGTTATTGTCAACATGCTGGCCGCGATGAACGGCACCGGCAACCTGGAAGACGGCTGGGCGTTTGTCGAGCGCTTCCTGATCAACCTGGACGGCAAGTTCGCCTCCGGCTCCTCCGCGGCCTACAAGTCCGTAGTCGAGGGCGAATATCCGGTCGGCCTGTGCAACGAAGACAAGACCATCTCCTACATGAAGGACGGCGCGGACGTTTACGCGGTCTACGCCAAGGAAGGCATTACCCTGCGCACCTCCAACATCGCTCTCATAAAGGGCGGCGCGAACCCGAAGAACGCGAAGCTGTTCATCGACTTCGTCGTCTCTCAGGAATGCCAGACGGCGATGGAAGCCGGCGTCAACGTGCGCCCGATCCGCGCCGACGTGCCAATGACCACCGAAGGCCGCGTGCCGACCGAGGATCTGGTTCAGATCGCGTACCCGGAAGTCAACAGCTCTGAAATCAAGGCGACCTTCCAGGATCTGCTGACCTCGATCTGATCCGCTGTTTGAAAACGATCCGCAGCGAGTGCGAGATTCTGGGCGTCCGTCGTGTTTCCATCAAAACGGCGGACGCCTCATTCATTAAATGGAGTGAAAAAAATGGCAGTATCAATTCACATTCAAAACGTCATGAAGAAATACGAAAACAACGTCGTCATTCGGGATCTCTCTGCGGACATAAAGAGCGGTGAGCTTTTTACCCTGCTCGGCCCCTCCGGCTGCGGCAAGACGACGCTGCTGCGCATGATCGCGGGCTTTAACTCTGTCGAGCACGGAACGATTGCCTTCGACGATCAGGTGATCAACGATATTCCGGTTTACAAGCGGAATTTCGGCATGGTCTTCCAGAACTATGCGATTTTCCCGAATATGACGGTCTACCGCAACATTGAATACGGCCTGAAGAACAAGAAGCTCCCCAAGGACGAGGTGAAGCGCCGCGTCGAGGAGATCATGGAGACGGTTCAGATCAGCCAGTTCAAGAACCGCTACCCGGATAAGCTCTCCGGCGGCCAGCAGCAGCGCGTCGCGCTGGCGCGCGCCATCGTTGTGCAGCCACAGGTGCTACTGATGGACGAGCCGCTCTCCAACCTGGACGCCAAGCTGCGCATCGAAATGCGCGAAGCCATCCGCGAGGTGCAGAAGAAGATCGGCATCACCACGGTGTACGTCACCCACGATCAGGAAGAGGCGCTGGCCATCTCCGACCGCATCGCGGTCATGAACAAGGGTGATATTCAGCAGATCGAAACGCCGGAGCGCATCTATTCCCGCCCGTATAACACCTTCGTCGCAGATTTCATCGGCCACAGCAACCGCTTTACCGGCACAGTGATGGGGCAGACGGGCGACACGACGACCATCCGCATGCAGACGGGGCTGGTCATCGACGTGAAGGGCGTAAAGCCGCTGCAAAAGGGAACGGAGATTCTGATCTACATCCGCCCGGAGGAATTCATCTTCACCGACGGGCAGCACGGCATGAAGGCCACGGTGACGGTCAAGCGCTTCCTGGGCAAGTACATCCACTACGTGGTGGATTGCGGCACGGGCGCGCACATTGAGGTGACGGCCGATACCAGCAGCGCGGAAAAGATTCACGAGCCTGGCGAAACCATCTACCTTTCCGTCAACACGCGGAGAATCAATCTCTTTGACGCACAGAAGGAAACGACCCTGCTTCAGGGGGTGGAGAGCCATGTTTAAGAAGGGCGTTCGATTCGATTTCTGGACGTTCATCAGCCTACTCTCGCTGGTATTCTTCGGGCTGTTTCTGGTGATCCCGATTGCGCGGATGCTCATCTATTCGCTGCAAACCGGCGACGGGGCGATTTCGCTGGATAACTTTGTCAAATTCTTCTCCCGCAAGTATTACCGAACGGCGCTGTTTAACAGCATCAAGGTGGTCTCCTGCGCGACGATTCTGGTCATTCTGATTGGCGTTCCGCTGGCCTACATCACCACGACGTTCAAGATTCGCGGCAACCGGCTGATCAACATTTTGGTCATCATCTCCATGCTGTCTCCGCCCTTTCTGGGCGCGTACTCCTGGATTCTGATGCTGGGCCGCAACGGCGAAATCACGCAGCTGCTTAAGGCAGTCGGCATTTCCGTGCCGAGCATCTACGGCTTCGGCGGCATGCTGCTGGTTTTTGTGCTCAAGCTCTTCCCGTATATCTATATGTATACGAAAGGCGCGCTCAAGAAGGTGGACGCTTCGCTGGGCGAGGCGGCGGAGAGCCTGGGCTACCACGGCATCCGCAAAGTGCTCAAGGTGAGCCTGCCGCTTGTTCTGCCGACGATTCTGGCCGGCGCGACCATCGTGTTCCTGCGCGCGTTCGCCGATTACGGCACGCCGAGGCTGATTGGCGAAGGTTACAGCACCCTGCCGGTTATCGTCTATCAGGAGTGGGTCAGCGAGACGGGCACGAACGCGAATTTCGCTTCCGCAGTGGCCATGATCATGATTTTTGTCGCGGCGGCGGTATTCCTGATTCAGAAATACATCACTAACCGCAAGAACTACGTGATGAGCATGCTCAACCCACCCAAGCCCAAGCAGCTCAAGGGTCTTCCGAACTTCCTGGCGCATTTCTACGTCTACCTGATTGCGATTCTGGCGACGCTGCCGCAGGTCTACATTATCCTGATTTCCTTCCGCAACACGAAGGGCGTGATGTGGGCAGAAGGCTACGGTCTGGGCAGCTACATCACAGTGTTCACCAAGTCGCTCAAGTCGATTCTCAACACGTTTGAATTTGGCCTGATTGCCATCGTGATTGTAGTCATTCTGGGCACGCTGTTCGCGTATCTGACGGTGCGCAAGACAAACTTCTTTTCGAAGGTGCTGGACGTGTTCATCATGTTCCCGTACGTCATCCCGGGCACGATTTTCGGCCTGCTGCTCCTGATGAGCTACAACCGCCCGCCGCTGGTTCTCTCCGGCACGGCGGCGATCATCATCATCTCCTACGTCATCCGAAGGATGCCGTACACGGTGCGTTCCAGCGCGGCTATCCTGCGGCAGATCAGCCCCAGCATTGACGAGGCTTCCGCCAGTCTAGGCTATGGTTCGATGCAGACGTTCTTCAACGTGACCATGCCGGTGATGGTGCCGGGCATTGTTTCCGGCGCAATCCTCTCGTGGATCACCATCCTCAATGAACTGTCCTCCACGCTCATGCTTTACACTGGCCGGACACAGACGATGACGGTCACGATCTTCCAGGAGATCAGCCGCGGCGGCTACGGCACGGCGGCGGCGCTTTCCACCATCCTGACGGTGACGATGGTTATTTCGCTGCTGATTTTCTTCAAAATTACCCATTCCGAGGATATCGACCTGTAAAAAGGGAAAAGCTTCTTCAAAACGCGGGCATGATAGGTTCATGCCCGCGACAGCTTGTCGATAAAAGTATACAAACACCCCGGAGACATGATATGGTTAACAAGCCTTATGAAGCCCATGGTTTCAAATTGGATTCTGACTTTATGCCAGTTTCAGTAGCGGGCGGTGGCAAGGGTGATCTGTACTGCGAGTTTAATGATTTCACCATTTTCTTTATTTTCCAGCAACCTCATCGCCCTTTTCCGAACTTGTTCCTCCATGAGCTTGAGTCTCTTAGGCGGCAGATTATACCGCACATGCCGCTTAAACCGAAATCCCAGCAGCTTTCGGAGCTGTTCTCGGTTTTCGTCGGTCATAAAGCGTTTGGCGGTGGCGAAAAAGTCGTCGTATACGCACGGAACGAGGGTGTCGATGTATTGCTGAAATGCTTCTGCGCTTTCGTAATCTTCCGGTCCGGCTTGATTGAACAGGGAATTTCCGTGGTCAAAGAGCGGGGCGGGCGAGGCGATGGTGTTGGTTTTGTTGTCGACCATGAAGCCGAAGTTGCCGTAGTGCCTGTCTGTGTTGCAGATCACCGCATCAAACACCAGCATATCGCGGAAAGCCTTCTGGAATGGTTCGCCGAGTTTTCCATAATAGGCTACAACCGCATCGAAACCGCCCCTTTGCACCAGATTGCCGATGGGCATATAGGCGTGGTCGATGTCGGTAAATAGCTCGCAGGTGGAGCAGAGCCGACCTTTCCATTGCGACAGACCGTATGGAATCGCGTCAATCCCCATGGCGGCGGCGACCTGCGCGGCGTAGTATTCGCAATATGGCTCTGCGCCCGTGTTGTAGCCGCCGTCTGTGCCGCCCTTGTACAGCGTGACCTTGCCGCTGATTCTGCGCCAGCACTTGGGCAGCATGCCGTTTGTCGTAAATTCGGGGCTGGAAGCCAGCGACGAGCGGTTGCTGCTGCCATAGCCGGTAAAGGCGATGAGCGCCAGCACTTCGTTGAAGCGGTTTTCAAAGAGATTGTACTTTTCAAAGGTGCCTTCAAAGCCTTCTTCGACGACCCAATAGCTGTCATCCACGGAAAGCCCTTTACAGAGCGCGAGAATCCCCATCGGGCGGTTGGCGTTCAATCCGCATTTTGCCAGAAGCCGATTGACGTAGGCGCGGTTGCGGGGGATGGTGCGGCGGCGCATCCAGCGGCTGATCCCTTCCGGCGACAATTCCATATCCAGCGGCAGGAGATGCCTTTGATCTTCGTTGATCCAATGCACTTCGATTTCGGGCGTACTGGAATCGTTGGTCGCGGAAAAACGCAGAAGCGGAATGTCATACTGCTTCAAAATAAGTTCCATATTGCCGCCTCCCTGTCCTTGTTTTTCTGATTCCTACTCTACCACGAATGGCGCGAACGTTCAAGATTTTTCAGAGTATAGATTACACGGGATGCAAAAAGAAAATCCGTCCCTATCGACCACCCGACAGGGACGGATTTCCTTCTATTCAATTACCGCGTAACCGCTTTCAGATATTCCTCGCTTTTCCCGCTCATA
>ERZ832317.5218-NODE-5218-length-11851-cov-3.765344_pt1 | contig 11851 bp, 17 predicted proteins | sample MGYA00519695_ERZ832317 | MGnify/ENA primary metagenome ERZ832317 (study PRJEB31850, sample SAMEA3708726) | human gut metagenome | biome: human gut; feature: human-associated habitat; material: faeces | place: China | collected 2014 ...
TAATTACCCACCACGCCGCTATACGGTGCGAGGATGGTTTTGGTTTCGGCGCTCTTGATGCTGCCGTCGATCTTGACGCCTTCGGCAAAGGCGGTGGTCGTGACCAGGGAAGCCATCATTGCAATCATCGCAATCTGTTTCTTCATATATCCGTATCCTTTCTTTTGGGCCGTTATTATTTTGTTTGCATTCCGCCACCGTTTCAATCGTAGACTGCTACGTAGTCTGCTCTGAAACTGCTTGAAAAGCAGATTCCCCTCATCGCTTCGCGGTGGTTTTAAACCTTTTTTACATACTCCTCAGCGCGTCAATCGGGTTCAGGCGGCTGGCCTTGCGCGCAGGTGCCCAGCCGAAAATGATGCCCACCGCCGCCGAAAAGCCCACGCCCAGCCCAATGGCAAAGGTGTTCAGGCTGAACGTGATATCCGTATTCATGCAGATGGTGAACGATACGCTCAGACCGACAATCACGCCGATGACGCCGCCAAGCAGTGAGAGGATGATTGCCTCGATCAAAAACTGCATCTGAATCTGCCCAGGTTCAGCGCCAAGCGCCTTGCGCAGGCCGATTTCCGTCGTGCGCTCCGTGACGGTGACGAGCATCATGTTCATGATACCGATGCCGCCGACGACCAGCGCGATGGATGCGATGCCCACCAGCAGCGACATCATCATGGAGGTCATCAGGTTCATTGCGTCCGTCATGGATTCCATGTTGATGATGGTGTAGGTGTTATCCTTATCATTGAAAATGCCGTCCAGCGCCGCTTCCAGTTCGTCCACCGCCGCATCCGTATCGTCCGGATCGGTGACATAAACCTCCACGGCGGTGACGGTGGAGGTGCCCAGCAGCTTTTTCGCCGAGCTGTACGGTACGTAGACCGTGCCGTCCGTCTTGCCGCCCATCAGAATTTGAGAGAACAGGCTGGCGTTTTCGTCCTCGTCGATCATGCCGACGACGGTATACTCAAATCCGTCGAGATAAAACGTCTGCCCGACGGGGTCTTCGCCGAAAAACAGCGTCCTGGCCGCGTCGCCGTCCACCAGGCAGACGCGCGCGTTGTTTTCCACATCCAACACGTCGATGGCGCGGCCGCGTCGGAGCAGATCCGGATTATGGCGGAAATACTCGTCGTTGTTGCCGTTGACGGAGATCGAATCGCTCCACACGTTCCCGCGCTTGGCCGTCACGGTCGCATTCAGCGACGGCGAAATGCCTGCGACATGTTCGCAATCCAGAATCGTCTGCAAATCGTCGTCCGTCAGGCCATGCTTAATCGCTGTGCCCGCCACGGAGACGCGCAGCGTGCCCAGACCCATCGCGTCAAACTGGGCGTTCATGGTGTCCGTCGCGCCCTGCACAACGGTCATCAGGGCGATGATCGCGCCCACGCCGATGATGATGCCCAGCGTGGTCAAAAACGTGCGCATCTTGTTGCCCGCGATGTTGGAAAGCGACATGGAGACGCTCTCCGCGAACATATCCCACTTTTTTTTAATCATAGGCGCTCACCCCCTCGGAGAGCACGCCGTCCAGAATGTTGACGATGCGGCTCGCGTGGCGCGCGATTTTGAGGTCGTGGGTAATCATGACGATGGTTCGCCCCTCGTCGTTCAGCTCGCGGAAAAGCGCCATCACCTGTTCGCCCGTTGCCTGATCGAGCGCGCCGGTCGGCTCGTCCGCCAGCAGCAGCGTCGGGTTGGTCGCCAGCGCGCGCGCAATCGCCACGCGCTGCTGCTGACCGCCGGAAAGCTGGTTCTGGTAGTGGTGCATCCTGTCTTTCAGGCCGACGCGCACGAGCATTTCCTCCGCGCGCCGCGTGCGCTCTCTGGGCGGAACGCCCGCGTAAATCAGCGGCAGCTCCACGTTCTTGAGCGCGTCGAGCCGCGGCAGAAGCTGAAACTGCTGAAAGATGAAGCCGATTTCCTTGCTGCGGATATGCGCCAGCTGTTTTTCATCCAAATTGCGAATCATGCGCCCATGCAGAATGTATTCGCCCGACGTCGGCGTATCCAGACAGCCGATGATATTCATCAGCGTGGATTTGCCGCTGCCCGACGGGCCGAGGATGGAGAGAAACTCGCCCTCTTCAATATCCAGATCGATTCCTTTGAGAATGGTCTGCACTTCATTCCCCATCTGATACTGCTTGACAATGCCGCGCATTTTGAAAAAGTCGTTGCTCATGGCGGCCTCCGCTCATCGGCCGGTGCGCTGCTGGGCCTGTATCTGCTCCATCAGCTCGGCCATCGTCACGCCGGAGGACTTGAGCACCGTGTCGCCCGCGTTCAGGCCGCTGGTGATTTCGCAGTTCATGCCGTCGCTTACGCCGACGGTCACGCTCTTCTGCTCCACGCTCTTGCCGTCCGCACTGCGCACGAGCACGTAAGGCTTGTTGTAATCGTCAAACTGCACCGCGTCCTGACGGATGAGCACCGCGTCTTCGGCCTGCTCCTTGAGCACCTTGGCGCTCACCTGCATGCCGGGATAGACGTTCTCTGCCGCGTCAAACGCAACCGTCGCCGTGTAATACGACAGATCGCCGGAGGCCGTGCCGTTCTTATTGAGCGCCGTCACGCTGCCGGTGAAGCTCACATCCGGCGCAAGCACGTTGACCTGCGCCACCTGACCCGGCACGACTGCCACCATGTCGTATTCATCGACGTTCAGCTCGATTTCAAGGCTGTTCATGTCGATGATCTGCGCGGTCGTCTCGCCTGCGGTCACCACGCCGCCCTGCTCGACGTACAGCCCTGTCACCTCACCCGCGATATCGGCCTCAACGGTTTCGCCGCCCTCCAGCCGATACAGGCGCTCGCCTTTTTTGACCTGCTGGTTCTGCGTCACATACACCGTGCGCACCTTGTCGCTCTGCGCGGCGGTAATCGTCTGCACGCGCTTGGCCTTGACCAGCCCGTCAAAATTGTAATAGGTCTCGATGCTGCCCAGCGTCGCCTGCACATCGGTATAGGCCACGTCCTGCGTCTTTCGGGAAACCATCATGAACCAACCGACCACGGCGGCCACGATCACGAGAATCACAACCCACTTGATCCATTTTTTCTTTTTCTTCACGGATTTTTCTCCTTTACTTTTCAATACGGTGTCTAGTATACAACGAAAACCGCTTTTTTTCTACCAAATGTCTGCCGTTTTCAAAGACGGTCAGTGTTTTACCGCCTGCTTTCGGCAGCCACCTCCCTCGGAGAGGGAGGCTTTGCCCTTTCGTACCTGTGTCTTAAAACCAAAAGGCTCCCTCCTGAAGGGAACTGGGAGGGAGCTATCAGCGAAGCTGACTGAGGGAGTTTTACCCCTCCGCCCGCCGATCAAACATCTTCGCCGCGACGAACATCGAAGCGACGTTCACCGCCAGCGCGGCAAGGAAAATCGGGCACGACAGCGCGGCGGCCGTCTCCGTGACGTTCATGTCGCCAAGCTTGCCGACAAGTGCCACTGCGCCAAACTCAACGGCCAGCGCAAGCAGATAAATCCACTGTCCTTTGGTAATGCCCATACGAATCAGCAGCGGCATGCACAGCGCATGCGTCGCCAGCACCAGCGCCGCGCTGAGCAACATATCCCCCATTGCCGGTGCCGCGCCCGTCCGAATGAAAACAATCAGCGAACTGAGCGCCATCATCATCGCCATGCACAGATACGTCACGATGTATTTATCCGCGACGCATTGCAGCCCCGTCAGCGGCAGCACGGAAGCGTATCGGTCAAATCGGCTGCGCTCGTCAAAACCCATCAGATTCATTGGAACGATGATGGAATAACACATCGCGAAAAACACGCCGTTTGGCCCGCCGAAGGAAAAGCAGACAATCATAAACAGGCAGACCGCCAGAATCCGCTTGGCGGATATCAAATCCTTGAACAAAATCCCTTTCATTGCACCTTTTCCCCCTTTTCGAGCATCAGCAGCATTTCTTCCAGCCCCAGCCGTTCCGCCTGCGCGCCGCGCGGCGCGGCCTGCCGCTCCATCAGCACGCGAATGCCGCCGTGACCCTCCAGCGTGCGCGCCACGCCGCGTTTTTCCATCGCTGCATAATCTTCGTGCGTCATATTCAGCAGCGCATAGCGCTCCAGCAGTTCGTCCTTTTCCCCCGCCATCTGCACGCGGCCCTTATGCAGGAAGACCACGTAATCGCAGATTTTTTCCAGATCGGTCACGATATGCGAACTGAGCAGAATCGCGTGTTCTTCCTCCCGCGTGAAGTCGTTGAGCAGGTCGAGGATTTCGTCGCGCACAACGGGGTCAAGGCCGCCTGTCGCCTCGTCCAGTACGAGCAGCTTCGCCTTGTGGCTCAGCGCGACGGCAATCGCCAGCTTCATCTTCGTGCCGCGCGAAAAATCCTTCACCTTCTTGCCCTTCGGCAGATCCAGCCGCACGCAGAGCGACGAAAACACCGCATCATCCCAGTTTGCATAAATGCCGTGCATCACCTTTCCGACCTGCTGCGCGGTCAGCTCGTCGGGCAGGCAGGCTTCATCCAGCACCACGCCGATATCCTGCCGAACTTTGGTGAACGCCGCTGTCCGCCCCGCCTTTTCGCCCAGCACGCGCACCTCGCCGCCGTCCGGCCTGCACGCGCCCAGCATCATGCGAATCAGCGTCGATTTACCCGCGCCGTTTTCGCCGATCAGCCCCAGCACGCAGCCCTGCGGCAGGGTCAGGTTCACATCCTCCAAAGCAAAGTCGCCGTATCGCTTGGCAACGTGGTTCAATTCAATCGCATTCACGGTTCATTCTCCTCCCGAAGCGCGCGGAGCATCTCGCAAAGCTCTTCGCCGCTCACATCCGCCTGCGCCGCCAATTCAGCAACCTTTTCCAAATGCGTCTCGATCTGCCGTAGCAGCTCTTCCCGAATCCATTCCCGGTTGCGCGCGGCGACAAAGCAGCCCTTACCTGCCACCGTGCACACCAGCCCTTCGCGTTCCAGCTCGTCATACGCCCGTTTGGTCGTGATAACGCTGATCCGCAAATCCTTCGCCAGCGCGCGGATGGAGGGCAGTGCCTCGCCCGCCGCCAGTTCGCCGGAGAGGATCTTCTGTTTAATCTGCGTCGTAATCTGCTCATAAATCGGCAAGCCGGACGCGTTGCTGATGAGTATCTCCAATCCGTTCACCACCGTTTCAATTGTTCATGAACAGTATATACAGTTTAGACCGGACTGTCAACCCATGATTTGATTTTAATTGAAAAAACATGCGATAAGAAAGATTACGGGAAATGTACACACGCATCCCTCAGCCATGTTTCCATGGCTTCATCGGTACAATGCCATCTCTCTCATCTGGATACAGCCGATCACTACGGGTGAAATCTGCTTCAAAGGGCAGCGGATCAGCGGCAAAATTCCGCATGCCCTTGATCAGGAAATCACATCCCAAATTCAGATGATTTTTCAGGATCCAATGGCGTCCCTCAACGAGCGCGCCAAGGTGGAATACATCGTCGCCGAAGGGCTTTACGCGATGCATAAGCATATGAGGCCGCCAACCCCGACGTGAAGATCGAGTGGGTTGACCTCGCTTCTCAGGATTATAACGTGAAGGCTAGCACCATGCTCGCCGGCGGCGACACCACCGACCTGTACTGCGTCAAGGAGCTTTCCGACATGCAGAACTGGGCGAAGGAAGGCCTGATCGTGCCGATGACCGAGCAGATTGCGGCCGACGGCGTGGATATGACCAAGTATGCGGGCATGGACAGCTGCTATGTGGCGCTGACCGACGGCCAGCAGTACGCGCTCCCGTTCCGCGCGGATTACTGGGTGATGTTCTACAACAAGGCCGCTCTGCTGCCCACCGCCATCGCGCTGGAGTGGCCGATCGGCGAAGGCGTCAAGGAGATCAAGTCCATCGTCAACGAGGAGCACAGCCTCATCATGACCCGTGAGCTGACCATCGACGACCACCGATCTGCGCAAGACGATTCAGGTGGGTCTGCGCCGCTTCATTCAGGCGTATTCTGCGGATTACAACCTGATTATGGCCGCGTCGCTGTGCTCGCTGCTGCCGGTGACGGTCGTGTTCCTGTTCCTGCAGCGCTACTTCATCGAAGGCATTGCCACGACGGGCATGAAGGGCTGATATGTTTGCTGCTGAACTGAACGCGCATCCGCTGCATGACCGGCTGGGGACGGATTACCGTCCGTTCCCCCGGCGGCAGGAGCGGGACGCATGGAACGCTCTGCCCGAGCGCAAACGCGCGCAGCTTCTGAGCTGGGCGGACGAGTCCGGGCAGGGCTACCCGATGGTGACGGCGACGCAGTTCCTCGCGTTTTGCCGAACGGGCGACCGAATGGCCTATGAAAAGCCGTATTTTGCGCGGCGCAACCGGCTGATGGGCGCGGCGCTGGGCGAATGTCTGCTGGACGACGGAACGTATCTGGACGCGGTGATCGACGGGCTGTGGTGCATCTGCGAGGAGACGACATGGGTGCTCAGCGCGCACAACGGCAGTGACCACCCCGGCCGCCCGCCGATGAACGAGCGGCCTCTGCCGGACGCGGATAATCCGTATGTCGATCTCTTTGCGGCGCAGACGGCGGCGGCGCTGGCGGATATCCTGTATCTGCTGGAGGATAAGCTCGACCGGGTCAGCCCGCTGATCGCGCGGCGCGTGTGAAACGAGATCGACCGGCGCGTCGTCACCCCGTTTATGAACCGCGACGATTTCTGGTGGATGGGCATGATCCGCAAGGACGTCTGCAACTGGACGCCGTGGATTCTCTCCAACGTGATTGACACGCTGCTGCTTTTGGAGCGGGATATCCGGCGCAGGAGAGAGGGCGTGACCCGCGCGCTGCGGATGTTGGACAGCTATCTGGCGGTTTTGCCGGCGGATGGGGGGTGCGACGAGGGCGCGGGCTATTTCAACATGGCGGGCGCGGCGCTGTTTGACGCGCTGGAAAGCGTGTATCAGGCGACCGGCGGGCGCGTGAGTTTTTACGACGAGCCGCTGATTCGGCGCATCGCCGCGTTCCCGATGCATGTCCACATCGCGGGGAATTATTTCGTCAATTTTGCGGATTGCGACGCGAAGCCGAAGCTCGACGGCCAGCGGATCGCGCTGTTCGGCCGACGGACGCATCAGCCTGAGCTGGAGCGCTTCGGCCTTTGGCTGGCGGGGCGGAGAACCTCCGTTCGCCCGGTCGATACCCCGCAGATGAGCCGTGTTTTGCAGGGGCTGTTCGCGCCCGGCGCGCAGGCGCGAATACGTCGAGCGCGGCAGGAAGATGGCCGTCGATTTCGCCTGCTGGTTCGACAGGAGCGGCGAGGCGCTGGCGTATGGCCGCAGCCTGACGTATCGCTTTGCGCAGGGCGCGTTCTACGCGGCGCTGGCGCTGGCCGAGGCCGAAACGGAGCAGGTGAACTACGGTCAGATGAAGCATTTGCTGCTGGGCAACATGCGCAAATGGTTCGCCAAGCCGATTTTCACCCGCGACGGCGTGCTGACCATCGGCTACGGCTATCCGAGCCTGCTGATGGCGGAGGGATACAACGCGCCGGGCTCGCCGTATTGGGCGATGAAGGCGTTCGCCTGTCTGGCGCTGCCGGAGGAGCACCCGTTCTGGCAGGCCGAGGAGCAGGAGATCGACACGCCGAAGACGGCGCTTCAGCTGCATGCGCGGATACTCATTACCCGCAGCGACGACAAGAGCTATGTGACGGCGTTTGTGGCGGGCAACCGCGCGCATGAGCACAGCCACGACGAGGCGAAGTATGAAAAATTCGTCTATTCCAGCGTGTTCGGCTTCAGCGTCAGCAAGGCGCAGAAGCTGCTCAAGGACGGCGCGTTTGACAACATGCTGGCCCTCAGCGAGGACGGCGACACGTGGCACCCGCGCGACGGCTGCGACGGAAGCGGCGTCTACGCGCAGCACGCGCGAACGCCGGAGGAAATCTGCGAAAACGGCCGCGCGGCGGTGATTGCGCCGTGGGGCGTGAGCGGCGTGATGAATTTGAGCGGCTATGACGGGCAGCAGAACGTCATGCCCGAACCGAACACCAATCTGATGGCCCCGCGCACGCTGATTCCGACCCTGACGGCTCGAATCGGCAAGGGCGAAACCGTGCTTGTCAGCGCCGTTTTCGGCACGAAGACCGTGGGACGCGATGCGTGGGAAAATCCCCCGACGGAGGTTTTGACGTATGGAAAAATGGATTGATGAGGCCTTTGTGCGCGCCTGTGAAAAGATGGAGCGCGGCGCGAAGTGCGCGGCCGAGCAGGGAATCATCCCCTACATGGGGCAGAAGGACGGCTACAGCCCCGCGCCGTATGACGGCAACAGCTGGTGGACGGGCGGCTTCTGGCCGGGCATGATGTGGCAGCTCTACGCCGCCACGGGCAGGGATGTGTATAAGGACGAAGCGTTGCGCGTGGAGGCGCTGCTGACGCTCGATTTCGGGCGCGAGGTGGAAATCGACGCGCTGACGCTGTATCTGCGCGCGGATTTCCCGCACGACGCATATTGGATTTCCGGAACGGTGACGCTGGACGACGGATATGAAAAGACGTTCCCGCTGGCGGGGATTGACGGCCCGCAGCGCGGCGAGCTGGGCGCGCATCGCACCCGCACGTTGACGCTGGACAGGCTGATCAAATGCGACAATCCGTCGGCGTTCCCGGCGCTCAGGCAGATTGAGGTATACGGAAGGTGAGATGCGGATTCCCGCCGCGCCGCGAAAAGCCGCCCGGCAAAAGCGCGCGCCTTATTTCACGTCCGCCGTTTCGCTGACGACGAAGTGATTTTTGTCGTAACGCAGGATTCCGTCTTGCCGCATGAGGGATAGCTCGTTGGACAGGGCGCTGCGCTCAACGTTGAGGTAGTCCGCCAACTGCTGACGGTTATAGGGAATATCGAAAGCATAGCTGCCGTTTCGCTTGATACATTCCGAGAAGTAGGATAAAAGCCGCGTGCGGATGCGCTTGGGGCTGGTGTGCATCATCCGGCGGGAGAGCTGCAAATTCTTTCCCGCGCACAGCGTCAGCAGGTTGCGGATCAGCCCCGCGTGGCAGGCGCAGGCATGGGAACAGGGGGTCAGCACCTGACGGGCGTTCAAAAGCAGCACGGTCGAATCCTCCGCGGCGACGACGTTGACCATGAGCGGCTCCCCCGGGATGCAGGCATACGCTTCGGCGAAGGTTCCGCCGGGGGCAACGCTGCTCAACACGCTGTTGTTGCCCCAAACGTCGCTCATTTCGATGATAACCCTGCCCGAGAGAACCACGCCAAGCTGCTCCGCGGGTGCGCCCTCCATCAGGATGATCTCGCCCTTTTTGCAGGCTCGCGCCTTCGCGTTCAGGCAGCTCAGCAGCGCGTCGATTTCCTCCGGGGTCATGCCGCGAAAAAGCGGGGCGTTCGTCAAATGAAAGCGCATATTTTTCTCCTCCATGTTGGCATGCCAACGGATTTTCACGATTGATGATAGTAGAATATCACCGTGAAGTCAAGCAGAACAGCGAGGAGGACGTCAAAATGATCCGTAGAATCATTCAAATCGACAGAGAAAAGTGCAACGGCTGCGGGGCATGCGCCGAGGCCTGCCACGAGGGCGCTATCGCCATGGTGGACGGCAAGGCGGAGCTGATGCGGGATGATTATTGCGACGGGCTGGGCGACTGCCTGCCCGCCTGCCCCACGGGTGCGATCACCTTTGTGGAGCGCGAAGCGGCGGCCTATGACGAGCAGGCCGTGATGGAAAACAAGCAGAAAAAGATGCAGAAAGCGGGCATGACCTTGCCCTGCGGCTGTCCGGGGAGCCAATCGCGGCAGATCAAACACGCGGAAGACCCCCATGCGGGCGCACAATGCGCCGCGCAGGAGAGCAGGCTTTCGCAATGGCCCGTCCAGATCAAGCTGGTTCCGGTAAACGCCCCGTATTTCGACGGCGCAAAGCTGCTCATCGCCGCCGACTGCACCGCTTACGCCTACGCCGCCTTCCACGAGCGGTTCATGCGAGGACACATCACCCTTGTGGGCTGCCCCAAGCTGGACAGCGTGGACTACGCGGAGAAGCTGACGGAGATCATCAGGGAAAACGACATCAAGAGCGTCACCGTCGTCCGCATGGAGGTGCCATGCTGCGGCGGATTGGAGCGCGCGGCGGTGACCGCCCTGAAAAACAGCGGAAAATTCATCCCGTGGCAGGTCGTCACCGTCACGCTGGATGGCAGGCTGAAAGAGGAATAAAACAGGTTATCCGGCGCTGAACAGGGATAGAGCGAACGCAATCCGGAGGATAGAGAAACCGAGGCTGTCAGGTTAAAAATCTGGCAGTCTATTTTTTGCGCATGGAATCCCTTGACAAATGACGATTGAACTTCCCGATGGGCATAACGCAAGCCTCGATTGGGTATACGGATTTTGAAAAAGTCGCCGCCATATCGGTTATAAAGTGCTGCGCTCTGGTTCCCGATGGGCGTTTTCATATGCTCGGCGAACTTCCTCCGGCAGACCGGCAGGGATCATTGCCGGAATCGCGTCTTCGTTCCCGTCCCTGATCGCCTGTGCATAGTACCAGGATTTGAATTTCAGCATATCCAGCGCGCGGTTCATACGCTCGATTTCCGCTTCCATGTGCGCTTTCTGCGCTTCGATGAGTGCCTTGCGCTTGGAATAGGTGGATGCGCCTTCCGCGCACCAATCCATAAACTGCCGGATGTCCTTGATTTCCATGCCCGCCTTTTTCAGACATTCAATCACACGGAGCGCTTCAATTTCCGTGTCGCTGAACCGGCGGATGCCGGATACCCGCTCCATCTGCGGGAACAACCCCTGTTTGTCGTAATAGCGCAGCGTAGAGATGGGCATACCGAACATCTCTGCGACTTGTCCGATAGAGTACATGGGCAAAACCTCCGCAAAATTTCAAAAATACATTGACCTAAAGTCAGGTTCATGTGATACCATGAGTATATCACAGAGGTACATCCGATTCAAGGAGGATTTTACGATGGCCAAAAAGGTGTTGATTCTTTCTTCCAGCCCCCGCAAGGGCGGCAACTCGGAAACGCTGGCGGCCGCCTTCGCCAAAGGCGCGCTGGAGGCGGGGCATCAAGTGGAAATTGTGCATCTGCGGGAAAAGCAGTATGGATTCTGCAAGGGCTGTATGGCCTGCATGAAGCTGGGGCATTGCGTCATCCGGGATGATGCGGTGGAAATCGCCGCCAAGATGCACGACGCCGACGTGCTGGCATTTGCCACGCCGGTGTATTATTACAGCGTCAGCGGTCAGCTCAAAACCATGCTGGATCGCGCCAATCCACTGTATGACAGCGATTACGCCTTCACCAAGGTTTATCTGCTGGCGACGGCGGCGGAGGATGAACCGGAAACCGTCGAAGGCACTGAAAAAGCGGTGCAGGGGTGGGTGGATTGCTTCCCGCGCTGTGAGCTGGTGGAGACGGTGTTTGCGGGCGGCGTGAATGGCGTTGGCGACATTGACGGTCATCCTGCGCTGGACAGGGCGTATCAGGCTGGAAAAGAGGTTTGAGTATGGCGGTATAACGTGACTTTTGAACCGGGTTGCCGCAACAACTGGCATATTCATCACGCAAAGTGCGGCGGTGGGCAGATTCTCGTCTGCGTTGCCGGATACGGCTTTTATCAGGAGGAAGGCAAGACGGCGCAGGAACTGCATCCGGGCGATGTGGTGAATATTCCGGCGGGGGTAAAGCATTGGCACGGGGCGGCGCCGGACAGTTGGTTTTCCCATCTCGCCGTTGAAGTTCCAGGCACAGAAACCGCCAACGAATGGCTGGAGGCCGTAAGCGACGGCGAATATTTTAAGGCAGTCGGAAAGATGGGCTGAGCGACAGCCCGTCCGAATGAAATC
>ERZ832317.5219-NODE-5219-length-11851-cov-3.063666_pt1 | contig 11851 bp, 17 predicted proteins | sample MGYA00519695_ERZ832317 | MGnify/ENA primary metagenome ERZ832317 (study PRJEB31850, sample SAMEA3708726) | human gut metagenome | biome: human gut; feature: human-associated habitat; material: faeces | place: China | collected 2014 ...
CTTTGTTGAATTATTATCTAAAAAAAACAATTATGAAAGTTATCAATTTTAATGATCAGCAAGAGTTAATAGACTCTTATGGTAAAAAATGTCAGATTGAATACCAAGCAGTAGGATTTCCAAGTGAAGTTATAACAGGCACTCTTCTGAAAGCAGAATTCAATACGAAGGTTCCTTCTTTTAGAATTGTTGTCGAAATAGATGGAGTTGGGCTTGCCATCCCAGCCAATCATATTTTAACACTATCAGTTGAAGATTAAGAGTTTTACAACTGGAGCAGTAAAAGTGTTCTCCAGTTGTTTTTTACATCTTCAAATATTTTATATTTATTCATATCTGTTCTAATTTGAACTATTTATATTTTACTTCTCTATTTTTGCCAAATCAGTGAATGGTATTTGGTGTCCAACCTGAAAACTATCAGTGAATCTTCCCAAGATACACCAAAGTTGGTTTTCGTAAATTCTCCTTCTTTATAGTCTGTTTTCTCCGAGGAAAATACTTTTGGATACCGTTCCTTCCACTGTTTATTATCTTCATTAAGAACGGAAGCTCCATACGCTGTTAACGTGACTTTAACTTGGTCATTTAGTTCCATTTTTTTATTGTTCTGGATATCACTTTTGGCAATCCAACCAATTCAAAGCACTCTGTAAGCTATTAGTATAATTGGCGTTATAAATATAAGAGACTTCTTCGCCCTGCCTATATTCACGATCATTGTCTGTTTCGCCTAGAATAAACTCCATATTGGTAGAAACAGACAATGATCGTGAATATAGGCAGGGCGAAGAGGATACACCTTCACGTTTCTTACTCTTTTTGAGTCCTAATAGAAAAATTCCTTGTTTTTCTGACATAATATTATTCCTTTTTAAGTTTAAAAATCAATTTGCTTTTGTTCATATTCAGAGCTTATATCATCTGAATCATTATTACCGGTATAAGTACCTGTACCAACTGTAAAGTATTCGACTCCACCGGCTTTGTCGTCAATAACAGGGCGTCCGTCTTGGTCGACTTGAAAAGGATATCCCGTTTTGCTATCATATTTTTGCGGATTGAAAATATAGCCTTTCCATTCACAGTACATGATAAACTTCTTTTTGAATGCAGTGGGAGAGATGAATTTCCGTTGTGCGGGATCATACGTGCAAAAAGCATCATACAAATCTTTTCTAGGAAGACGTACATTAAGATGTTCAGCGCAAGAGAAGTACTCATCTGCCCAGGAAATGAGAGTTTCACCCATTTCTTGTCGTAACTTACGCTGTTCTAGTCGTTCGCCTGGCGCCTGTATTACCCCAAAATTGAGATATAGCTGAATGCAGTTAGCTAATAAGTTCCAAGTAAGATTCCATTGATCGAAATCCCACTCAGAAAAGAAAAGAGAGCCGAAATCGTCAACCGGTTTATGATTGTCATTGTAGAAATCGGAAAATGCCAACAACCATTGCCTGTCTTTAAATGAAGAACCGCTACCTTTTAATGCATGATTGGTCGCAATATATATTTTGGGAGAGGCTGAGAAGGGTATAGTAAACCGCCCTTCTCCTTTGTGATTAACACTCCAGTCTCCTGTGATATTAGGAAACAGAAACTCGAAATTGAAATTAAGCAACACATCATCTATAAAAACGATTTTCGTGTTTTCTTGAATATCATTCCAAACAAATTGATCATTGAATATATCTGGTCGTTTTCCTGGAATGTAGACAGTGGGAGTGACATGTCTCATGAGTTCTCCAAGTAAAGATTTACCGGAACGACCATTACTTTCTCCGACTTCAGATTGTTTTCCATCCATGCCAACTACCGCCCTGGCTACATTGTTATCCTTAGCTTCCATTGCTAAAAAACCGATAGCACAGAGCTTACTCAACAGATGCATCTTGTTTTCGCCATTTTCATCCGATTCTACTTCTTGCGCTGGTTTTCGCCATGTGAAATTTGATGCGTTTTGGAGAAATTGAAGAAAATGACATTTTTCCCCTTCCTCAGAAATCTCATAGAAATACTTTCCTTCAGCATCCCGTTTGAATGTAATGAGCGGTTTACCGAGATATTTAGCTTTGATTTGCTTACGTTGTTCTTCCCAGATGTGGTGGGTAATGCTTTCATATCCCATTTCTAACACCTTATCTTTTGTAATGTACCAACAGGCGCTGTCGAAGTAGAAGTATTGGCTTTCCCGGTTAGGTTTTATAAAGTTTGGTTCAATGAAATTCAATAATGATAATTTGTCCGGACCAACATATTGAGATACCCCTTTAATAAGCATTTCATTCACTTCTTTCTTGCAGTAATGTTTTGCGAACTGAAACAAATAGTCACGCGCATCAGAAGCTTCAATCATACGAACGACAGGAGGGTCCAACTGAATAAAACGGAATGACTTGTCTAACATTCTTAGACGGCCAAATCCTCTGTTTTGCAGGAAATTATGTGAATTGACATAGCAAAATTGGTATTCAATGCGCGTATCTCCTCCTCGAATGTTCTTTTCTACTTCTTCCCAGAATTTTTCATCATCATCGAAAGGTTGTGCTAAGACAACTTTACCACTATCATCGAATTTCCAGCGATATCTTCCGAATACAAATTCCGGAAGATTTTTTAGTACATCTCTATGTCTCTCTGCAAAAGATTCATACGAATGCAAGCACCATAATTCTTGAAGCTTGTGGTCGGTCCAAGTCGTGATCTTAAACATTTCCACGTATTTGCCCAGACCTTTCTTCTCGTTACAGGCTGCTTCTATATCTTTTGCCAATTCTTCCTCATGTCCTTTCAAACTATTGGCTAAAAGGTCATCCAATCCTTTATCTCCTGCTTTATTCTTTTGTATATGGCCAATAAATATTTCAACATAAATATTACGATTTTTCAAGGTACGCATATATTCCTTGAAATTACGGGCTGCAAAGAAAAAACAACTAGGTCGTTTCTCGACTTTGTCATTGAGTCGAATGTTTGTGCTGATATCATCCCAATCAGAGTCGAAGATAAAAGCAACCTCCTTTACTCCACAAGTTGTAATGATCCGAACGATATCTTCAGGGAGCGCACCGTTTAGACCGAGATTCTGTATACCGCTAACAGCGATAGACGGAATCCCGTGCTTACAAGCTTTTTCAGCCTTTTTTTCACCTTCCTGAATGTAGAGCCGGTCAAATTGTTGCTTCTCTTTATAAAGCCTCCGCATTCGTTCCGGGATGTAAATAGGGGTACCGCTTCCAATCGGAGATTTGTATTTGAACGGCTTGCCGTCTTTATCAAGATGTGCGTCAGGAAATTGCCAACGGATTCGATAGTATTCTTTTCGTTCACCAGTCTCTTTTTTACGATGATCTTTCCTGGCATAAGTGACAGGCATTCCTTCAAGATCATAATACTCGATAATAACATCATCACCTCTAGGATCTATGGTCCCATTTTCTGCGAGTGTTCCTGGACGAAAAGTGCGTAATTTGAATATAGATTCGTTTTTTCCTGTTTTATAGACATTTGCTGTGACGTCTTCAAATGTCAAACCCGACTCTGCAAGCATTTTAGCACAGAAACTATTAACATCATTTCCTTTGGCTTTTTTGCTGCCTTGCTTCATCTTTACCGGCTTCTTTTTTTGTTCGGGAACTGCATCCAGTAAAACACTGAATTTGCCGGCCAGATATTCAAGCGCTTCCGGAAACTGTTTTCCTTCTACTCGCATTAAATAATCTAACGCACCGACACCGGCAATTTGATGGCAAGAGAAACAGTTGTAAATATCCTTAGCGGGATTTACACTAAATTTTTTAGATGCCTTGCAATGCGGACAGTCGCAAACGTAACTTGTCCCGGATTTGCGTAGGTTCTGGAAGTCTTGTACCACATTCAATAGATGTCCGGTTGATGCGTCCTTGATGCGTCTTATATCATCATCAGTAAAAAACATAGTTATGGCTTTTTATTTGGTACGTGGAAAACATATTCTTTGAGGTGCAAATGAAGTTGTTTTTTAAGGGTTTCAATGGGACGGGATAAAAGTTGCGTATCTGCCTGCTGAATTATCTCTAAGAGACGTTGAGCTTCTTTTGGCGGAATGTCATTTATGGTGAGTAAACCACGATTATCAATGTCTACATACATAACATTATCTTTTTTTGCGTCCGCCTACGGCTTTACGGTGATAATTCAACTTATACCGTTGCCGTAGTTTTTCCGCATATTCGGCAGTTGCATCTTTGGGATCAACGAGGACTTGCGTTCGGGCATCTATTCTTAATAATATCTTATTTGATTCCTGCAAGGCAGATTGCTGGCAGAGTGCTGCAACTTCTTCCGGAGCATCTTTTTCAAAAAGATTTATTTTTTCTCTTTTTGCAGGATTGCTGGATGGACTGGGAGAGTGTACAACTTTCATAATTTGCTTTTATAAACCTTTGATTAATTCCTCTTTTAAATAAGGAGGTACTTCTTTGGTGTTTGCTTTCTCTTTTTCTTGAAACTGATAGTATTCACTTGCTGTTAAAATGATGTTGCGTACCTCTTCAGATTCTTGCATTATCTTTATTACTGCTGGTATGATGTTATAAGGAGAACCTACTACTATTGCTGGGGTGGCAACAAGTTCTTGCTGCTTCTTATATAAGATACAAATTCCACTCATTTCATTTGACTTGAGAATGTTAGAGATTTGAATTGTAGTAGCGAAGATCTGCTCTTTTGTTTCTTTTAAATTTTTCATGACGTTTCTTTTTTTATTAATAATAGAAATGTGGGTATTCGGGAATCGAACCCGTCTGCGGTGAAATGTTGAAAAACCGTTGTGCTTCCTTACACTATTACCCATGTGCCGGGATTCTCACCCGGCAATTTTTGTGTAACAAACCTAACCAGGGGCTGGGGACCCTACATGCCTCCTTGAGCACGGCTTTTAAAAGGTTGATAATTGAAATGATAAACTTCTATTTTTTTCATTAAAATAATATATTTAACTAAAACACCGGGCTTGTCCCGGACGCACTCCTTATGCGTATCTTGATTAAATAATGTATGGTTGATTGATAGAAGTTTCTTGTCTTCTAGCCCTATACTCCGTACGGCTTCTTCGGGAACGTCTGGTAGTATAAGGTGAGTCTGTAAAAATTGAGATTTCTCCACTAATAAAAATACATAGTAGTATGACGGATATTTGCCTTCGAACAAAAGGAGAGAGGTCCAAACTTATATTGTGGTGCGTACAAAACCACCATGCAGAGATTTCATTGATTTTGTTTAATCCTAATTTTTCTTTGACCTTCCGAAGAGTATTGTCTACGGTACGCACGCTAATTTGTAACAGTGAAGCAGTTTCTTTATATGAGCCTCCCCATGCGATACATTCCGTTACTTCATTTTCGCGTTTTGCAAGTATAACATTTAAGTTCATAGTTATATTTCTTCAATAGTCCAACAGTCTGTTATATCATATTTCTTAAAAACGTCTGTGATTGCAGAGAATAGAGTCACAGAGATATCAATAATTCCGGCGTTCAGCTTTTTGGAGAAGTACGATCGTGAGGGATTATTTAAAACCTGTATCAAGTCTGACTTGAGTTTATCTTTATCTTCTAAAGAGACTTGCAGATATCCTTTTTTAAATGAATAGCGTTTTTTCGCTATTGCAGGTGTTCTAGTTTTGTTGTACATTTGTTGCAATAATTTTGAAATCACTGTGCAAATATAGAGTATAAATTCTATATAAGCAAAATAAATTGAGAATATTTTCTATGAGTGAAGAAAGATTTATAGATAGACTGGAGGCTTTTATGAAAGCTGAGGGACTGAATGCTAATAAGGTAACTGTCGCAGCAGAACTTTCTAATGGTTTATTAGGGAAAGCGTTGAAAACGCGAGGATCTATGAACTCTGATAGTGTAGAACGTATTCTATGTGCTTACACAAACTTAAGTGCCGAATGGCTAATGACTGGCAAGGGTACTATGTATGTGAACGATCTGCCTGGAGACACATTTAATATTTCCAATTCACTGAACAATGATAGTTTGGTTTTCTTTTTGCGTGATAGGAATAAAGAACTTGAATGTGAAAACAGGAGATTACTTGTCGAAAACGCATCACTGAAAACTAGATTGGAGTTACTTGATAATTCCGAAGGTAAAACTGGATGAAGATTATTAAAGGGGGAAAATTCCCCGATAAATAGAATAAATTATATGAATTAAATAACTCCCAAAAGCCAGTAAGAGTTTTGATTCCTTTTACATTTGTAGCTCAGTTGTAAGATAAATTCCTGCATATTAGTACTTAAAATAGTACGCCAGGAACCTCAAGAAATCCTTGCAACTAACTGAAATTTAGTAAAAGTTGCAAGGATTTTGCTTTTAGGATTAATAAAGAGGATTAATCTCTAATGAAGTTCTGAATCGCCAGATAGAGCGAATCAAGGAGATAGAATAGTTATTCGCTTGCTCGTTTCAGTCTTTCCAAAATTACCTCAACAATACTGTGTTATGCTATCATCTATCCCGAACTTACATTCTTATAAAGCAACGAAACAAATGGGCATCGTTTTTTTCATTTGTGTAGCGAAAATTGGTTGAATCTATGAATCGTATAAAAGGTATACTTTATGCGGCGGTATCCTCCTCCACTTTTGGGCTGGCTCCGTTTTTTTCTATCACTTTGCTATTAGCCGGTTTTTCGGCTTTCGAGGTACTTTCTTATCGTTGGGGAGTGGCGTCGATTGTATTGATTGTGTTTGGTTGGTTATCCGGTTGCAATTTTCGATTGGCTGGAAAAGATTGGGGAGTTGTTTTTCTGTTGAGTTTGTTGAGAGCCGTTACTTCATTTAGTTTGATTATTGCTTATCAGAATATAGCTAGCGGAGTGGCTTCTACCATACATTTTATGTATCCGTTGGCTGTTGCTTTGGCAATGATGTTTTTCTTCCGGGAGAAGAAGTCTCTCTTGGTGATACTTGCAGTATTGATGTCTTTGCTGGGAGCAGCTTTACTTTCATTGGGAGAGTTGGAGGCGAAAAGTGGAAATACAATGGTTGGTTTGGTTGCTGCCTGTGTTTCTGTTTTTTCATACGCAGGGTATATTGTTGGAGTGCGGACAACGCGGGTCGTACAAATAAACTCTACGGCATTGACTTGTTATGTTATGGGGTTGGGAACTATTTTTTACCTCATAGGCGCCTATTGTACTTCCGGACTTCAACTTGTGTCGGATGGATATACCTGGCTGATTATTCTTGGGCTGGCATTACCGGCTACGGCTATTTCCAATATAACTTTAGTACAAGCTATTAAATATGCCGGACCTACACTGACTTCCATCTTGGGTGCAATGGAACCATTAACGGCTGTTGTAATCGGAGTTTTTGTATTCAAAGAGCTTTTTACTGTGAATAGCGCTGTTGGAATTATACTAATCTTGTTGGCAGTAAGCATAGTAGTGTTTCGCAGACAAAAATCCTGAATGATATAATCAATAAAAGAGGCTGTCTCAATAATCATTTTGAAGTGCACCCCAAAAGTTTTTTGTCTAACTTTTGGGGTGCACTTCATTTTGAGACAACCTCTTTTTATTTGCTCTAAAATGTTTACGCAACTATATACTTTATTGTACCAACGATTGTGTATAATGATTGGTTATACCAATAATAACGAGTTCACTCCAAGGTTAACTTTTGCTCACCGTACTTATTCTCTTGATTTAGCTGAGAGAAATACAAAATGTGCCACAATCTCTGTCTATTTGGCAGATATTGCGTCATTAAAGATTATTTGTATTAATTGGTACTGTTTTTGAAAGTTTTCATCAGTGTCATCGGCATTCCGTTTTGCTTAAAATTCATTTTTTGGATATAACGGCAGTTTACACCTATCTTTCTGAAATCAAGATGGCGGAGTTCCTTCCGTTGAAAAGGGAAATTCACATGTTTAACTAAGGAAAATGCTATTATGGGTATCAAAACAGGTCCAAAAAGAATTGCTATTTCCACAGGAAAGCCTGACCGTCGTCAAAGAGACAACAAGCAGACTCCAGGAAATACACCATCTTTGAAACCCCATATTCATAAGAAGGGGGATTAAACTCCAAGTAAAAACGGATGCCTTTGTCTGACATCCGTGGAGTAAAATGTTAATGTTCATCCTCATCGTGTAGCAGCACAATTTTGAGGTCTATCAAAGCTTCTGTCATTTTGACATCATGACGGTGGCTTTTTTATAATGGTGCAAATGTAACGCATCAAGATGAAATAGGTTGTGTTACTCTGAAAAAAATTAAGATTTATTGTCATTACAATTATATCATTCTACAACATTTAGTTTCAACCAATCTTCGAGTAAACTTAATCATTTTCTTTATTTGTTGTTTCTTCTTGTTTCTCTTCTGATTGATTATCTGCCATTTTTGCAATTTCTATTTGCAACGTATTTTCCAACGTTTCATTCAGGGTTTCTGTAAGAGTTTTCATTTCGATACAATTTTGATTTGATAGAATATGTATTTACTCTCATAAAACAAATAAAAATCTACGTTTTAATGCAACTAATAGCCTAATAATCAATTGCTACTATTTTTTGCGAAAATTCTTAAGATTTTTCCTCAAAACTGAAATTTCCAGCCCATTGCGTGTACAATTTCTCTATTAATCAATAATTGTACACATGAAACCATTCCACTCACTACTCCAAATGATAGATACTCTGCATACCGAAGAGGATTGCAGACTGTATCTTGAAGATATGCGGTGGCATGGTGAGCCTGTTTGTCCGCATTGCGGCTCTATATCTAAACACCACTATAAACTAACTCAAAAAGGAGAGTTCAAAGGTTTATACAAGTGTAAAGATTGTCGGGAACGGTTTACGGTTCGGATTGGTACAATGTTTGAAGATTCTAATCTTCCGTTAAAGAAGTGGTTCTATGCTATTTTTCTGTTCCTTTCGCACAAGAAAGGCATTAGTAGCTGCCAATTGGCGCGTGATATTCATGTTACCCAAAAGACAGCATGGTTTATGCTGCACCGCATCCGTCATAACATAAAGGATGATGATGCAACTTTTGATGATATGACTCAAATGGACGAAACCTATATGGGTGGTAAAAGTAGAAATCATGGTAACGGAACACAAGGTCGTAGCCTCAAGGAAAAAACACCTATATTCGGTATGGTTTCAGACGGTCTTGTTTATGCACAAGTAGTGCCTAATGTTCAGAAAACTACTTTATACCCTATTATCAAGGAACGTGTACGTGAAGGTTCTACAATCATTACAGATGAACTAAATGTATATAACGCATTAGGTAAAGATTACAAGCATAAGACTATTCCACACAAGCAACATATTTACGCTTTGAACGGATTTCATACAAACTCAATAGAGGGATTTTGGAGCCACATCAAGCGTGGTATCAAAGGTATCTATCACCTTGCAAGCAAGAAACATCTTTCTAAGTATTGCAAGGAGTTTGTATTCCGATACAACACACGTAAACAAACAGATGGCGAGCGTTTCAATGATTTCTTAGGCGGGTTTACAGAGCGTTTATACTACGGAGAATTGCTGATGAAACCTGAATGGGCATGGGAATCAAATTAAGAAACAATTATATAAGCAGTCTGTGATTTGTCTAAAGCATATTTGTCTGTTTCCTCCTTTTTTGTTTACTTTGTACACTAACTAAAAAAGGAGGTATAAGAACAGATATTATTTCTAAATAGACATATTGCATAACTTGCAGACAATTATTTGACTTGGTAAAATCTGGTAAATTTTAAATGAAGTTCAAAATAATGAGTCTAAGCATAGTTTGTACCCTCAATCGAGGGCGCAGACTGCTTTTTCTTATTTGAACTTCGGGCTTACCAGAGCCTTACCAATCAATGAGGAAGAGTATGTTTGTGCCCTTTTCTTGTATCTACTCATTTGATTATCCAAAAGGCAAAACCCCTAAAAAAACTCTTCTCAAAAAGACCGTAATACATATATTAAATATTAATCATTAAAGAAAGGAGAAACCTATGGGTAAAATTGCAACAAGAGCATTTTGTAACACGCTCAAATCGGGTGCATTTAGTTCGGAACTAACTCGATGTCCGACAAGGAGTGAGATAGAAGCTGTAAAGTTAGCTGTAGCTGGAAATTATTCGAGTAATCAACTCGTAATGGAAGAAGATATAAAAAATCTTATTTCTATTATAGTGGTTGGCGAAGCTGGTAACATTATTAGAACACAAGTGTAAATAGAAAAACAAGAAAGTGCCTTTGAAAGGAGCAACTCGCTTTCTTGAAGATATCTCATCCCAGTGGTTGCGGGATAACTCAAAGAAAAATGATGCAAATAAAAGTATTTTGTATGGTGGTGCTATGCGCCTTTTTGTTTATTGCGTGTGAAAAGGATAATGATGATTATGAACCTATTAAACCACCCGTAGAACAACCGGAGGAACCTGTTAAACCCGAAAAGCCAGATGAGCCCGAGAAACCTGAAAAGCCTACTACACCACCGGCAACAGATGATATTATTAATGTAAAAATAGGAGATTCAAACATGATAGTAGGAAGTAATAACTGGAATGCCATTACGTATGGCAATGGAAAATATGTAGCTGTGGGAGAAAAGGGATATGTAACTATGTCCACTAATGGTGTTGATTGGAGTACCCCAAAACAGGTAGGTTCGAAAGTTTGGCATGCCATTACCTATGCAAACGGAAAGTTTGTTGCTGTGGGGGGGAGTGGATATAGTGGGCAAAAAGCATTTGTTACCTATTCTACGAATGGTATAGAATGGGCAACCCCAGTTTCAATACCCTCATTATATGGAGACTTATGTTCCATAACATTTGGAAATGGAAAATTCGTTGCTGTGGGGTATCATGAATATGGTGGAAGAGAATATGGTTATGTAACGACTTCCACTGACGGCGTGACTTGGACTTCTGCAATTAAAATAGGAGAAGATACAGGGACGCAATTAATGTCTGTAGCATTTGGAAATGGAAAATTTGTTGCCATAGGGGACGGATATGCAACAACATCAGAAAATGGAATTAGTTGGTCTTCTTTAACAAGAATTTCATACGACAGTTTTTATTCCATAATTTATGCTAAAGACAAATTTATAATTTGTGGTTCTAATACTGTTATCTATACATCTACTGATATCATAACATTTGAACAAAGATTCGCAAAACCTGGAACTTCTAGTTTAATATCCTTATTATACGACAATGGGTGTATTGTGGCTCTTAGAAAAAATGGATATTATTTGTTATCATCAGACGGTATCAATTGGTCAGAACCCGCTCAAATAACAGACGAGTCGGGCAAAGTAGTTACAGCAATGCTCAATGGTGTTTGTGCTATGCCATAGACAATCGAACTCTATATCAAATATTAGTAGGGTATGCTGGGAAACTGGTATGCCCTTTTTGTTTTGAAAGGAATCTTTATATAAAAATAAGGATAGCCAAGTCATGATATTATCCAATAAAAATTCATTCCTATTTTTTTATTTCATATATTTGTTTGCAAGTTAAGATATTCAAGACTAAAACACAAAGAGTATATGAGTAAATACGACTTTACAAATATTGAGAACCAAATAGATATGACAGAATCTCAATTAGAAGATGAAATTAATAGATACCGAGGTCAAAGCAATAAAACATCAACATTGCTAACTATTTTTGGAATATTGTTTTTGTTTATTCCTCAGATATATCTATTTTTTACAAACAGTTTTTCTATTTGCAAATGGTATATCTGGATTGTTTTAATATTATATGTGTTAAGTACATGACAAAATTTCAAATATATTAAATTGTGCTTTGTAGCAAGGATTT
>ERZ832317.5232-NODE-5232-length-11823-cov-4.124830_pt1 | contig 11823 bp, 10 predicted proteins | sample MGYA00519695_ERZ832317 | MGnify/ENA primary metagenome ERZ832317 (study PRJEB31850, sample SAMEA3708726) | human gut metagenome | biome: human gut; feature: human-associated habitat; material: faeces | place: China | collected 2014 ...
CGGGGCGGTCTGACCGGCGGGAGCGGGCGCGTCTGTCTCCTGGGCCGCGTAGCCCCCCGCCGCCAGGATGGGGAGCAGCGCCGCGGCCAGCACCAGCGCGAACACCGCGAGCGAGGCGATGAGGATCGCGATCTTTGTTTTCTTTTTCACCGGAACCATAGCCGTGCTCCATTCAAAGAAAGAACTGTCATTCAAGTTGGATTTTACCCTATTTCTCCGCCGTTTTCAACCCCTCGGCGTTTATACGATCTGGAAGAGATAGAATTTCAGATAATCCGTCTCCGGCACGCCCCAGAGGATCGGGTGGTCGGGACTCTGCTGCCGCGCCTCGATCTGGCGGAGCTGTACGCTCGCGTCGCGCGCCGCGTCCGCCAGCATGGCGCGGAAAAGCGTGTCGGTCATAAAGTGCGAGCACGAGCACGTTGCCAGATACCCGCCCCGCGGCAATATCTGCATGGCGCGGCGGTTGATCTCCCGGTAGCCGCGCCGCGCGTTTTCAACCGTCGCGCCGCTTTTCGTAAAGGCGGGCGGGTCGAGGATGATGAAGTCGTACTTCACCGGCTGCTGTGCGAGCGCCGGGAGGAGGTCAAACACGTTCGCCGCCACGCACTCCATCACATCGCCGAGCCCGTTGCGCTCGGCGTTGCGGCGTGCGCACTCCACGGCGAACTCCGATACGTCCACCGCCGTCACATGCTTTGCCCCACCGCGCGCGGCGTTGAGCGCGAACGAACCCGTGTGCGTGAAGCAGTCGAGCACCGTCCGCCCGCGCGCGAGCTTCGCCACGGCGAGCCGGTTATACTTCTGGTCGAGGAAAAAGCCCGTTTTCTGCCCGTTTTCAAAGTCCACGGTATAGCGGATGCCGTTTTCCGTGATGTCCGTCTCATGGAAGTCGGGGACGGGCTCACCCGGCAGGGGATACCATCCCTTCCCCTGCTCCATGCCCTCCTTTTCGCGCAGGGCGACGTCGTTGCGCTCATAGACGCCCGCGATCTCCTGCCCGTCGGCGCGCAGTGTCTCGACGAGCAGCCCGAAAATCATCGGCTTGATGCGATCCATGCCGAGACTCAGCACCTGCGCCACGAGGACATTTTCAAACCGGTCGACCGTGAGCCCGGGGAAGTGGTCCGCCTCGCCGAAGATAATCCGGCAGCAGCGGCTGTCCTCCTCGCCCATCACGGTCTTGCGGTAGTCCCATGCGTACTGCACGCGCCGCGCCCAGAACGCGCGGTCAAAGCGGTCGTTCGCGTTGCGCGAGAGGAGCCGCACGCGGATCATGGAGCGGCTGTTATAAAAGCCCGTGCCGAGGTAGCTCCCCTTCCGGCTGAGCACGTCCACAAGCGCGCCGTCCTCGGTGCCCTCCGGCGCCTGCGTCACCTCCCCGGCGTAGACCCACGGGTGGCCGTCCACGAGGGCGCGCTCGCCCTTGGGCGTGATGGTGAGAGCCGGGTAGGGTCTCTGCGTTTTCATCTCCGTCGCCTGCCTTTCTGCCGCAGCATCCAGCTGCTCAAATTTCCTGCGCGTCGCCGTCGGCGCGGCACTCTGCCGCCTCGGCGCGGTAGGATGCCGCCGACGCGCGGATCTCCTCGATGGCCTCGTCCATGAGCGTGCCGCGGATCTTCGCGGGGCTGCCGAAGGCGAGACTCCCGTCGGGGATGACCATGTTCTGCGTCACGAGCGCGCCCGCGCCGATCAGGCAGTGGCGGCCGATCTTCGCACCGTTGAGGACGATCGCGCCCATGCCGATGAGCGACTCGTCGCCCACCGTGCAGCCGTGGAGAATGGCCCCGTGCCCGACGGTGACATCCCGTCCCAGCACGACCGGCAGGTCATACTCCACATGCACGACGCAGTTTTCCTGAATGTTGCTGCCGGGGCCGATCGTGATCGGCGCGCGGTCGCCGCGCAGCACCGCGCCGTAAAAGATGCTCGCGCCCTCCTCGATGCGCACGTCGCCGCGCACCGTCGCGTTGAACGCCACGAAGGCGTCCGGATGTACCGTCGGTTTTTTCATGTGCCGCACCTCACTTAAACAGCCATCTGCACAGTAGAATCACGACGCACGCGCCGCCCACGCCGATCAGGATCGCGCCGATCGAGTTGCGCGCGGCGATGCCGATCGCCCCGGCGAGGAAATTGCCCACCGCCGAGCCGGCCACGCCCAGAATGAGATAGCGCAGCAGTCCCTTCTTCCCGCCCATCAGGCGGCTGGCGATCCAGCCGATGAGCGCGCCCACCAGAATGGAATAAATCATACCGTTTGTTTCTCCTTTTGTTCTGTTTGATCCAAAATATGTATATTCAGGTGATTATACGGCATCTCCACGCCGTGCTCGTCGAAAGCTGCCTTCAGCCCCTCCGTCAGGCCGTAGTAGACGTCCGTGTAGTCCTCACTTCTGCACCAGACGCGTACGATATAGCTGATGCTGCTCTCGCCGTAGCTGTCGACGTATACGATCGGCGCGGGGTCGGGGAGCACGCCCGGCACGCGCGCCGCCGCGTCGAGGCAGGCCGCGCGCACGTCGCTCACCGCCGCGTCATACGACGCGCCCACGCGGATCTCCGCGCGTCGGCGGCCGAGGGCGGTGTAGTTCGTGATCTTCCCCGAGGAGAGGACGCTGTTGGGCGTCATGAGCCACAGGCCGTCCGGCGTCTCGAGCTTCGTGAATGTCAGGCTGATCTCCTTGACCGTGCCGAGCCCGTCGGCCGTCTCCACGAGGTCGCCCAGCTGGAAGGGCTTCGTCACGAGGATGACGAGCCCGCCCGCGATGTTGCTGAGCACCGACTGCACCGCGAGCGACACGGCCAGCGAAACCACTGACAACAGTGCCACCAGCGACGTGACGGGAATGCCCAGCTGGTCGGCCACGATCAGCACGATGATGACCCACAGCACGAGCCGCACCGCGCCGAGCGCGTATTTGCGGAGCGTCGCGTCAAGGCGCGTCTTATCCAGCATCCGCCGCAGGAGCGAGAGAATCAGCCGCATCGCGATGACGCAGATGCAGAACGTCACCACCGCGCCGAGCAGCGCCGAGAGCGTGAAGCTCCCGAGATTCAGCGCGCTCAGATCCACTTTTTCGTTCAGAATATCCGACATTTATTTCTCCTTTTGCTTTTCCGCGCCGCTCTGCGTGCGCAGCCGCAGCTCCTCCACGAGCTTTCCCGCCGCGTGCAGCGCGTCCTCCGACGGCTGGAGATGGAGCTTCAGCGTCGGCTCCTCGCTCGCCGTGAGCAGCAGGCGGTTTCTGTACCCCGTCATGGAGCACACGCCCATGAGCGCCGCCACGTCCACCGCCCCGGTGAAGCGGAAGAGAATCTGCCGCCCCTTCTGCGTGATCTCGCAGATGCCGCAGGACGCGGCCGCCGCACGCAGCAGCGCCACGTCAAGCAGCGCCGTCACACTCTTCGGCACGTCGCCGTACCGGTCGAGCAGCTCGTCCGTCAGGTCGGAGGCGTCCTCCGCCGTTGTGAGCGCCGCGATGCGCCGGTAGAGATCCATCCGCTCCTGCGTGGAGGGGACATATTTTTCCGGGATGTTGGCCGAGACGGTCAGATCCGCCGAGCAGTCCGTCTTGGGCGCGGGCGTCTGGCCCTGCTGCTCGAGCACGGCATCCGCCAGCAGGCGCAGGTACATATCATAGCCCACGCTCATCATATAGCCCGACTGCTCCGGGCCGAGGAGGTTCCCCGCGCCGCGGATCTCGAGGTCGCGCATCGCGATGCGGAAGCCAGACCCGAACTCCACGAACTCGCGGATGGCCGTCAGGCGCTTGGAGGCCACCTCCGTCAGCACCTTCCCCGCGCGGTAGGTCAGGTACGCGCTCGCGCGGCGCGCACTGCGCCCGACGCGCCCGCGGATCTGGTGCAGCTGGGCAAGCCCCAGCCGGTCGGCGTCCTCGATGATGAGGGTGTTTACGTTCGGAATGTCGATGCCCGTCTCGATGATCGTCGTGCAGACGAGCACCTGCACGTCGCCGTCGGCCATCTGCTGCATGACGCTGCTGAGCTGGCGCTCGGACATCTTGCCGTGCGCGATGCCGACGGTTACCTCCTCGCCGAGGAGCTGGCCGATCCGCCCGCCGACGGACTCGATGTCCTCGACGCGGTTGTGCAGGTAATAGACCTGTCCGCCGCGGGCAATCTCGCGGCGCATCGCGTCGGCCAGCACGCCCCAGTCGTGCTCGAGCACATAGGTCTGCACGGGCTGGCGGTCCTGCGGCGGCTGTTCGATGCCCGACATGTCGCGCACACCGGAAAGCGCCATATTCAGCGTCCGCGGGATGGGCGTTGCCGAAAGCGTGAGCGTATCGACCTGCCGCACGCGCTCGCGCAGCTGCTCCTTGGCCTCCACGCCGAAGCGCTGCTCCTCGTCGATCACGAGCAGGCCCAGATCCTTGAAGCGGACGTTCTTCTGCAGGAGCTTGTGTGTGCCGATCAGAAGGTCGACCTTGCCCTGCGCCGTCCGCTCGAGAATGTCCTTCGCCTGCTTGCCGGTGCGGAAGCGGCTGAGCACCTCCACATTCACGGGAAACGCGCGGAAGCGGCTCATGGCCGTGGCATAGTGCTGCTGGGCGAGCACCGTCGTCGGCGCGAGGATGGCCGCCTGCTTGCCGTCTAAGATGCACTTCATCACCGCGCGCAGCGCCACCTCGGTCTTGCCGTAGCCGACGTCGCCGCAGAGCAGGCGGTCCATCGGCACAGGCTTTTCCATGTCGCGCTTGATCTCGTCGATCGCGCGGAGCTGGTCGTCCGTCTCCTGATAGGGAAACGCGTCCTCGAACTCGCGCTGCCACGGGGAGTCCGGCGAAAACGCGAAGCCGCCGAGCCGCTGGCGCTCGGCATAGAGGCGGATGAGTCCCTCGGCCAGATCCTTCGCCGCGGCGCGCGCCTTGTGCTTGGCCTTGGTCCAGTCGGTGCCGCCGAGCTTGTTGAGCTTGGCGTGCTCATTGTCCTCCCCGGCGCCGATATACTTGCTCACCAGATCGAGCCGCGTCGCCGGGACGTACAGGCAGTCGCTCCCGGCGTAGGCGATCTTGATATAGTCCTTCTCCACTCCGTCGACGGGGATGCGCAGCATGGCCACGAAGCGGCCGATACCGTGCTGCTCATGGACGACGAGGTCGCCCGGCGTAAGATCCGCCCACGACTGGAGCTTGCTGCCGCCGGTGGTCCTGACGCGGTGGGGCTTTTTCTCCCTGCCGGCGACCTTCGCTGTGAGCTGCCCCTCCGTCAGGACGGCCAGACGCAGCTCCGGGTACTCACACCCCGCCGAGAGTGCCCCGACGGAGATCTGCACGGCGTCCTTCCCCGGATCGTGCGCGCCCGCGAGGTCGAGCGCCGCCGGGATCTTCCGCTCCTGCAGCAGGCGCAGGAGGTTGCGCGCACGCACCTCGCCGCCGCAGAGCACCAGCACGCGGTACCCGCCCGTCAGATAGTGGACAAGATCCGTTGCCGCCGTGTCGAGACTGCCGCCGTAGGCCGAGAGCTGCTTGGCCGTGATCTGCAGCAGCGCCCGCGGCGCGAGCAGATACCGGCTCGTCGGCAAGCTCTCCATCTGACAGAGGGCGAAGGCGCCGAGCTTCGCCGTCAGCTCGCCCTCGCTCAGTGCCAGCTCCGCGAGCTCGCCCGCGAGCCAGCCGTTTTCGAACGCGGTGGAGGCGTCCTCCTTCAGCTGCCACAAAAAGCCCTTCAGGCTCTCGGCGATGCGGCCGGACTCCCCCGCGACCACAATCGTCTGCGGCGCGAGATAGTCCGCCGCCGTAATTTTTTGCGGATAGACCGCCGCGAGCACGCGGTCGCTCCCGGACGGCACAATGTGCCGGCGCAGGCTCTCGGCGTCGCCGCGGAGCGTCTTCACGAGTGCGTCCGCGCCGCCCTTTTTCTCGAGCTTCGCGGCGATGCGCTCGAGCTTTTCCGCCGCGCCCGCGTCGCCGAGGGCGGGCAGCACCTCCGCCGCGGGCAGCAGGAGCGCCCGCTCGAGGTTGCGGCTGCGCCGCTGGGTGTCCAGCTCGAACTCACCGAGCGAGTCGATCTCGTCGTCGAAGAATTCGCAGCGCACGGGCTTCTCCATCCCCGGCGAGAACACATCGAGGATGCCGCCGCGCATGGCGAACTGGCCGGGACCTTCCACCCGGTCGCAGCGGGCATAGCCCGCGTCCGTCAGCTGCCCGGCGAGCGCCGGCGCGTCGTACCGGCCGCCCACCTCGAGCGTCAGTGCGGCGCGCTCAAGCACCTGCGGCGGGATACAGCGCTGCGCGAGCGCCTCGGCCGTCGTCACGACGACGGGCGCGCCGCTTGCGCAGCGGTGCAGCGCTTCCAGCCGGCGGCACTCCCACTGGCGGCTCACCGCCGCCACGGGGCGCAGCTGCCACTCGCGGCCCGGCAGAACCACCGGCTCCTCCCCCGTGAGACAGGCGAGGTCCGCCGCCTGCCGCTGCACCTCGCGCTCGTCGCTGCAGAGCATGAGCAGCGGGCGGCCGCTGCGCAGGCGGAGCGCCGCCGCGAGCTGCGCGCGGTGGACGGGCGAAAGCCCCGTCACCGTCACGGGCGTCTCCCCGGTTTCGATATGGTTCCAGATTTCCTGCAGCTCCGGCATCTGCCAGAGCGCGCGCATCAGCCCCTCCACGGGCGCCCCTCCTCTCCACGCAGGCCGGGCACAGCGCCCGCCGGTGGGGGCTGTGCCTGCCTGTTATTTTCAGTCTATGCGGTTTGCTCTGCGTTGCTTCATGTGCGGTTGAAGCGGTTCATCGCCCGGTCAACGCCCTGTGAGATGAGCACCGGGACGGCCGTGACGGCGCGGTCGAGTGTGTCGGTCAGCACCTTCTGATCCTCGCCCATGGGCTTCCCGATCACCCAGTCGACGACCTCGAAGCCCGCCTGCTTCGGCGAGCCGACGCCCACCTTGATGCGGGGGAACTTGTCGCTGCCGAGGTGCTGGATGATATTCTTCAGGCCGTTGTGGCCGCCCGCCGAGCCGCCCGGGCGGATGCGGAGCCTGCCCGCCGGGAGGTCGATGTCGTCTGAGATGACGAGCACATGCTCGGGCGGGATCTTATAAAACCGCGCCGCCTCGCCCACGGACTCGCCCGATAGGTTCATATACGTCTGCGGCTTCATGACGAGCACCTTCTGCCCGCCGACCTCCCACGTCGCCGTCCAGGCCTTGAAGCGGAGCTTGCTGAACCTGAAGTTCTCCTCCTGCGCGAGCTTATCCACCGCGAGAAAGCCCATGTTGTGCCGCGTACTCTCATACTGGGTACCGGGATTGCCCAGTCCCACCACCAGCCAGCTGATCCCGCCGCTGCGTCCGAAAAGCATAGTGTATCCTCCAAATATCAAAAGAAAGCATATGGGACCGCCCGAACGGGCAGTCCCATACAGTGTATCACAGAATTTCTCAGTTGAACAGCTTCGCGATGGAAATTTCCTGATAAATGCGCTCGATGGCCTCGGCGAACATGGGGGCGACGGACAGATACTTGATCTTCTCGCAGCCCGCGCCCATCTCGACGGGGATCGTGTTGAGCAGCGCCAGCTCCTTGATGTAGCTGTCGGTGACGCGCTCGAGCGCCGGGCCGGACAGGACGCCGTGGCTGGCGCAGGCATAGACGTTCTTCGCGCCGCCAACCTCGACGATCGCCTTGGCGGCGTTGCAGAGGGAGCCGGCGGTATCGACCATGTCGTCGAAGAGGATGCAGTCCTTGCCCTCGACATCGCCGATGACGTTCATGACCTCGCACTGGTTGGCCTTCTGGCGGCGCTTGTCGACGATGGCCAGACCCATGTGCAGCTTCTGGGCAAACGTGCGTGCGCGGGACACGGAGCCGACGTCGGGGGAGACGACGACCATCTCCTCGGCGCGCTCGCCGAACTTCTTGGCATAGTAGTCCACGAAGACGGGGTTGCCGAGCAGATTGTCCACAGGGATATCAAAGAAGCCCTGAATCTGCGCCGCGTGCAGATCCATCGTCAGGACGCGGTCGGCGCCGGCGGCGGTCAGCATATTGGCAACAAGCTTGGCGGAGATGGGGTCGCGGCTCTTGGCCTTGCGGTCCTGACGGGCATAGCCGAAGTAGGGGATGACCGCCGTGACGCGGCCCGCGGAGGCGCGCTTGCAGGCATCGATCATGATGAGCAGCTCCATGAGGCTGTCATTGACCGGCTTGCAGGTGGAGTTGATGAGGAACACGTCGCTGCCGCGGACGGTCTCGTACAGAGAGACGGACGCCTCGCCGTCGGCGAACGACTTGACCTCGGCCTCACCGAGCTTGGTGCCGAGGATCTTGCAGATCTCGGTTGCAAGCGCCGGATTGGCGTTGCCAGTGAACAGTTTGATATCCTTGCCATGAGAAAACATTTTTTGCACACTCACTTTCTATCTGATTTAAAAACTTCTCTCGTGGTTTTTAACGGTGTTGGTGTCCGGGGTGTTTACTTCTTCCCCCAGCTTTTGCGCAGGCGCGCGGCCCAGCCCTCCTTATTCGTCTGGCGCGTGCGCGCGATGGCGAGCGCCCCGGCGGGCACGTCGTCCGTGACGGTGGAGCCGGCCGCTGTGTAGCAGGCGTCGCCCAGCGTGACGGGCGCGATGAGGTTTGTGTTGCAGCCGATAAACACATCGTCGCCGATGGTGCAGCGGAACTTCTTGTGGCCGTCGTAATTCGTCGTGACCGTACCGCAGCCGAAGTTCACCCGCTCGCCGACGTCGCTGTCGCCGACATAGGTGAGGTGGCTGATCTTCGTACCGTCGCCGATGGAGGAGTTCTTCATCTCGACGAAATCGCCCACGCGGCAGTGGTCGCCGATGGAGCAGTGCGGCCGGACATAGGCAAACGGACCGACGGTCGTGTGGCTGCCGACGGTGCTGTCATTGAGCTGGGAGGCGTTGATGGTCGTCTCCTCCCCGACGGTGCAGTCCATCAACATGGCGTTCGGGCCGATCTCGCAGCCCGCGCCGATGTGCGTCCGCCCGCGCAGGATCGTCCCCGGCAGGATCGTCACGCCCGGCGCGACGGTGCAGCGCGGGTCGACATAGGTATTCTGCGGGTCGATCACAGTGACGCCACTGTGCGCAAGGCGGCGCATGAGCAGCTCGCGGCAGCGCGGCATGGCCGCCTGCAGCTCACCCGCGTCCGCGACCGGCAGAAACGCCGGGGCCGCGCTCGGCGACTGCCACAGCGGCAGGATGCCGGAGGCCTCGGCCGGGCAGTCGGCAAGCGTCCTTCCCTCGCCGAGACGGGCGCGCAGCTCGCCTGCGTCCGCGGCATAGACCGCGCGGGACGGCTCGCCCGCCGCGGGCACCACCGCGCCCGGCACGGCGATCACGCCGCCCTGCACCTGCGCCAGCGCCTCTTCGGCGGAGTCCACGCATGTCAGATCGAAGCCCTCCGCGGCGGCAAGCACTTCCTCCCGCGCGTCCGCGTCACAGACAGCAAAAAACCGCTGTGCGCCGCAGGCCCGAAGCTCCTGACACACCCAGGTCAGCACCGGGCAGAACAGAACAGGCTGCAGCATCAGCGGTTTCTCGGAGGGGGCTCCCTCCGTTTTCAAATCAAACAGTACAACGCTATAATCCATGGGAATCATCCCCCTTTCCCTATCCTGCTCTCTATTATAGCAAGGACTTCAGGAAAATCCAGTATTTTCGCAGAAATTTCCGGCAATAATTTTTGGAAGCCCTGTTTTTTGTTGGGAATTCCAGATTTTTTCCATTTTCACCGCTCCGGCGTTGGAGAGAACGTCATTTCGTCGAACAAACTCGGCGCATTTTTTTGTATTTTCAGGAAAAAATCAACTATTTAAAGATTTAGCAGTTGAATTTCTCCCCGATTTGCATTACAATAGGCAAGTCATTCAGGGTGGGAGGAAAGAAGGTGCAGCAAAATGGTCCATATCGTACTCGTAGAACCGGAAATTCCGCAGAATTGCGGGAATATCGCGCGCACCTGTGCCGCAACCGGCAGCGACCTCCACCTCATCCGCCCGCTCGGCTTCGATATTTCCGACCGCGCCGTCAAGCGCGCGGGGCTGGATTACTGGCACCTCGTCACCGTGCGCGACTATGAAAATCTGCCCGCGTTCTTCGCGCAGCACCCGGAAGCGGAGCAGAACCTCTGGCTCGCCACCACCAAGGCCCCGCAGGATTACTGTCAGGCCGACCTGACGGGTGACTGCTGGCTCTTCTTCGGCAAGGAGACGGCGGGGCTGCCCGAGGCGTTCCGCCTTGCGCACGCCGACCGCTGCGTCCGCCTGCCCATGCGCGCCGAAGCGCGCAGCCTGAACCTCTCGAACTCCGTCGCCATCCTCACCTATGAGGCCCTGAAGCAGCAGGGCTTCCCCGGCCTGACCGGGACGGGCGAGATGGCGCGGCTGTAAGCAGGTCATTTCCGTGTATAGCAGCATCGCAATGATTGTATATATTTCATAAGGAGTGTAGCTGTATGAACTATCATAAAAAGACCATCAACGACGTCGACGTTTCCGGCAAGAAGGTTCTCCTGCGCTGCGATTTCAATGTTCCCCAGGACAAGGAGACCGGCGCCATCACCAGCGACAAGCGCATCGTCGCGAGCCTGCCCACCATCCGCGCCCTGCTCTCCCGCGGGGCGGCGGTCATCGCCTGCTCCCACCTCGGAAAGCCCAAGGGACAGCGGAAGGAGAGTCTGAGTCTCGCCCCCGTCGCCGTCCGTCTGAGCGAGCTGCTCGGGCAGGAGGTCATTTTTGCCAAGGACGTTACCGGCGAAGACGCGAAGGCCAAGGCCGCCGCGCTGCAGCCCGGCCAGATCCTGCTGCTGGAGAATCTCCGCTTTGATCCCCGCGAGGAGAAGAACGATCCCACGTTCGCCAAGGAGCTGGCCGACATGGCCGAGCTCTATGTCTCCGACGCGTTCGGCACCGTCCACCGCGCCCACGCCTCCACGGCGGGTGTCGCGGCGTATCTGCCCGCCGTGTCCGGTCTGCTGGTCGCCAAGGAGCTGCAGATCATGGGAGGCGCGCTTGAAAATCCCAAGCGCCCGTTTGTCGCGGTGCTCGGCGGCGCGAAGGTCTCCGACAAGATCGGCGTCATCAACAACCTCCTCGACAAGGCCGACACCATCATCATCGGCGGCGGCATGGCCTATACGTTTGCCAAGGCACAGGGCGGCGAGATCGGCAAGAGCCTGTGCGAGAGCGACAAGCTCGACTATGCGCTCGACATGATCGAAAAGGCGAAGAAAAACGGCGTGAAGCTCCTGCTCCCCACCGACACGCTCGCCGCCACGGAGTTTGCCCCCGACGCCGAGAGCCGCGTCGTCCCCACCGGCGCCATCCCCGCCGACATGGAGGGCATGGACATCGGCCCCGACACGACCGCCGCGTTCTGCGAGGCCGTCAAGGGCGCGGGCACGGTCGTCTGGAACGGGCCGATGGGCGTCTTTGAGTTTGAGAGGTTCGCGCAGGGCACCCGCGCCATGGCGCAGGCACTGGCCGACAGCGGCGCCGTCACGATCGTCGGCGGCGGCGACAGCGCGGCGGCCGTCGAGCAGATGGGCTTTGCCGACAAGATCACCCACATCTCCACCGGCGGCGGCGCGTCTCTGGAGTTCCTCGAGGGCATCGAGCTGCCCGGCGTCGCGTGCCTTCTGGATAAGTAAGGATCCAATCACCCGCGGCCCCCCGGTCACGGATGTTCAGATTGAAACATAAGAAAGTAGAGGAGAAATCAACATGAATCGCAGATACCGCAAAACCATCATCGCAGGCAACTGGAAGATGAACAAGACGGCTTCCGAGACGAAGAAGTTCGCCGAGGAGCTCAAGGCCATCATGCCCAGAGCCAAGTGG
>ERZ832317.5238-NODE-5238-length-11820-cov-5.909477_pt1 | contig 11820 bp, 8 predicted proteins | sample MGYA00519695_ERZ832317 | MGnify/ENA primary metagenome ERZ832317 (study PRJEB31850, sample SAMEA3708726) | human gut metagenome | biome: human gut; feature: human-associated habitat; material: faeces | place: China | collected 2014 ...
GGCAACGGTGATGAACATGAAGCTCCAGATCGGGGTGCCCGACGGATGCATGCTGTGGAAGTTCGACCACAGTTCGGGGATGGTGTAAGCGGGGTTGGTGAAGATACCAATGATAACGCCCACAGCCATGATGATCAGGCAGATGCCGAACACGGGGTAGATCTTGCCGATGATGGCATCAATGGAGATAAAGGTTGCGATGAAGTAGTAGATCAGGATGATGATCAGCCAGAACAGGGTGGTGGTCAGCATACCGGACATACCGCCGTTCTTGCACAGGGTAACGATCAGGCCGGCAGGGCCGACTGCGAACACGGTACCGACCATGATCAGCAGCACGACCGAGAACACACGCATGATGTTCTGCATGACAGGGCCCAGGTAACGGCCGGTGACCTCAGCGATAGAAGCACCGTCGTTGCGCTCGCTCATCATACCGGAGAAGTAGTCATGCACGCCACCTGCAAAGATGGTGCCGAAGGTGATCCACAGGAACACCACGGGGCCCCACAGAGCACCCTGCAGTGCACCGAAGATGGGACCCAGACCTGCAATGTTCAGCAGCTGGACCAGGAACAGCTTCCACTGGGGCATCACAACGTAGTCAACACCATCGTTGATGCGCACAGCAGGTGTTTCACGGTCGTCCGGGCCGAACGTGTTGTCAACGATCTTGCCATAGACAAAGTAGCCGATGATCAAGAGCGCCAGACAGAGTAAGAAACTAATCATACCAGAAACCTCCTTTTTGATTTCAAGCCGCCGGTGTTCGTATTTGCGACCTCACCGGGGCTCTGACCAATCTCTGGCTTCATGTTAACACTTATTTCATAAATGTGTTAATATTTTTCTGGTATGGTTCCCATATCAAAAAGTATATATGTCCATACTTCGTCGGAATATTGCCAACTGTTTTTAAACGAATCACCGGCAAAATTTCTTATCCGATGGCAAAAAACCTTTTCCGGAATCGTGCAAAACCACCCTCTTCCAAATTTTCAGGGTCGTTTTTGTGCAAAACGTTCAATTTTGTCCAAAAATCTCCTATTCGTGCAATTTTGTTGCACAAGAAAGCCCCTCCGCCGGGATGGGACCGGTGGAGGGGCTTCGGAGAAACCGGGAAGGTGTCGGCTGCCTTCCGGGGAGATCAGGCTTTTGCCGCGCTCTTCTTGGTCGCGTGGATAAAGATAGCCAGCATGGCCACGGCAAAGAGGACGCCTACGGGGTACGCCACAGCGGTATTGTAAATGGTGGCACCCTCAGCGGTCTTACTGTTCAGCAGGCCGCCCAGGCACTCAGGTGCCAGCACGAAGTAGGTGCTGGACACGGCGCTCATGAAGGTAGCGGGAACAGCGGTGATCCAGAAGTTCTTCTTTTCTTTAAAGAGGTACATGGAGGCGGCCCACAGCACGATCATGGCCAGCGTCTGGTTGGTCCAGCTGAAGTAGCGCCAGATGACCGTGTAGTTGATGAAGCCCAGTGCGTTGCCGATGCCCAGGAACGCGCCCACACCCAGCACGGGGATGCACAGCTTCAGGCGGTTTGCGTAGCTGTCCTGGTCGATCTTGAACCAGTCGGCCAGGGTCAGACGGGCAGAACGGAACGCGGTATCGCCGGAGGTGATGGGGCACACCACCACGCCGATCATGGCCAGTGCGATGCCCACACCGCCCATGGTCTTGGAGCACACGTCGTAGATGGCCTTGGACTGGCCCATGGCCAGTGCTTCGGCCAGACCGGTGTTCAGGCCGCCGGTCACCTCGTACAGGCTGCAGCCTGCTGCGGCCCAGATCAGAGCGATGACGCCCTCACACACCATGGCGCCGTAGAACACGAAATGGCCCTGCTTCTCGCTCTTCATGCAGCGCGCCATCAGGGGCGACTGGGTGGAGTGGAAGCCGGAAATGGCACCGCAGGCAACGGTGATGAACATGAAGCTCCAGATCGGGGTGCCCGACGGATGCATGCTGCCGAAGTGATCCCAGATCTCCGGGATGGTGTAGGCGGGGTTGGTGAAGATGCCAACGATGACGCCGATGGCCATGATGATCAGGCAGATGCCGAAGATGGGGTAGATCTTGCCGATGACCGCATCAATGGAGATGAAGGTGGCAATGAAGTAGTACACCAGAATGATGATCAGCCAGAACAGCAGCGAAGTGAGCACGCCGGAAGCGCCGCTCTGGCTGCACAGCTCCACGATCAGGCCGGCAGGGCCCACGGCGAACACGGTGCCCACCATGATCAGCAGCACCACCGAGAACACACGCATGACGTTCTGCATCACGGGGCCTAAGTACTTGCCGGTGATCTCGGCAATGGAAGCGCCGTCGTTGCGCTCGCTCATCATGCCGGAGAAGTAGTCATGCACACCGCCTGCAAAGATGGTGCCGAAGGTGATCCACAAAAAGACCACCGGCCCCCACAGAGCGCCCTGCATGGCACCGAAGATGGGGCCCAGACCTGCAATGTTCAGCAGCTGGACCAGGAACAGCTTCCACTGGGGCATCACGACATAGTCAACACCGTCGTTGATGCGCACAGCAGGCGTTTCGCGGTCGTCCGGGCCGAAGGTGTTGTCCACGATCTTACCGTAGACAAAGTAGCCCACGATCAGGATCGCAAGACAGAGTAAGAAACTGATCATACCAGAAACCTCCTTTTCGGTTTTGCTGTTCTGTCTGGAAAATCATCCCATCTTTTCCATGCAGGACAGCCAACTTTCTGTGCTCATGTTAACATATTTTTCATAAAAGCGATACTCCGGTTCCGGCATACCGGTATATCCAAATTGATATACCAGCAAAGTTTTTTAGTTGCAGCTCCGTTTCTTTTTTGCGCTTATCTGCACACAAAAACAGCCGGAACGACACATCGTTCCGGCTGTGGGGTCAAATTTCTTTGCCGATCCCGGCGGTTTTTGCGGTCCTGGTTTTTACCAGTTCTTAACCGGTCTGCCCCTTACTTTACGGTCAGGGCCGCCTGACGGCGCAGCAGCTCGATGAACTTTTCCTCCTCCGGCCGCAGCCCGCCCTTGTCCGGGTACACCAGCACATCCCGCATACGCTGATTCTGGGCCGGGCATTTTTTCAGCACTAGATGGTACTGTTCCAGTGCCCGCTGCGGCATGGGCGACGCCCACATATAGGCCGTGGGCAGGCTCTGCAGAATGGAAAACTGGCTGCACCGCTCGTACACATGCACCCGGCGGTTCTCGTTCACCTGCCAGCGCAGGCTGCTGCCTTCCTCGCCCGGCAGCTGGAAGTCATCGTGCAGCACCTCGGTGTAGCGGTTCAGCTCGGCCAGGTCGTGCACCTCGTGCCGGGCCAGAGGGCTGTCGCGGTTCACCAGCAGCCGGTACTCGAACTCCATGATCTGCTCCCGGTGCAGCCCGCGCCGGGCACAGTAGCGGCTGTAGTAATCCTCGTCCTCCTCGGCGTAGCGCAGCAGGGCCAGATGGTAGCCCCGGCGCAGCACAAAGTCCAGCCCCTCCATGGAACCGGCCTCCCGGATGTGCACCCGCAGCTGCTCGCTGCCCGCCGCCTGCTGCAGAAAATCCACCGCCGCATAGGACGCATAGGTGGCATGGGGCAGGGCCACCCGCAGTTCTGCGCACTCGCCCTGCCGGCGGCGGGCGTCAGCGTCCAGCCGGTCCACCTCCTGCAGCACCCGCTGGGCCTGCTCAATGAAGTGCCGTCCCTGTTCGGTGGGGATCATGCCGGTGGACGAGCGCTCAAACACGCGGATGCCGTATTCCTCTTCCAGGTTCTTCAGCGCCTTGCTCACGTTGGGCTGGGCGGCGTACATCTGCTTTGCCGCCGCGCTCACCGAGCCCCACTTCATGATGGCCACCAGATAACGAAGTTCCGTAATATTCATGCTGTTCCCCCGTTTTGTGTGATACTGTTTATTGTATCAATTCCCCTACCGCACTGTCAAGCCGCCAGGGCGGAAAAGACCCGGCAAAGGAACCTCTTGCACGGCGGCAGCCGGTTGCGCTATAATACGATTATACTTACCATAAATGCAAAGGAGCGCTGTGCCATGCCGGAATACCGTGTGCTGCGCATTGAAGAGCAGATGTACGGCTGTGAGGAACTGCCCGCCGGGCAGCCTGTGCTGTGCGATGTGGTGCTGGAGGGCACCGACGGTGCCTGCTGCACCCTGCCCTACCCGGACAAAGAACTCACCCGGCTGGGCATCGACGAGGGCAGCCGGGTGCACCTGCTGCCGGACGGCACCCTGCAGAAGATCTCGGAGGAACTGTTATGAATCAGATCAGAACTTCGGCCCTCATCGGTCTAGGGGCCCTTGGCATCCTGTTCGGGCGCAAAATGCCCGGCGTGCAGGTGATTGCCGACGAAGCCCGCATTGCCCGCTACGCCGCCCAGCCGGTGGTGTGCAACGGCGAGGAATGCCGGTTTTCCTACGTCACCCCGGCCCAGGGCAAGCCGGTGGACCTGCTGCTGGTGGCGGTGAAGGCCACCGTGCTGGACCAGGCCATTGCCGACATGAAGAACTTTGTGGGCCCGGACACCGTCATCCTCAGCGTGCTCAACGGCATCACCAGCGAGGAGCACATCGAAACCGCCTACCCTGGCCGCACCCTGTGGAGCGTGGCCATCGGTATGGATGCCACCCGCAGCGGCCGCACACTGGTGTTCAACCAGGCAGGCAAGATCCAGTTCGGCGAGCGGGACGGTGCTATGACCGGCCGTGTGCAGGCCGTGGCCGACTATCTGGACGCCTGCGGCATCGCCAACGAACCCTGCAGCGACATCCTGTACAAGCAGTGGAACAAGCTGATGGTGAACGACGGTCTGAATCAGGCAGCCGCCGCCTTTGACCTGACCTACGGCGGGCTGTGCCAATCGGCCGAGGCACAGGCCAAGATGCACGAGGCCATGCAGGAGGTCATCCGGCTGGCCAATCTGGAGGGCGTGCCCCTGCCCCGCGACAACGACGAGCAGTTTTTGCGCACTGCCATGCCCACCTTCAACCCGGACGGCATGCCCAGCATGCGGCAGGACGTGCTGGCAAAGCGTCCCACCGAGGTGGAGGAATTTGCCGGTGTGGTGCGCGCCCGGGCCAAAAAGTACGGCATGCCCACCCCCGCCAACGACTTTTTCTATGCCCGCATCCAGGAGATCGAAGCGGGCTACTGCAAGTAAGGAGCTGCCATGCACAAGCTGTATTTTACCCGCCACGGCGAGACCGTGTGGAACGTGGAAAACAAGATCTGCGGCATGACCGACAGTCCCCTCACCGAGCGGGGCCGGGCGCAGGCCCGGGCCCTGGGCCAGAAGGTAAAGGCCGGCGGCTATGCCATCGACGAGATCCTGTATTCTCCCCTGTCCCGCGCCGCCGACACGGCAAAAGCCATCGCCGATGCCACCGGCATCCCCGCCCGGTGTGAGCCGCGCCTGCGGGAGCAGTGCTTTGGCAAGTACGAGGGCACACCCCGCAACGGCGAGAAGTTCCGCATCTCCAAGACCTGCTTTGCCGACCGCTACGACGGCGGCGAGAGCATGCTGCAGCTGGCCCAGCGCATCTACAACCTGCTGGACGAACTGCGAGACCAGCCGGACAAGACCTACCTGTTGGTGGCCCACAACGGCATCGCCCGGGTGGTGGAGTCCTACTTCCACGACATGACCAACGAGGAATACGCCCTGGCCGGCATCCGCAACTGCGAGCTGGTGGAGTATCATTTTGATTGAGTCTCATGGAAAATGCCCTCCGCTTCGCTCTGGGCATGAAATAAGGAAAGATTCTAAATAAGAGCAAGACCGGACAGCCTGCGGGCTGTCCGGTCTTGCGTTTTCACGGGATGGGGTCGTAGCGGAGAAATGGATGTATAGGCAAACGGTTGCTGCTGGTTCCGGATTATCCCGCAACAAATCCCTGAATCAGCAGCAGGGTTGGATACTCCGGGAAAACCGCCCCACTCTGTGTTCTAAAAAAGATGTCGTTTCCCGTTCCGGCCCTTCTCGTGAAAAAGTGCTCCGGAAACGACCGCAGTCGTTTCCGGAGCACAAATTAAAAATAATTTTTCCGCTGAATATGCCCAGAGCGAAGCGGAGGGCATTTCAAACCATCAGCCCTTATACAGCCCGAACAGCTTCAGCAGTTTCTGCCAGAAAGTCAGCGCCACGGGGGCGGCCTCCGGCTCTGCCGCCGGGGCCGGGGCCTCGATGGCCACCGTCTGCAGGGCGAACTGCACGGCGGAAACATCGGTGTTCTCGGCAGAGGTAAAGCTCTCCACCTCGCTGCTGCCGTTCAGGCCGGCCAGCAGGCTGTCCAGCTGGTCGCCCATGTCGATCCCGGAAACATTGCTGCGCAGCTCTCCGGTGCCGGCGGTCAGCTGGGCGGCACCGTCGGTCAGCTGCTGCACTCCGGCTTTCAGCTGGGCCACGCCGTCGGTGTAGGCGTTCAGGCCGCTGTCCAGCTGGCCGTACTGGCTGGCCAGCTGGTTCACGCCGTCGGTCAGCACCGAAAGGTTGCCCAGCATCCCGGTCAGGGCATTGGCCAGCTGACGCACCCCGGCATCGAACTGCCCGTACTGGCTGTTCAGGGTGCTGCTGCCCGCGTGCAGCTGGGCCACACCGTCGTGCACCGTGTTCAGGTAGGTCTCCATTGCGTCGATGTTGGCGCTGGAGCCCTTCAGCAGCAGGATGACGTCCTTGAGCTGGGGCATCACCCTGGCCAGCTGTTCCAGCTGCTCCATAGCTTTCGCGTTGCCGTCCTTCAGCTGGTCCAGGTCCAGCCCGTTTTCCTTCAGGATGGCCTTGTAAGCGTCGTAACTCACCTGCTCATCCAGCTGGGCGGCACCGGCGTCCAGCTGGGCAATGCCGTTCTGGATCTGGGTGGAGGCGTCCAGCAGGGTGGTGAGCTGGTCGGTGGAGGCCGACACGCCGTTCAGGGCGGTCTGCATCTGGGTCAGGGCCGCCTTGACCTTGGCGGACCCGCCGGTCAGCGCGCCGGACTTGCCGTTCAGGGTGTCAAGACCCGCCTGCACCTGGGCAATGCCGTCTGCCAGCGCGTTGGCACCGTCGTCCAGCTGTACCGAACCGCTCTGCAGCCGGTCCAGCATGCCGGTCAGGTCGGCCCCGTCCAGGCCGAGGTTCAGCCGGAGCTTCACGCCGTTCAGTGAGATGGCGTTCATGGCAAAGTCGGTCACGTCGGCGGTCACGGTCACGTCGCTGTCCGAACCTGGCAGCAGGATGTAGGAGAGCTGCTTGTTGCTGCCCACATTGGCCATGGTGGCCCCATCCGCCACGATGTTCTGTGCCCGGTCGGTGTCCAGCGTCATGGTCACCTGCAGGGCATACTGGTCAAAGAAATCTCCGGTGCAATCCGGGTTGCGGCTCACCTGCAGGCGGATGGCCAGCGCACCGCTTTTGCCGCCCAGCTCTTCCGGGGCGATCTCGGCCCCGTCCAGCGTGTAGGTCAGCTTCACGAGCCACGGCAGCGCGGTGGCGGTGTCCATGGTGCCCTCATAGTAGAGCTTGCCGTCCTCGGCAACTGCAGCGGTGACAGTGTCGCCGCTGTGCTCCAGCGGGTCGGTGGTGGTCATGTTGCGCACGGCGGTGTAGCTGCCGTGGTCGGTGACGGTGTCCCCCGCCTGCACGGCAAAGCTGTTCACGGCGTACACGCCGGTCACGGTGCCGGACGCATCCAGATTGGCATAGATGACCTCTTCCTTGGCGGAGGCCGCAAGGGCCGGCAGGGCCGCCCCGGCCAGCAGACAGCCTGCCAGCACCAGCGCCGATGCCCGGCGCACAATCTTCTGTTTCATCTCGTCAAGCCTCCTTCGGCTGTTTTTTCGGTTTGATGATGAGCGGGTCGGCCAGATACAGATAGCCCGGCAGAGCCAGCAGCACGATGGCCAGCGACACCAGACCGCCCACACCCAGGAAGTTGCCCAGCTGGCCCAGCAGCTGGTTGGTGGAGATGGCCCCCATCAGGAAGCCCACCACCGCCAGCGCACTGCCCGTGGTGATCACCGAGGTGGTCACGGTGGACACGGTGGCGGCAATGGCCTGCTTTTTGTCCAGCGTCTCGCGGAACTCCTGATACCGGTCCGAGAACAGGATGGCGTAGTCCACGGTTGCACCCAGCTGGATGGTGCTGATGATGAGGTAAGCAATGTAGAACACATGGCGGCCCCGGAAATACGGGATGGCCAGATTGATCCAGATGGCCGTCTCGATGCTCAGCACCAGAATGACCGGCAGCAGCAGCTGACGCTTCATGAGCAGCAGGATCAGGAACACGGCGCCGATGGCCAGCAGATTCACCTTGACCATGTCGGCGGTGATGGTGTCCATCAGGTCGTAGGTGCTCACGCCCTGCCCGGCCAGATCATACGCATCCGGGTAATACTGCTGCACCGTGGCACGCACTTTTTCCACCAGTGCAAAGGCCGCGTCGCCCTCGGTGTCGGCGTTCACGGTGAGCACCATGCGGGTGCAGCCGCCGGACACCAGCAGTTTCAGGGTGTCCGGCGGCACGAACTCCGGCGGGATGGATGCGCCCGCGTTGTCCACATAGGACAGGATGCCCGTCACCTCCGGGATGGCGTGCAGCGCATCCGAAAGCTCGGCCTGGGTGGCGGTGTCGCCCTCCGGCACCAGCACCACCCAGGTATCGCTCTTGCCGAACGTCTCTTCGATGGCGGCGGTATCGGCACCCAGACGGGTGTTGGTGCCGAACATATGGGCGGCACCGTAGTAGTATTCGTTGTTGTTGGAGGCCAGATAGCTGGGCACCATGATGACGGCCAGCGCCAGCGCCGCCGGCAGCATGATGCGGGACACAAACCGCCCGAACTTGTCAAAGCCGGGCAGCAGAGGCTTGTGGTGGGTCTTGTCCATCCACGGGTAACACACCAGCGTCAGCGCCGGCATGAAGGTGAACACGGTGACAAGGCTCAGCACCACGCCCTTGGCCAGCGCAAGGCCCAGGTCCGGGCCGATCTGGAACTGCATGAGCACCAGCGCCAGAAAGCCGATGACCGTGGTCAGGCCGCTGGACAGGATGGACCCGGTGGATTTGCACAGGGCCTCCACCATGCAGTCCTCCGCGCTGGCGTCCGGGCGCGCGGCCCGGCACTCGGCAAAGCGGTGGATGAGGAATACCGAGTAATCCAGTGACACGGCCAGCTGCAGGATGCTGCCGGCGGCGTTGGTCACAAAGGAAATGGTGCCGAACATCAGGTTGGTGCCGTTGTTGATGAGGATGGCCGCCCCCAGACCCGCCAGCACCAGCAGCGGCTCCACCCAGGAATCGGTGGTCAGGATCAGGATGAACAGCACATACACCACCGCAATGGCCGCGATCTTGGCCACCTCGGTGACAGTGGAGTTGGTAGCCACAGCAGTGGACACCGCGGTCCCGGCCAGGGCATTGTCCTCCCCGATCAGGTCCTGAATGGCCGCCACAGCCTCCAGACGGTTCGCATCCTCCACCGTCACGGTGAACAGCGCGCAGTTGTCCTTATAATAGGTCTCCACCGTGGCGGTGTCCTGCATCTGCAGCGGCACGGTCACGTCCAGGCTGTCGTCCAGCCAGGTCACGGCCTCCACGCCGTCGATGGCGGCAAGTTTTTCTTTGTAGTCCAGTGCCTCGGGCACCGTGACGTCCCGCACCATGACCCGCATGTTGGGGATGCCGCCGGTAAAGGCGCTGTTCATCTGCTCCAGTGCAAGGGTGGAGGGCGAGTCCGGCGGCAGATAGTCGTTGATGTCGTAGTCCACCTGCACCGCCCGGGAAGCAAACACGCTCAGCACGGCGGCCAGCACGAACGCGGCCAGCACCGCTCTGCGCCGGTGCACGACGGCGGTATAGAATCGTTTCAGCAAAACAGGAAAACTCCTTTCCGGAAAAATCAAAACTGTTTATCATTCTAACAGGTCTGATAAAAATGGAAAAGAGATATTTTATGAATTTTCGCTTTTGGGCGTATTTTTTGCTCTTGACAAATAAATGGATTCTGCTATACTCTTTTTCGGTCATCGGAGGACCGTTTCCAACGTAATTTGGACGGGCCGGATAAGATGCCGTGCAGACAGCGCCCCGCCGGAGGCTTCCTTGCCGTAGTGAGGAAGAAGAGGAAGGCCGGGCGTGCACTCACGGAGCTTATCCGGCCCGTTTTGTTTCCTGTCGAAAGGAGTTTTTCGTGTCCAAGCAAAAAATCCAACTGTCGGATCACTTTACCTACCCACGCCTGCTGCGGTTCGTGCTGCCCGCCGTGGGCACCATGCTGTTCACCTCCATCTACGGCATCGTAGATGGCCTGTGCGTGTCCAACTTTGTGGGCAAAACAGCCTTTGCGGCGGTCAACCTGATCATGCCGCTGCCCCAGCTGCTGGCCACCATCGGCTTCATGCTGGGCACCGGCGGCAGCGCCATCGTGGGCATCACGCTGGGCGAGGGCGACCAGAAAAAGGCCGACCGCTATTTCACCCTGTTCCTGCTGGCGGCTCTGGTCTCGGTCAGTGTGTTGGCGGTGCTGGGCATTGTGTTCCTGCGGCCCATTGCCGTGCTGCTGGGCGCAAAGGGGGAGCTTTTGGACTACGCGGTGCGCTATGGACGCATCCTGATGGTGTCACTGCCCACCTTTGCGCTGCAGAATATGTTCCAGAGCTTTTTTGTCACCGCCGAAAAGCCGCACCTCGGCTTCTGGTTCACCGTGGGCGCGGGCTGCACCAACATGGTGCTGGATGTGCTGATGGTGGGTATCTGGGGCTGGGGCGTGGAGGGCGCGGCCATTGCCACCTTTATCAGCCAGCTGGTGGGCGGCGTACTGCCGGTGTTCTACTTCATCGACCGCAGCAACTCCAGCCGCCTGCACCTGTGCAAGACCAGTTTTTACAGCAAAGTCCTGCGGGATGCCTGCATCAACGGCTCTTCCGAGCTGATGACCAACCTTTCCATGTCGCTGGTCAATATCCTGTACAACTACCAGCTGCTGCGTCTGGCCGGTGAGAACGGTGTGGCCGCCTACGGTGTCATCATGTACGCAGCCTTCCTGTTCGTGGCGGTGTTCGTGGGCTATGCCGTGGGCAGTGCGCCCATCGTCAGCTTCCACTACGGTGCCCGCAACCACGCCGAGGTGCACAATCTCTACCGCAAGAGCCTGCGGCTCATCGGCGGCAGCTCGATTGCGATGCTGGCGGCGGGCGAGGCGCTGGCGCGGCCGCTCGGGCAGATCTTCGTCGGCTACGACGAGGCGCTGCTGGCCATGACGGTGCGCGCGTTCCGGATCTACTCCTTCTCGTTCCTGCTCGCGGGTGTAGCCATTCTTGGCTCGTCGTTCTTCACGGCGCTGAACGACGGCCTGACGTCCGCACTCATCTCGTTTCTGCGGACGCTCGTGTTCCAGATCGCGGCCGTGCTCCTGCTGCCGCTCGTGCTGGAGCTGGACGGCATCTGGCTCTCCATCGTGTTTGCGGAAACCATGGCCGTGCTCGTGACGACGGTCTTCCTGCTGGCGAAGCGGAAAAAGTACGGATATTAAAACGCAGTATGAACCGCTGCTTGGCTCTCCCTTAGGGAGAGCTGGCGGCGCAGCCGCCTGAGAGGGGAACTCAGCTCTCCCCTTGCTTGATACTGCCATGCAAAAGCGGCTGCAAGGCCCTCTCAGTCACCTTCGGTGACAGCTCTCCCAGAGGGAGAGCCAAGGGCTGCCCCATATGGATCAAAAATGGAGCGTATCTGCACGGATACGCTCCATAAACTTTCTTCCGTTCACCCGGCGAACGGGTAGCTATGCTCATAATAGCTCGCGCCGGCGAGAGAGCCGATGGGGGACAGGAG
>ERZ832317.5243-NODE-5243-length-11814-cov-3.854409_pt1 | contig 11814 bp, 6 predicted proteins | sample MGYA00519695_ERZ832317 | MGnify/ENA primary metagenome ERZ832317 (study PRJEB31850, sample SAMEA3708726) | human gut metagenome | biome: human gut; feature: human-associated habitat; material: faeces | place: China | collected 2014 ...
TATTTTTACAATTATAATCTAAATGTAATCAATACCGAAAATACAGAACGGGGATATATATTAAAAGAACTCAAATCACTTGATGCAAAAATGAAGCGTATCAAAGATGCGTATATAAATGAGATAGACACCTTAGAAGAATACAAAGCAAATAAAGAACTCATCCTGAAAAGACGCACGGAGTTAAATGAAAAACTTGAAGCCGCCACTATCACCATTCACCCTGCATCAGTTCACAAAGATGTTGATTTTCAGGGATTGATTGATATTATAAAAGATGAAAATTCAAATGATACGGAAAAGCATAATGCCTTACTGGAAGTCGTAGACCATTTTGTCTGGAATAAAGAAACACAGGAAATGACTGTGGTTTTGAATGAGGATATATCGCTTGTAAATTGCAAATAGATTTTGCATATGATATAATGGCATCAGACACATAATATGTTCCATTTTGAACAAAACAAAACCTCTGAAAGCGGACCAGACTTTCAGGGGTTTTCTATTGCCAATTATTAACATATGTACTATAATACCGATAACTTAAAATCTTAATAATAAATTTAATCAGGGAGCCGAAGGGTGCTACGACAGTTGCCGGACTTACAAAGGAAGGGAGCTGATGCCAATGGTTACATATAGCGATTTATTCACATTTGTAATTATGCTTTGTGCAGTTATTACTCTTGTATATACGATAACACACAAAAAGTAACGCCCCAGCTCTAGCAAAGTAAGGCGTTACTTTAAATATAAACATCTTATTTGCCGGCGGCTAGTCTGCACCTAGCGTTCGGCTCTCTTGTTAAGTTCATTATATACAATATTAAAAATATTTGCAACTATTTTATTCTGTCGGATTCCGACAAGTTTTGTATTGCATTATTGCTCACATATCCAGTGCAACCAGCAAAGATTACAGCCTATCCGGCAAGATATATTTTGCTCAAACAAAAACCATAACTCCTCACACCCCCTAAATTCAAGCCTTTTCGTAATATCATCAGTCCTCGACTACGGTGGTCCGGATGGCGAGGCTGGTGCCGCTATGCGTTATCTCTCACAGCGTTACAGTATGACCGACCGCCGTGTCATGGGTGCTCTTACTGACATCGGCACCGAAGAACTCGGTCATCTTGAAATTGTTGCTACCATTATCAGACAGCTTACAAAAAATCTTACACCGGAAGAAATCAAGGCATCCGGCTTTGATAAATACTATATTGACCACACACTTGCCATATGGCCGCAGGCAGCAAGTGGAGAGCCTTTCAGTGCGAGCCAGCTTCAGAGCACTGGTGATACAATAACCGATCTTTATGAAGACATGGCGGCAGAGCAGAAGGCCCGCCTGACTTATGATAATATTCTTCGTATAGTAAAAGACCCTGAAGTTGCAGAACCTATCCGTTTCCTCAGAGAAAGAGAAATTGTTCATTTCCAGAGATTTGGCGAATGTCTCAGACGCACTCAGGAAAACCTTGACTGTCGAAACTTTTATGCTTTTAATCAGCAGATTGATAAAAAGAACTGTGGAAAATAATCAGCATAACCGGTTTTAAGAAATAAATAAACAAGCCGAACGCAAATACTTTATTCTGTATTCGGCTTGTTTTAATGCTTATTTAACTAAAAGTCAGTGATACACTATACAAAATATTCTATTTACACTATCTGTTAAGATTTTAACCCTCGTAAACAGTAATTCCTGTCACTGCAGGTTTTCCTGCAAATGTTATATAGAGGTATGGCTCTGTTTCAAGTGCTTTTAACAATGTATCATTAAGCACTATTCCTTTTCCATGGAATTCTGAATACTTAAGGTCATATGTATTCTTTCCGCTTCCGCCAACTTTGTCTGATGTTCCAATAGTCACTGTTTCGACAAAGTCCTCTGTATCTGATATATCTAAGAAGTTGAATGCAACAACCGGCTTCTTATACTTAGATAAATCAATCTTTAAGAATGCCTGATAGCCCCAGTCATTAAAGCCAAGCTCTGTTGTATCTCCGTCAATTGATGATTTTGATGATGACTCAGGTACAAATGCTTCAACAGAACCTTTTGTTACCTTTGTTCCACCTTCTTCTGTTGTGTATATATCATCTCCTACGAGGTTTCCACCGCCGTTCTTGTACCACTTTCCTGTCCATTCAAAGCCTGCTTTGAGGTTATTTACATTTGTTGTTTCAAGATAATCTGCGATTGAACCGTCTGTTGTTGTTCCGTTTGTATTTATCTTTGAACTTGTATCACCTGTTGAACCTGTGATTGTATTGTAGAGTACGGCAATGTCATTGTATCTCATCTTACAGTTGTCTTTATCCATGTACTGATTTGTCTCCCAAAGTACAGGTAAAATATGATGTTTAGCTGCAATAGTCATTGTATCATTTAACCACTGTGCAACACCCTCCTGCTTTGGATTGCAAACACTGAACTCACCCATGATGATTCCGTATCCTGCATTGTAGAATTTATCCATCTTTGTGAAGTATGTTTCTGTTGCTTCTTTGTCTTTCTGTGTATAGATACCGCTGCCACCGTCTCCACAGAAATCCCATGGTGTATAGTAATGAACTGAAACGCTGAGTTTAGTAGTTCCATTTTCTGCTGTATCTGTTGGCATCTTAAATTTGTCATCACAAGTCTTGTCAATGTTTGTATCATAACCTGCGATAAGGAGATGTCTGTATGCGTTGTTTCCGCCTGTACTGCGGACAATGTCTACAAATTTCTGGTTAATCTTATTTGCCATTTCGTATCTCTCATCCTCTGTAAGGTTTCCTGAGATAGCCTTTGTATCATTGTCATCTTTTGGTACACAATAACCACTTTCATAGATTGCGTCGTTTAATCTGTCACCAAGTTCCTCGTTTGCACCTTCAAAAATGAGATGATCTGAATAATCCTTAAATCTGTCACAAATCTGTGTCCAATATCTACTATATCTCTTCCATGCTTCTGCACGTTTTGTCTCATCGGCAGTTTTTTTTCCGTCAGCATCTTCCTTGCACGCACCAAACTGTCCCCACCACTGAGAATCCCAATGATCGTTGACAATTACATACATACCACAGTTTAATGCGTAGTTTACAACTTCTTCTACACGACCGAGGTATTTTTCATTGATAGTATATGTTCCATCCTCTGAATCCATGTTTGACCATGCTACAGGAATACGGATAGTATTAAAGCCATATGAACGGAGTGACTGGATATAAGCTTCTGTTGTAATAGGCTGCCCCCATGCCTGCTCAAATACTGTAGCATCTGTAGCAGCAACCTTGTCAGCATAAGTTCCTAAAGTAGCTTCAAGAGTATTTCCGAGGTTTACACCCTCCCCCATCTCATTTTCAATGAGCCACTGTGTAGAAACATCTTTACGAACAGTACCGTTGTCTTTAACAGTCATGTTTGCTGAAGTCCCGCCCTTTATCGAAACGGTTCTCTCTTCACCGACATTTGTTGAAGTCTCCGGCAGTTTCACGCGGAGTGTAATATCTTTATCCTCAAGCTGTCCGTAAAAACCGCCATCTGCAACTGTTACATCTTTTGTAATAGTCTTTGTTGCTGTTTTTCCATCAATTCTCTTATATGCAATCTTAAATGTAACCTTTGCACTTCCGGCAGCTACACCAAATATCTCAGCAGAATATGTAAGACCTGATGTCTTCTCATTCTTAATTTTGATTATTTTTTCATCTGCACTTGAAGCAGTAACCTTTGTCACACTCTTAACATTTTCAGCAGTAATTGCAACAGTTCCAGCTTTTCCGCTCACAAGTCCACTTGTAGCATATTTTGTGGCAAAAATAGGTGTATAAACCTTTTTAATGCTCTTAGCACCGGCTGCCTTAATCTTTTTAGCATTTGCATCAACTGAACTTCCTGAAATGCTAATCTTTTTAGTACAACCTTTAAATGCATTCTTTGCAACAGACGATAATTTACCGTTTACCACAAGTTTTGTAAGTTTCTTGCAATTTGCAAATGCTGAAGATGCAATCTTTGTCACACCTTTTCCAAGTGTAACAGATGTTGCTTTTGCTGCTTTGAAAACATTTGCATTAACAGCAGATACCGTATATGTCGCGCCTGATGCCTTAACTGTATTTGGAACTGATAGTGTCTTTGCTTTCTTTCCCTTTGTAGAAAGCTTTGTAATTGCAACTTTGCCATTTGTATCTTCTGTAGCGGCAGTTGTTACCTTATATGTATAATTTCCGCTTGTAAATGTAGCTCCAGCCTTTTTTCCATATGTCTTTGTAAACTTAGGAACACCTGTTATCTTAAATGAAATCTCAATATCGGATTTAGGCATTGTTGTAAGTTTGCCCTGTTTGAAAGGAATAGTGCTTGAAAGATTCCATCCGTCATAACCTGTATAACTGAATACACTATAACCGTTTGCCTCATATGATTTTGTATGTGGAAGTTCTACTCCTGCTGCTCCCTCTACCTCATTACCATCAATTTTTAATGTTGCATCTGTGACTTTTATGCTGTCTGCTGATTTAAGAGGAATATCTGTCGAAATTCCCATCATGTTAAACGCATCTGCTCCTGTAAGGTCAACACCTGAAATCTTAACAGTGTACTCTCCGTCACCTTCTTTTAAAAGAACATCCGTAATCTCTGCTTTCTCTGTCACATCCTGACCACCGGCCTGCACATAAGAATACTCTTTTCCTGTTTTAAGCGGATCTCTGTAATCCCATGTCTTTGTCTGATAATAAAGATAAGCGTGATAACCGTCTTCTTTCCAGACTGAACTTATTGCAGCACTTGCCGGCTTTGCACCATTCACTGCACCTACACCTGTAAACGATGCAACAACCATAGCAGTTGACAATGCAGCAGCTAATAATTTTTTAGTTGTTTTTCTCATATAATTCTCCTCTCACATAATTTTAATTCATTTTATACCTTTTATAAGTAACAGTTTTGTCATAAATATAGCAATAGAATTGGCAAACTCAAATATTGCAATATATTTTTATAGCTGAACTGTTATTATTATGTTCATATTTTATTATATTTTTGTTAATATTTATATCCTGACTTTTAGATATATTATACATGTTTTTTAATATATACGGCATTTATAAACACCTGTTGCATACTCAATCGGACATCTTCAATCTACTCTTTATCTGTTCATAACACAAAGAGAGCACACCTATTGGTGTGCCCTCCCTGAAAGCTCTTTCGATTTGTTTTCCTTAATTGTGGGAATTCAAACTTATTAAATATTATTTAACTACTACGCTGACTTTTGCGGACTTCTTACCATATTTAAGTGTAGCAGTTGTCTTACCTTTCTTAAGTCCCTTAACCTGGAATGTTACCTGTCCTTTTGCAGTCTTTTTAACTGTGACTTTTGCAACTTTCTTGTTCTTTACAGAGACTTTAATCTTCTTAGCCTTAACTTTCTTAGTTACCTTTGCAAGTGCAACTGTGTATTTTGCTGTCTTTTTCTTCTTAACATTTGCTGTCTTAGCAACAGTTACTTTAATAGTAGACTTCTTAGAACCAGCCTTAAGTGTGATTGTAGCTGTCTTGCCCATAACTGCTGTCTTCTTAGCTGTGATTGTAACATTCTTCTTAGATTTGTTTACCTTAACTGTTACAGCCTTGTTGTTGCTTGTAGCCTTAACTGTTGATGTACCCTTAACTGTGTACTTAACTGTTGCAGACTTAGATGGAGCAACCGAAACCTTAGACTTAGCAGCCTTGATAGATACTGTTGAAGAAGCTTTCTTTGTTGTTACATTGAAGTTTACTACAATTTTATCATTAGCTTTAACAGGAGCTTTGTTTAACTTATCAATAGTTGTAACTTTTTCATCCTGCCAGTTAACACCAGTCTTGTCAAAGAGACCATTCCATGGATTTACGATGTTGAATCTGTAGTTCTTTGAAACTGTCTGATCTGCAAATCCCCAGCATCCTTTGTTATCTATAGCGTATGTCTTGTCACCAATCTTTACATTCTTAACTGTGAATGCAAAGTTGTCTGCAAGACTTCCATAATAAAGGTCTGTGTCAAGCATCATTAAGTAGATTCCTTTTGAATCACTTGTTGCTGTGTATTCGATAGAGTAATCACCATCTTTTGTTACATTGACACTCTTGTCACCCCAAGACTGCTCGCCCCAAGTATCATCACCAACATAGTCGAATGAAACATTGAAGTTACCCATCTGACCTTTAGCAACCGGTGCCGGTGTCTCTGTTGGTGCAGGTGTATTCTTAAGCTGATCCTCAAGAGCTGCTTTTGATGCTGCAAGTGCTGAGTTTGATGCTGCAAGTGCTTTGTTCTCTGTCTCAAGAGCTGCCTTTGATGCTGCAAGTGACTTGTTGTCTTTTTCAAGGGCTGCTTTTGATGCTACGAGTGAAGCATTGTCTTTCTCAAGGGCTGCTTTTGATGCTACGAGTGAAGCATTGTTTTTCTCAAGGGCTGCCTTTGATGCTGCAAGTGCTTCATTCTCTTTCTTAAGTGCATCTAAAGTATCCTCATAATCCTCAAGACCGGTTACCTTGTATGTAAATGTAATCTCATCGCCTTTTTCTGCCACAAAATCTTTGAAAGATTTATCTGTTGTATTAACTTCATATAAATCTGAATTATTGTAATCTCCAGTTACATTCTTTGCTAATACATTCTTCTCAGCAACTTCAACTTTAACAATCTTTAAAGAGAAATCACAGTCATCAACATATTTTACATCAGTAGCTGTCTTTGTTTCACCAAAGTTTGCTCCTTTAAGAGCACCTGCTGTAGCTGCATCTGCAAAAGTTGTTGTAACTTTAACTGTTCCATCCTCTTTAACAGTAGCGTATTTTTCAGTTAAAGTTTTACCTGTAAGTGTTAATTTAACACCATCTTTGTTATTAACTTTAGCTGCATCTGCCTTTAATGTACCTACATTTGCACCTGTCAATACTAACGCTGTTGAAAGTGCTAAGGAAAGAGCTTTTTTTGTTCCCTTTGTTAATCTCATTAACATATCCTCCTTCTCCCTATCATATATAGGGTTGCATAATTTTTGAAACGATAAAGTTGTAGTCCGCACTCAACCCTATAAGCCGTTTCGTTACATCTAACATAGTAACAGAATAACATTTTCAAATAAACAGTAAAAATGCATAATAATTCCAGCTTTTTTTGTGCACTTTGTATATTTATTAGATATTTCTACATAAAATACAAGAGTTTTTTCAGTGATTTTTCCCATATTATCAACATTATAGTTAAGGCTAATTTTTGACAATATTTGGAATAGAATTTTTTAAAAATCATAATAATTCCGCCTTAATTTTGCTATAATCAAAGAAAAACAGAGACGAATTTTTACATTCGCCTCTGCTTTTTATTTCAAAAATTATGCTTTGGAAAATTTTATTATATTATGGCAATTATTTTACTTTAACTGTTACCTTAACTGATTTCTTACCAATCTTGATTGTAAGTTTTGAAGTACCTTTCTTAGCACCCTTAACTGTTACTGTTACTTTACCCTTAGAAACTTTCTTGCCTGTAATCTTAGCAATCTTTGACTTAGAAGATTTAGCTGTTAATTTATCTGTTGTTGCTTTCTTCTTATTCTGAGCTGTAACCTTAACTGTTATTTTTGCTTTCTTGCCCTTCTTAATCTTTACTGTTTTCTTAGCTGCTTTTGCACTCTTAACAGGGTTTGCAACCTTAACTGTGATAGTTGCTTTCTTTCCTGCACTTGTAAGTGTAATCTTAGCTGAAGAACCCTTTGTTGCTTTCTTAGGTACTGAAATCTTAATTTTCTTGCTGCTTGTTACTTTTACTGTTGCAAGTTTCTTATTAGAAGTCTTAGCTGATGCCTTAACTGCTTTTCCTGCCTTATTAAGTGCTTTATAAGAAACTGTTGTTGACTTTCCTGCTGCTACTGTTACTGTTTTCTTAGAAACTGTTACTTTAGCTTTTGATTTTGCACTAGTGCTGCTCTTCATTCCTGATACAGTAAATGATACCTTGATTGTATCTCCTTTCTTTACAGGTACTGTTCCAAGTCCATCAATAGATGTTACGGCAGGGTCAACATATGTTACACCATCTGAACCAATAGGTCCGTTATATGGATTTACAATGTTGTATCTGTAAGCGTTTGTTTCTTCCTGGTCTGAGAAGCACCATCCGCCTTTCGCATTTACTTTGTAATCTGTCTTTCCAACAGAAACAGTTGTAGGAACAAGCTTAAAGTCTTTGTTTAATGAACCTTTGTAAAGGTCTGTTGAAAGAATCATCATAAAGATGTCAGTTGTATCAGACTGAGCAGTGTAGCTGATTTCATATTTTCCATCACCAGTTACATCAACTGACTTGTCTCCCCATGACTGCTCGCCCCATTTGTCATCTGCTACATAGTTAAATGCAACATTAAATTTATCCATATTTCCCTTAGGAGCTTCTGTCGGAGCTGGTGTTGCATCGCTTGTTGGTGCTGGTGTATTTGATGTTACAGGTGCCGGTGTATTTGTTGCTCCGCTTGTTGGGGCTGTTGTTGCTCCATTTGTTGGGGCTGTTGTTGCTCCATTTGTTGGGGCTGTTGTTGCTCTGTTTGTTGGGGCTGTTGTTGCTCCATTTGTTGGGGCTGTTGAAGGCTTTGTTGACACTGCAGGTGCTGATGAAACTTCTGCTGTTGGTGTCGGTGTTGCTAAAGCTTCTTTAACAACGAGAGTACAATCTTTCCCACCTGATAATTTATATGTAGTTCCATCAATATCTGTTTTTGTTCCCATATAAATCTTAGGTGTATCTGCATTCATATCTGCATCATCACTTGCTGATATATAGAACTCATCTGTCTCATCATCAAACCAAGCCTTTACACCTTTGATAGCAGTATATGTTTTGTCATATGCCCATCCGTCAAATTCAATAGTTCTTGTTGAATTTGGTTTTGTTACAGGTGCAGAAATCTTAATTGTCTCTCCACGATGAATAGTAATCTCATCTTTGACATTTGACATATCAATAGTTGGTTTTGCTGAACTGTCATAATACTCTACTGTAACAGTATAATTAATATTTGTCCAATCCTCACTAGCTTCATCTTTAATATTTAAAAGGAATTTACTTCCGCTATCTTTTATTGCATCTGCGATAACCTTTGATGAGTCACCATCTCCTACATAATTCCAAGAACCACAAGTATCACTGTCTGTTCCATTAAACTTAGTAACAACACTTCCGCCATAATAGTACTGATTGCAATCTCCTGTACCTGCTAATGTGATAGTTGGTGTTTTATAACCCTTTGTGCTAGAAACAACTTCAGAAAAATCAATTCCAAGTCCATGTACTGTTTTTGCACTTTCTTTATCTGTTACATAAAACTTACCATTATCATCTGTACCATTATTAAATATTTTCTGTTCTTTTGTAACATCTTTTCCATCAAGAGTTACACTTGTTAATTTGTTATCTTTTACTGTTGCGACATATGAATGTGTCGTATCATCCGCTTCTGCTGCCTTACTTTTTGTACTCCCAATGTTTGCACTTGTAATAATGAGTGCTGTTGAAAGAGCTAAAGAAAGGGCTTTTCTCATTCCTTTTTTTAATCTCATTAAGAAATCCTCCTTCTCCCATCTCTATGGGTAATAAATTGTTAATTTACTTTTGCTTAAAGCAGAAATCATCGGTCTTTATTGCACCCATCAAACTGCCTTTAACATTTGAACAAAATATTAACACAGTGTTAATATTTTTTATACCTGCAAATTTAGCAATTTTATACATTGATTTTTTTTAATTTTATAATTTCGGTAACAGTTCAGCCATAAAAATGTAATTGGCAATACAATGAGCTTGTTCATTGTATTGTTAAGTACATTTTTATGGTAGAATAGCCTTTCATTTCTGAAATGATGGCAAATCCCTCTCGAGCACGCTCAGATGGAACAAATTTATTTGTTCCATCCTCACTTTGCTTTCGCGTAAATAAACAAAAAGCTGCAAAGCAGCAACTGACAGCTTGCTGCTTTGCAGCTTTATGAATGTAATAAATGAAAGGCTGAACTGTTACCAATTTTGAAGCGTTTTGAGTTATTTTGATTATTATAATTATGTTTATATTATTGGTATTTATTTGCTTTTTAACACAGAATGTCAAATCATATTCCAATAAATGAACTTCGTAGAATTGCGAATACGGCTTGATTTATCCTCCCTCCTACACCTGCTCCGTCTCAATTTCTTTTATCAGCTCAATCACCTTTTCCTCTGTTTCTTCTACTTCATCTGCTATCTGTAGAATTGTTTTTCCTTTTGCCAGTTTCTTTCTTATCTGATTTTTTAATCCCTCATTTATTCCACGGGCTTCTCCAATTTCAATCCCACGGGCTTCTCCGGCTTCTTCGCCTTTCCTATACTGTTCTTCTCTTTCAAGTCTCATGTGTTCTTCTTCGTCATACTCAAATATCGTCATCGAAATCACCTCTGCCTTGTTTTTTACGAAAAACTCTTTTAGAATACCTTCTTCGATACACTCATCTACTGATTTTTTGACTGCTTCTTCATATGTCATACCGGTTTTATGATATTTTCTGGTTTTTTCGACATATTTTATGTAACCGTCCAGCTCCGGACAGCGTCTTTTCAGCTCTTCATTGTAGCTTGGATTTACATTATACTGTGTCACCATAAGTTCAAGCTCCGGGTTTTCAGTTTTGTTTTTATATGCATCTGACAATCTTAATATCTGTTTCTCGGGCTGTTCTTTACTTCCATAATACAATGTCACAAAATATGGTGTCGGTATTTTCTGTATATATTCAGAATACAGATTTAGTTCATGCTCCGCTATATATTTTTCGTATTCATTTGATACATATATAAGTGTTCTAAGCGGCATATTCGGATTGAAAGTTGTCTGAAACTCCGTAAGCAGCATATTAAAATGCAATATTATTGCATTGTCATTTTTTCTGCCAATGTAAATTGCACTGTTTAATGTTACTAATTGGGATGAAACTTTCAGCTTTGACTTTAGAAAAGCAGGTTTAGAAGGATATTATGAAGTTCGTGATTTGTGGGAACGGGAAGATCTTGGAAGCGTGGATAAGATAGTGACAAAAGTAAAATCGCATGGTGTGAAACTTTATAAATTATCAAAAAAACAAGTATAAGATGGATAAAAACCATACATATGACAAGATAAAGCAAAATATACATAATCGATGCATAATGGTAGAAAATGTATGGTTTTTAATGAGAAAAGAACTGTGAGAACCGGTATAAAATTGATATATTGAAGCTATAAAAAGAAACGTCTAAGGCCGGCAAAGATGGAATCAACAAGGAATAACGGGAGGTTTTTATGAGCTTAAAAATTACATTTATCGGGGCAGGCAGCCTTGTTTTTGCAAGAACATTATTTACTGACATCATGTCTGTACCGGAGCTGCAGAGAGCAGAAATTTCCTTTACGGATATTAATCCGGACAATCTGGAGAAGACACGAGAACTTTGCCAGCGAGATCTGGATGCAAATGGAATTCCAGTGGTTATCGAAGCTACAACAGATCGCAGAGCAGCATTGAAAGACGCAAGATACATTGTAAACTGCGTACGTGTTGGTTGATTGGAAGGGTTTGAGACGGATATTGAAATTCCGCTAAAATACGGAGTGGACCAGTGTGTTGGAGATACATTGTGCACTGGTGGTATTATGTACGGACAACGAGTAATCGCGGCAATGCTGGATTTTTGTAAAGATATTCGGGAAGTATCAGAACCGGGCGCAATCATGCTGAATTATTCGAATCCGAAT